>Ga0315331_10001796_pt1 | contig 16174 bp, 16 predicted proteins | sample M160m34915metaG_FD_203456 | JGI IMG/M metagenome (GOLD analysis project Ga0315331, IMG submission 203456) | Ammonia-oxidizing marine archaeal communities from Monterey Bay, California, United States - M1 60m 34915 | ecosystem: Environmental > Aquatic > Marine > Intertidal zone | place: USA...
AAGCCGTTTCCGAACGCACCTCGGGTCACCTCAAGCACGGTGGCGTCAACTGCCGCGATGACCACGCTGAGACTCAGGGTGAGCGCTGGCCAGAACCATCGATCCGGCCGGTCTGTGTTCAGGGTCGACATGCTTCTCGGTAAAGGCGCCACGCAGCCTCGATGAAGCGGGTGGCTTCCGCCTCAAGGGCCGGCATGTCGATCGGGTCTTCGTCTCCCGCGATGCCGATGTACGTAATCGGGCGCGGGCCGACGAACGCCGCGAGCGGCGAGCCGAGGAGGCGCGCCCAGAACGGCGAAAGCACCGGCTCTCCGTCGTAGCCGAACGTGTACGCCGCGAAGCGTTGGCGTATCCGGTGCTTCGCGTAGCTGAACTTCACAGGGACTTCCTGGCCGTCGATCAAGAGCGTCCGAATCTGACTGTCATCTGGTTCCTTGGGGCCTGGAATGGCGTGCGTCGGTCGGAACAGCCACGCGGGGAGGCCATACGTACGGCGGATCGTAAACCAGAGGTTCGAGAGAGGTGGAGGGGACAGGAGTGCCCCGTCGAGATTCTTCTGGCGCGGAAAGCCTGAGATGGAGACCTGTGACGTCGGGAGTCCGAGGCGCGTGACGTCGGTCAGCAACTCGTACTGGGCACAGGTCTCATTGCGTACCGGTGCGACCATGCCCCGGATCATCCCCGCGGCGGCGAGGCAGGTCAGCGCGAGAGCCGCGATGGCGGTCTGCTTCCGCTTCGAGTTCACCGGAAAACCTCCGTGATGTGAGGCCGTCCGGCGATCAGGAAGAGAGATCCGAGCACGAAGACGAAGGTGAGCACCCCAGAGGCCTCGTGCAGCGCCGTCTCGAGGACCTCGATGCCAACGGACATCGAGAGGACGACGAGCAGCGTCACGCGGACGGCGTTGGCGACGAGGGTCAACGGGAGGATCGAGGCCAGGAGGATGAGTCGTCGGGCGCGCGAAGGACACGCGGCAAATAGGAAAAAACTCAGTGAAACTGCGGCCACCAGCGTCGAGAATCCGCTGCACGCTTCGGAGACGATGAAGGTGTGATTGGCTGTCTCGATTCGCGAGTAGTAGAGGCTCGCCCGGATCCCAATGAGGTGAAGGAGTTCGAGGGTCCATTCTGCCGTGATGGAGCGCAGGAGGAGGTGGTTCGAGATCAGGCTCGGCATCGGGATCAGGAAGATGCTCATGGCTAGCGGCAGGCGTAGCGCCCGAAAGCGCGACTTCCCTAGAAGGAGCAGGACCATGCCCGGCAGGCTGATGACGAAGCCAATCGAGCCGAGTTCGTGGCCGGCCATCCGAGAGTCCGACACGGCGAGGAGGAGCCCCGCCGCGAGCAGGGGGAGCCCCCACAACGTCACGTCGAAGGGCCGGCTCTCGTTTCGTCTCAAGGCGCCGCGCGCGAGGGTGACGATGAGCACCGCGACGATCATGCTGTGATTGTTGTGCCAGAAGCTCCCGGTCCACCGCTCGTACATCCACGCGAGCGCGGGGCTGAAGATGGCTGCCCACAGGACGAGAGTGGCCCAGGTGGCGAGCGGGACGCTGCGGATCTTCCGAACGGTTTCCCCGCCCACTCTGCGCGCGTCACCGAGCAGCGAGAAGTCCCGGTGGTGGCTGCGATACCAGAGCAGGTAGGCCGCGACGACGCACCCGATCGCGAGGGACGGACCCCGTTCATTGGGTGTGAAGGGGCTCTCCGCGATGAGAACAGCGGTGACGAATGCCAGGGCGTAGTCGGCCGGGCCAAGACCGCTGCGTTTTTTGGGTTCAGCCACGGCCTTCCTTTGTGCGGTGACCAAAGCCCCGAAGGGTCATTCTTGGGCGAAGCAAGATGCACGCCTCACTACTGCACACGGCAGACGGTCGCAGACGGCCCGCTGGGGGGCAACCACTCAGCCAACACGAGGTTTGCGTGCGCAACGGGGGGTGGTAGCCTGCGGCGTCCCGTGACCGGCTGCCCCCCTCCGAAGGGATCTTGGGCGAGGCGTGGCCCGTTACAGCAGTAAAATTGGGAGACAGTGATGAGCGCGGCCCCTCAGCAGCCCGCCACTGCCGAGAGCGTCGGAGCAGTTGGCCCTTATTTTAATCTCCGAGTCGTTCGGGTCATCGACGAGACCTCCGATGCGCGCTCGTTCGAGTTCGAGATCCCCGAGGAGTCGGCCCAGCGCTTCGCGTATCGGGCAGGGCAGTTCTTGACCTTCCGCTTGAGCGTCAGGTCGGAGCGCCTGGTGCGCTGCTACTCGCTCGCGAGTACACCGGGCGTCGACGACGCGCACAAGGTCACCGTCAAGCGAATCGAGGACGGGCGCGTCTCGAACTGGATGAATGATCACGTCCAGGCAGGGGATTGGCTCGAGGTGATGCCCCCCGCTGGCGTTTTCTGCCTGAAGGACCGCGCGACGCCGCTGGTCCTGTTTGGTGCTGGGAGCGGGATCACCCCCGTGATCTCGATCCTCAAGTCGGCTCTAAAGGAGACGGATCGGAGCGTCAGGCTGCTCTACGCCAACCGCGACCGTGACTCGGTCATTTTTTGCGAGGAGCTCGCGAGCCTGGAGCAGCAGTACGGCGGGAGGCTCGACGTCATTCATCGGTTGGACTCGGAGTCCGGTTTCGTGGACCGAGAGAGCATCGCGGAGGCGGTCGCAGGCCGGCTGGACGCCGACTTCTACATCTGCGGGCCCGGCCCCTTCATGGACACGGCGGAGGCTGCCTTGCAGGGGCTTCAGGTCGATCGGGAGCAGTTGTTCATCGAGCGGTTCGTTTCGTTGGCGGACGACGCCGAGGAATCGTCTTCCGGAGGGGCTGCGCCGGAGGGGCTGCTCGAGCCGGGAGACGGGAATCCGCAGACTGTGACGATCAAGCTGGATGGGAAGACGCACGAGATCCCGTATGCCCCTGGGCAGACGCTGCTGGCGGCGGCTCGGGCGGCCGGCCTCGAGCCGCCCTTCGCTTGCGAGGAGGGGTACTGCAGCTGCTGCATGGCGAAGCTGACGCGGGGGCGCGCGCGCATGTTGACCAACGATGCGCTCGCGGAGGATCAGGTCGAGGAGGGGTGGGTCTTGACCTGTCAGTCCGTCCCGCTGGAAGATGAGATCGACCTCGAGTTCCCGGACTGAGCTCGCGCAGCGGATTCAGCCGTCAGGCTCGGCCCGGAGCGGGAAGCCGAGCACCACTTCCAGTTCACGCAGTGTCGACTCCGGCTCGACGACGCGCAGTGTTGTCATCCCCATCGCGCGGGCGGGCTTGAGGTTGGCGCCGATGTCGTCGAGGAACGCCGCTTCGGTGGGGTGGACCTCGATCCGCTCGCACGCGAGTTCGTAGATCCGCGGGTCTGGTTTGCGGAGCCCTACGACGCTGGACTCGATGAAGGCGTCGAAGTGCCGCTTCAGGTCCTGTGCGTTTGAGGACGCCGTCGGGCTCGGCTCAGCGGCCCAGTTGTTCGTGAGCGCGGCGGTCTTCAGCCCGCGCGCGCGAATCCGCGCGATCGCCTCGAGCATGGCGGGCCGCGGCTGTGAAGCGACCGCCATCTCGGCGAACATCCGCTTCGCATCGATCGCCTTGCCCGCTTCTTGGCATTCCGCCTCGAAGTCGGAAAAGAACTGAGACATCCCGATCTCGCCGCGTTCCAGGCGGGACCATGCACCTCCCGGTGCAGTGTTGGCCACGACGCGGTTGACGAAGTTCTCGGGGATCGCGTTTTGCCGCTCGTAGGCGGCGATCGCGTGGAGGGGAGAGCCGAGGACCACGCCCCCCAGGTCGAAGATGACGGCACGAATGGTCATGGCGCGCGAGGCTAGCAGGCCCGGTGATCGTCTCGCGCGCTTGAAGCGCGCGCGTTCGTGAGCCGCTCGAGGGTGGCTAGCCTTTCTGCGACGCGACGGTACCCGGCGAACTCCGATGGTGTGAAGGCCTCCGCGAGTCCAGCCCACAGCGTCGCGGGGAGCAGCGCGAGTCCGGCCACGCCCCGAGCCGCTCGGCGCAGCCACTGCCGCCGCGTCCAGCGGGCCGCCGCGGCACTGCCCAGCGCGAGCGCGCCGGCGCTCAGGGCCCGTGTCCGCTGCATTTTCTGGCGCTGCTCCGCGATCCGCTCGCCCCGACGAATCGCGCCGCGCGCGGTCGCGAGCGCTTCGGGTGTTGGCGCTGGGAGCGGGCAGCCAGGGCCGCCAAGCGTGAGCTCGGCGAGGACCCCGCGATGGTCGGAGAACGTCTCGACGCGTCCTTCGAGTGTGAAGGGAGTGTCGAATGTCCTCTCGACTGCAGTGGCCTGCAACCCCGCGTGGACCCCGGGGCGCGTGAGGACATAGTCGATCCGCGCGTCACGCCCTGCCGCGCCATCGCCGTAGGGGGAGGACCGGACGATGGTGGGCATCGGTCGCCCCGCAGCTGCTGCGCTGTCGGTGAGCGCGGTGGCTCCGAGCAGGATCTGCATTTCCTGGGACCGCGGCTCAGCGTTTAGATCGCCGAGCACGGCGACAGGTCGACTCGTCGTCGCGACGGCGAGCGCGAGCTCGACCATCTGGGCCGCGCGGTGTCCGAAGTACTCATCGGCAGCGCCCACTCTGCCGTAGCCCGCGTGCAGGTGGGTGTTGAAGAGCGAGAACTCACCCGCAGGCGTGTCGAGGACACACCGCGCAAACCCCTTGCCACCGTACCAGTCCGCGTGTTGGATTCGCTGCGGGAGTCCGGCGAGGTCATAACGGGTGAAGTGCACGTCCCGGATCGGCCATCGCGAGAGGATCAAGAGACCGCTGTTGCCCGCGAGCGGCTCACGAGACCAAGTATGTGGGAGCCCCGCTCGGCGGCCGCCTCGCGAGAGGATGTCTCGTGCCTCTGGGCTCCAGGCCTCCTGAAACGCGGCGGCGTCGAGGTGGAGTGGGGGTAGACCCGCCGCGATCCGTTCCATGCGCTCGGCGGGAATGCGGCTGACGGGAGCGGGCAGTCCCCACACGTTCAGCGAGAGTAGACGCAGTCGCATACCCGAGGCCTCCGTCTCAATCCTCGCGAGTTGCGGGCTTCGCCGTGCTGGGTCCTGCCGTGTCTCTGAGGTCCGCGACGATCGCGTCGAGCCTCTCGGGGTCGCGGCAGCCGAGGATCGCAGGGCCGCCGCCATCGCGAGAGCGCGCGAGGGTGCGAATCGGCAGAACGAAGTCCGCACCCACGCGTTGCCAGTCTCCCTCAGGGAGGTTGTAGATCATGACCACGCCGGCTCGCATGCCGGGTTCGACCCCAAGCTGCCTTTTGAGTTCGTCGCGCGCGCGACGGATGCAGCCGAGAGCGACGATGCCCATGGTGAATCTCGCGTTGAGTTCGACCGTGGGCCGGAGGGTGTCGGCGCCGTCGGGGCCGCGAAAGGTCAAGGCGTCGACGCCGCACGGACCCCGATAGCCCCGCTCACTAGCGGCGAGGGCGAGCTCGCTCCCCGCTTCGCGCAGCGCGTCGTCGAATGTCGAGCCCGAGTAGATGCGCCCGCGCGAATCGATCTCACCGTGATGACCGAGCGGTACGCCCGCGTCGCGTTGGATTGAGGTGAGACTGCCCAAGAGGTGGAGCGGTGGTCCGTCCCGGGCTTCGCCGATCAGGAACGACACCGACAGGTCGCGCGTGCGATCGAGCCAGGGTTCGAGGATCGCCCCTCCGCAGCGCGCGAGCCTCGGGAGCGCCCCGCGGATCGCCGCGGTGTCGGGGTCGCCATCGCGCCCGAGTACGCGTCCGCGCCCGCTGCTGCCGAGCCTCGGCTTCAGGCAGAACTGTCGCCGCCAGTCCGCGGGCCAGCGGGCGAGGGCCTCCTGCAAACGCGGTACGGCCTCATCCGTACAGCGCAGTTCGTCGGGTTCGAAGACTGCGCTGACCCCTCGCAGCGCGGGGGGGGGAGCGCCGTTGCCCGCGGCGAAGGCCTTGTCGTGGACCGCTTCGGTCGCCTGCGGGGCGGCTCCTCGCCAGCGCTTGCCCGCGAGAGCCGGGTCCCCGCTGGCGCTCGTGTCTCCCCACCAGGCGAGTGCCCCGTCGGTCGGCAGCCAGTCGAAGGCAGGTTCGTCCCACGGTGAGGCGCGCGATCCTGCCACGCGCGCCGAGCGGCCGAACAGGGAGCACCAGAGCGCAGCGGCGCTCGCGACGGCGGGTTCGGTGCGCATCTTCCGCCACCGGTCGCCCTCTTCACCGCCCAGGTTGGGCAGCAGCGCGAGCTCGGTCGAAGCGCTCATGACCGCTTCGGGTCTGTTTGACCCAGCTCTTGTGAGGAGCGGGCGGTTCGAACGAGCTCGATGAAGGCCGGCTCGAGCGTGGCGCGTCGTCGGGCGTCGACGTCACACCGTCGGCCCTTGGCGCGCGCGGGGCCGAGCGGCCAGGGCACGCAGGCCGCATAGCGCGCGACGTCGTCGACTTCGCCGCGGAGCCGGCGCAGCCACTCGACCGCCACGCGCACGTGGCGCACCTCATCGTCGTGGACGCGTTGGCAGACTTCGGCGCTGGCCTCATCCCCGGCCTCCCGGAACGCATCGCGGTATACGAGGGTGAAGTCGAGGTTGGCCTGTTCAAGTGTGAGTCCCATGGCGGCGAGGAACGCGCCGGGTCCAGCGGGGGACGCGGAGATCGCGGGGATGTGGCGCCAGAAGTAGCCGGAGAGTGCATGGTCGGTCAGCGCGGATCCGTGCGCGTCGAGGCGCTCGAGGTACAGACGACAGTGGCGCTGTTCGTCCGCCAAGACACATGCGAGCTCTCGCCGGAGCGCCGTGTCCATGTGGGGCCAGCGCAATAGCGCCCAGGCGAACAGCTCGACGGCCATCAATTCGTGATGGGCGAACCGCGCGAGACAGGTTGCCCGCGCGATGGGGTCGCGGAGGGCACCTGGCCGCGGAAGCGCCCCGGTTCCCTCGCGGAGTGGGAGCGCAGCGTCCCGCGCGGGGGCTGCGATGTCGAGTGGCACGCCGGGGTGCGTGTCGTCGAGCGCGAGGATCCCGCCCGAAGGCCGATTCAGCTTTGCGGGGAGCGAGCCCTCGGTCAGGATCGCGATGCAGTGCTCTCTGAGGGTGCGCGGCGTACTCATGACACCCTGGAGCATAGGCCTATGCCTTGGTTGCGCTCAGCACGGCGATCTCGAGCTGCCAGGCGCTCCCGTCCGGACGGATGTGGAAGGCCTGGGCGACGGGGCTGGGCGAGGCTTGAAACAGTGCCTGGATCCCTTCCTTCGCCGCCTGCGGCGTGTTCATGCGATCGGTCCAGACCTCGAAGTCGAGTGGACTCGCGAACCGGCCGTGGTCCGCGAGGGTCGCGAAGCCGGCGCGAGCGAAGTGCTCGTGCCACTCGCGGACGCGGTGGTTGCGGACATGCGAGGGGTCGCGGAGCACCTCGATGGCGTTCCCGTAGGTGTCCTGCGCGTCGTCGTTCGGTGAGATCGTGTCGGAGACGATGAGTTGCCCACCTGGCCGCAGGACGCGGTGGGCCTGCTCGACGAACCGCCCGATGTGCGGGAAGTGGTGCGCGGCGAGCCGAGACGTGACGATGTCGAAATGAGCATCCGGGAACGGGATCGACTCCGCGTCGCCTTCCTGTGTGACCAGGTGGGCCAACCCGCGAGCGGCGCCACCGGCGCGGGTCTCGGCGAGCATGGCCGGAGTCAGGTCCAACGCGACCACGTGGTCCGCCGCGCCCGCGAACGCGAAGGCGGTGTGCCCGGCACCTGCACCCACATCGAGGACCGTGCGCCCCGCGGCTTCACCGGCTGCCGCGAGCATGGCTTCTAGGTCCGGCCCTGACGCGTGGGTCCAGCCCTCGCCGTAATCCTTGGCGGCGGCGGTGAACTGCTCTTGTACGGCGCGCTTGGTGTCCATGGAGTCACTCTCGTGCTAATTTTAACTATAGTTAACTATTAACGCGAGTAAAATACTTTGGCAAGTCGTCGAGTCGAGTTGGAAGCCATCGACGCGCTCTTGCGCCTGACCGATGTGGTCGAGCGTCGGCGCGCGCAAATGGCGCGGCAAGTGGGCCTTACGGACGCGCAGTGGCGCGTACTCGAGGAGGTCGGCCAGGAGGACTTCCTCCCGTCGCTCTTCGCGCGCGACCGTCGTCTGCAGCCAGCCGCCGTCTCGCGGACGCTCCGGGAGCTGGCCGAACGCGGCTGGGTGCGGCCGCTCCCGGTCGCTGGAGACCGGCGGAAGCGGGAGTATGTGCTTACGGTCCGCGGGGGAGAGGTGCTCGAGCGGCTGAGAGCTGCGCGGGAGGAGGCATTGGTCGCGGTCTGGGACGGCCTGCCGGCCGACGAGCTTGCGGGCTTTCAAAAGCTCGCGACGCGCTTGGCGGACGGGCTTGAGGCCTATCACGCGGAGGTCGAGCGGGTCCGTTGATGGAGTGGGGCGAGCTTTCCGTTGGCTCCCAAAGTGAAACGTGTTTCAATAGGCGGTTCATGCAACAGGAGGATCGATCGCGGCGCATCGTCGATTCGGCCTTGGAGCTGGCAGAGCAGGGGGGCTTCGAAGCGGTGCGCCTACGGGACGTCGCAGCCCACGCGGAGGTGGCGCTCGGCACCTTGTATCGACGCTTTCACAGCAAGGAGGAGTTGCTGGTCGTCGCGCTGGATCGGGAGATGGGTGCGCTAGAGCGTCGTGCGCTCCGACGCTTGCCCCCGGGTGAGACCGTCCTCGACCGCGTCACCGCGCTCTTTGCATTGATCACTGACAACTTTTGCCGACGACCCAATGTGGCGCGAGCACTGTTGAAAGCGCTGGTCTCGGGAGATCCTGAGCTGGCGCATGAGGTCGCGGGGTTTCATGCGCGCGTGGAGCGGCTGGTTGTCGCGTCGGTGCGTGGGAAAGAGGTGACGCTGGAGGAGCCTCCGACCGAGTCCGAGAAGCGGCTCGCGTGGAATATTGACCTCGTTTGGTTCGCGTTGATCATCCGTTGGTCCGGGGGCGTCAGCACGCGCGACGGGGTAATCGAACAGACGCGTGACGCCGCGAGGCTGATGATCGACGGATGGCGAAGGGCCGCTTGAGTGGCGCACTCGAATCGAGCCAGCGGAGGGAGGGCGATGCCCGCCCAACTGCTCGGGGCCATGGTGTCCGCCGCGTTGGAGCCGCGAGCGACATCGAGGAGGACGGCGCGCCCCATCGCGGTGGGGCGCAACGGATGAGAATGCAAGGGGTGTGGCTAGATGGCGGCGCCCGAATCGAAGAACCCACGAACCAGGAAACCCCCTGGTTACATCGTGTCCTGGCGAGCGGCTGTGGCCGTGGCCGGGCTTAGAAAGGAGCACTCGAATGCCCGAGGCATGGATCATTGAAGCGAAGAGGACCCCGATCGCTCGGGGCAAGATGGGCCGCGGTGAACTCAGCGGCTTTCACCCCGCGAGTCTGCTGCAGCAGGTGCAGACCGGCGTACTGGAGTCTTCGGGCGTAGACCCCGTGGAGGTCGAACAGATCGTCGGAGGCTGCGTGACGCAGGCCGGCGAACAGAGCAACAACGTCGTCCGCAACGCCTGGCTGACGCGGGGTGATCATTATCACGTCGCGGGGACCACGGTGGACGCCCAGTGCGGCTCCGGACAGCAGGCGAACCATATGGTCTCCTCATTCGTTCGAGCTGGGAGCGTCGATGTCGGGATCGCCTGCGGCGTCGAGGTGATGAGCCACGTCGGCCTGGGACAGAACGTCTACCACGGCCCGGGCTACTTCCAGACGGCCGACTGGCCCTGGGACTCGTCCCCGGACCAGTTCTCGACGGTTGAGCGGATTGTCGAGAAGCGCGGGATCACGCGTGACCAGACCGATGCGTTCGCCTTGCGTTCGCAGACGCGGGCCGCGCAGGCGCGTGACAACGGGCATTTCGATCGTGAGATCCTGCCGATTGATGCGCCCCTGGTGGGCGACGATGGGCAGCCCACCGGCGAGACGCGCCTGGTCACCCAGGATCAGGGGATCCGCGAGACGACGCTCGAGGCTCTGGGTTCGCTGAACCCGGTGGCAGAGGGGGGCGTTCACACTGCGGGCAACTCTTCCCAGATCAGCGATGGGGCGGCTGCGGTCCTGTGGATGTCGCCCGATAAGGCGCGTGCCCTCGGCCTCAAGCCGCGTGCACGGATCCTCTGGGACGTCGTCGTCGGTTGCGACCCGTACTACTTGTTGGATGGGCCCGTCGACGCGACGGAGCGAATCCTCAAGAAGTCTGGAATGAACCTCGCAGACATCGACCTGTACGAGGTGAACGAAGCGTTCGCGGCGGTGGTGCTGTCGTGGCTCCAGGTCACGGGCGCCGACATCGACCGGCTCAACGTCAACGGTGGCGCGATCGCGCTCGGTCACCCCGTGGGCGCGACCGGCTCCCGGCTCATCGTGACGGCGCTCCATGAACTGGAGCGACAGGACAAGTCAACGGCGTTCATCAGCATGTGCTGCGGTTCGGCGCTGGGGACTGGGACGATCATCGAGCGCCTCTAGTGCGGCGCAATTTTTCAGCCGAGGTGGAAGGAGAAGGACATGGGTGAACTCGAAGGCAAGGTCGCGGTCGTTACAGGGGCCGCGCGAGGATTGGGGCGTTGTGAAGCCATCGCGTTGGCGCGCGAGGGCGCACGGGTTGTCGTCAATGACCTCGGCGCCGCGTCGGATGGGACGGGGAAAGACGAATCGCCCGCGCGAGAGGTGTGCGAAGAGATCGAGTCGTTTGGCGGGGAGGCAGTGCCTCATTTCGGTGATGTCGCCGACTGGAACGACTCGAAGGCCATGCTTCAGACGGCGATCGACACGTTTGGTGAGATGAATATCCTGGTCAACAACGCGGGTTTTTGCCGGGACGTGATCTTGCACAAGATGACGGAGGAGGACTTCGACGCGGTCATCCGGGTGCACCTGAAGGGGCACTTCTGCGGGATCCGCCACGCCGCAGAGTACTTCCGGGACCGAGCGAAGTCGGAGGGCGCCGCGCCGTACGGCCGCATCATCAGCACGGCGTCCGAGTCGTACTTGTTTGGGCAGCCTGGGCAACCGAACTACGGAGCCGCGAAGGCGGGTATCGTGCCGTTGACGATGGGGGTTGCGCAGCTCCTCGAGAAGTATGGCGTCACCGCCAATGTGTTCATCCCTCGCGCGCGGACGCGCATGAACGAGGATGGCGTCTTCTCGGCGATGTTTGCCAAGCCCGAGGAAGGCTTCGATACGTTCTCGCCCGAGAATGTCGTCCCGCTCGTCAGCTACCTCTCCACGCCGCGGGCGGCGAACATCTCGGGCTACGCCTTCATTATCTGGGGGCGTTCGTTGCGGGTGCTTCATGGTCCGGAGCTGGGTGAGGAGTGGACTCAGGACGCGCGTTGGGACCACGACTCGATCGATGGCGTCTTGCAGCCTTTTATGGATGGACGCGGCGGCGTGGTTGAAGGTGGCTACGCGGTGCCGGCGGTCTAGGGAGACGTAGAGCGATGGCCGACCGCGTGCCGCAGATTCCCGAGCGTGATGCGCTGTTGGCTTCGGTCGAGCGGATCGCCCCGGTGCTTGAAGCCAGCGCCGAGCAGTCCGATCGTCTTCGGCATCTTCCGCCGGAGACGATCGACGCTCTCGATGACGCGGACGTGTTCCGGTGCATGCACCCCCGCGAGCTCGGGGGGTTCGAGGCCGACCCGCTGACCCAGCAAGAGGTCATCGAGGCGGTCGCCTATCATGATGCCTCCGCCGCCTGGTGCGCCTTCATTGGAGCGGGCTCGTCGGCCTTCGCCGCTGCGATGTTGCCCGAGGCGGGCTTCGACGAGGTCTGTGCGGCCCAGCCGGCCGGGCGGCGCTGGCCTCGGTTCGCGGGAGGGCCTTCGCCAGCGGGGCAGGCGGAGCCCGTTGATGGCGGCTACCGGCTGTCGGGGCGCTGGGGCTGGGCCAGCGGGATCCATCACGCGGATTGGGTGTTCGGCGGCGCGGCGATCCTGCGCGATGGCGAACCGCAGCCGACCGACTTCGGGATGCCGCTCGCGCGAGTGATGGTCATGCCGCGGGCGGACGTCGAGGTCGAAGACACGTGGCAGACGATGGGGTTGCGCGGGACGGGGAGCACGCACTTCTCATGCCGCGACGTCTTCGTGCCAGAAGGGCGGACCTTCGCGTTCCCGTTTCCCGAGGCACAGCGGGGCGGGGCGCTGTTTCGGCTCCCGATGCTGGGGTTCTTTGGTCCGGCATTTTCCGGTTTCCCGACAGGCATCGCGCGGCGTGCGCTTGACGACGTGCTCGGTCTCTCCGCCAGGAGAGTCCGCCTCGGACAAACACAGTCGCTCGCAGAGCGCGCGGTCTTCCACCGGGACTCGGGTGCAGCGGAAGGGCGAGTGCGGGCTGCGGCCGCGCTGGTGCGCGTCGAGCTCGACGCGCTCTGGTCACGCCTGCACAGCGGCGTCGAGCCGAGCCCCGTAGCGTCCGCGCGCCTCCTGCAGTCGTTCACGAACAACGTGGAGTCGGCGATCGCGACGGCCGAGATGGCCTACCGCTACGGGGGGGGCGATGCGGTCTACGCCTCGAGTCCCCTGCAGCGTCACGTGCGGGACTTGCGGGTGGCCTCGCAACACATCCTGGTCTCGGAGATGAACCACGAAGCCCTCGGCAAGGCGCTGGTCACCCAGGCCTCGCTCGAGGGCTAGTCGATCGTCGTTCTACGCCGTGTCGTGGCTGCGGCTTTCGGTCGCCAGGCGGTGACCGAGGTCGCGGCGGTGCTGTGACGCCCCTCCCAACTCGATCTCCAGGCTCTTGGCCCAGAGGAAGAATCGGTGGATGGGGTATTCGACGTCCACGCCGATTCCCCCGTGCAGGTGCTGGGCCGTGTGCACGACCCGCTGGCCGGCTCGGCAGGCCCACCACTTCGCCACGGCGACCTCCTTGGCGGCCTCTTGCCCGCGGTCGAGCTTGTCGATCGCTTGCCAGAGCGTCGTCCGCATGCACTCGAGGTCGATGTACGCGTCGGCGGACCGGAGCGCGACCCCTTGGAAGGTGCCAATCGGCTTCCCGAACTGCTTGCGGTTGCTGACGTAGTCCGCGGTCCTGCGGAGGGCCTCTTCTGCCACGCCGAGGGTCACGGTGGCGAGCGCGACGCGGGCCCGGAGCAACGTCCAGTCCAGCGCCTCGCCAGCGCGCTCCCCGCCGAGGAGCTCCGCAGGTGCAGCGTCCAAGGAGACCTGATACGCGGCTCGTCGTGTGGTGCTCGTGACGCGGTCGAGGTTGACCCCGGGACCGGCCGGGTCGACCAGGAACAGGCCCGTGCTGCCATCCTCGTGCCGTGCGGACACGACGATTCGTACGGCGCCTTCGGCCACGTTGACGCCGATCTTGCGACCGTCGAGGGTGAACCCATCGCCGTTGGCGCTCGCGCGGGTCGCGGGGGCCGAAGGGTCTCCGAGCGTCTCCTGGAGGGCAGCGGTCACCCAGTGGGAGCCGGTGATGATCCCCGGGAGGAGCGCCTTGCGCTGCGCGTCACTGCCGAACTCGGCGATCGGCAGGGCCGCTTGGACGAGCACGGAGCTCAGCGGAACATGCGCGAGGACTCGGCCCTGCTCCTCGAGGAGGCCGCAGAGCTCTGCGATTCCCATGCCCATGCCACCGGCTTCTTCCGGCAACGCGGTGCCGAGGAGGTCCTTCTCTGCAAGTTGCTTCCAGAGGGCCTCGTCGAAGTCCTCGGGGAGGCGGTCGAACTCGTTTTGATAGTCGTCGGTGCAGCGGTCGCCGAGGATCTGTTTCGCGAGTTCCTGGATCGATTGCTGCTCTTCGCTAATGGAGAAATCCATGATGTGTTGTTCGCTCCGGAGATGGCGGGCTAGCGCGCCGCGCGGGGAAGGCCGAGGCCGAGCATGGCGACGATCTCTCGTTGTACTTCGTTGACGCCACCGCCAAAGGTGTTGATCGTGCAGCCGCGGTACTCGACTTCGAGTTGCGCGGCGAGTTCTTCTGCGGCGGTGTCACCTTGCAAGGTCGCGGCAGGGCCAACGACCTCCATGAGGAGTCGGTAGATCTCGATCAGGCACTCGGTGCCGTAGATCTTCACCGCAGAGGCATCGGCAGGCGAGAGCCGTCCTTCCTCGAGCTCCCAGCCCATTCGCGCGTTGAGGAGGCGCATCGCCTCCCCGAGAGCCCAGGCTTCGGCGAGGTTGGATTGCACCCAATCTTGGTCCGCGATCGGTTGGCCGTCTGCGCCATTCGTCGTTCGGGCCCATTCGATCGCCCGTTCGAGCAGGTAGACGCCGTAGGAGCTGAATGCGGACAGCCCGATTCGCTCGTGGTTGAGCTGGGTCGTGATCAGGGTCCAGCCCCCGTTCTCGATGCCAACGACGTTCTCCACCGGGACGCGGACGTCCTGGTAGTAAGACATGAAGGTCTCGCCTCCCGAGATCACGCCGATCGGCGAGCAGGAGAAGCCCGGGTCATCCGTCGGGACGATCAGGATCGTGATGCCCTTGTGCTTGGAGGCATCGGGGTCGGTGCGGCAGGCGAGCCAGACGTAGTCCGCGTCGCCTGCGCCGCTCGTCCAGATCTTGGTGCCGTTGACGATGTAGTGGTCGCCGTCACGCACGGCTTCGGTCTTGAGCGACGCGAGGTCCGTCCCGGCCTCCGGCTCGGAATAACCGATGGCGAAGTGGAGCTCCCCCGAGAGGATCCCCGGCAGATACTTGGCCTTGTGCTCTTCCGATCCGTGGGACATCAGCGCGGGGCCAACGGTGCTCAGGGTCACGAAGGGCAGGGGGGCTCCAGCGCGGCGAGCCTCCTCGACGAAGATCTGCTGTTCGATCGCCGTCTTGCCCTGTCCGCCGTATTCCTTTGGCCAGCCAACGCCCAGCCAGCCGTCCTTGCCCATCTGGCGGATGACTTCCTTATAGGCTGAGCCGCCCTCCATCGCGCGGGTCTTTGCCCGGACTTCGGGGGTCATCAGCTGCGAGAAGTACTCGCGGATCTCCTGGCGCAGGTTCTCCTGCTCGGCGGTGTACTCGAGATGCATGCTTTCTCCAGGTCTGAGGGCGGCGCTAGAACGTGTTTCAGGGAACCCCTAGAGTAACACTCGTTGGACCGATTGACTGCCGCCGGGCGATGAGGGAACACGCGAGGCGGTGACGTCCCGAAGGAGGAACTGTGAAGGTCATCGCCACGATGGGCGCAGATGTGCCGTTGGCGCGCGTCCCGGACCACGCTCGGCGGGTTGAGGCGCTCGGATATGACGCGCTCTCGGTCCCCGAGGCGCAGCATGACGGGACGCTGACGTCGCTGTTGGCGCTCGAGCACACCACCCGACTACGGGTCGTGACGGGCGTTCTGGTCGCCTTCGCGCGGAGCCCCATGATTACCGCACAGGCCGCGTGGGACTTGCAATCATTGTCGAATGGGCGCTTCGAGCTCGGGCTGGGCACCCAGGTGCGCGGCAACATCGTGAGGCGTTTCGGGATGCCTTGGAGCGCTCCTGCCGCGCGGTTGCGCGATTATGTGGGGGCCGTCAGAGCCGTCTTCGACGCGTTTCAGAACGGCTCGCCGCTTGATTTTCATTCTGACGCGTACACGCTCGATCGCCTTCAGCCCTTCTTCAACCCGGGGCCGCTCGAGTCCGGTCCTCCCCCGATCCTTCTGGGGGCGATCGGCCCGATCATGACCCGAACCGTTGGCGAGGTCGCGGACGCGATGCAGACGCACCCGACGAACAGCGAGCCGCGATACCTGGAGACGGTGACGCGGCCGCGGATCGACGAGGGGCGAGCGCGTGCCGGGCGCAGCGCGCACGTCGATTTGCTTGCGGGGCCGATGATCGCGACGGGCGCCACCGCGGAGGCGGTGGCGGCGGAGCGCTTGAAGGCCCGCGAGACGCTCGTTTTTACGCTGAGCACGCCTGCTTACTGGCCGGCGTTGGAGCACCACGGCTGGCTCGAGGTGGGGCATCAGTTGCGCGACGCCACGCGGGAAGGCCGCTGGGACGAGATGGACGCGATGGTCTCCGACGAGATCATCGAGGCGTTCGTCCCGACCGCGACCTACGACGACATCGCTGAGTTGATCCTGTCGCGCTACGGCGCCGTCGCAGACGGGATCTTGTTCCCCGTGCCCGCGGACCCCGCGGACGACGCGGCGGCGCGCAAGGCGATCGAGACGCTGATCGCCGGCTAGCGGGTCGCCGCGGGGCGCTGTGACAAGGCTTTGGCTGCTGCCGAGGTTCAGCTCCCAGATAGTCCGTTCAGCAGGT
>Ga0315331_10001800_pt1 | contig 16158 bp, 15 predicted proteins | sample M160m34915metaG_FD_203456 | JGI IMG/M metagenome (GOLD analysis project Ga0315331, IMG submission 203456) | Ammonia-oxidizing marine archaeal communities from Monterey Bay, California, United States - M1 60m 34915 | ecosystem: Environmental > Aquatic > Marine > Intertidal zone | place: USA...
CCACCTTCTTGGGTGCAGCTTTTTTTGCCGCTGCCCTTCGCACTGTTTTTTTCTTAACGGCCTTCTTCTTAGCCACCTTTTTCTTTGCTACCGTCTTCTTTTTAGCAGGAGCTTTTTTAGCTTTAGCCGCGGCTTTCCTGGCGGCCGCCTTTTCTCTAGCAGCAGCTTTCTTTGCTGCTAGCCGCTCTTTTGCCGCATCCTTTTTTGCCTGCTTTGCAGCTTTTTTAGCGTCAGCCTTGGCAACTCCAGATTTATATTTCGCAATAAATGCTTTCACCGCTTTATCCATATCTGCTGCGGCTTTCTTAGCCTCGGCAGCTTTCTTCGCTTGCGCTTGAGCGGCGAGAGTTACAACCCTCACCCTAGACTTAGCAGCTCTAATTCTTGCATTCGTTGCGACAACCTTCGCTGAAGCCCTCTTCGAGGAATTCTTTGAAGCAGCGACAGCTTTGCGACTTGCAGGAGTTTTTGCTTTGGCAGCTGCTTTAGAAGTCGCCAAAACCTTCTTCCTCGCGGCAACAACATCTCTCTTTGCTGCGCTTAGAGTTTTCTCTAATGCCGACAGTGCCGCCTTAGCACTTGTAATTGCTGGGGATCTCACTACTTTTTTCACAGTCGTTTTTTTGACTGGTTTTTTTTTCGCTCTTGATTTAGGTTTTGCTGTAGCCATTTCCTTTCTCCTAAGTTAGGACAAGTGCCCGCTTTTACTTTCTCTTAATTTTTTCAACTGCTCAAATCTTATTCATTTCTTTCGCAATAAATAATATTACGTACAAAAACAGCTGCTAAAATTCAGCATCACTCTATGTTTCGATTGTTTACAACAAAACTTTAAGGATTCGGTAGTTATTTTTTTTAAAAAACTTCATCAAAACCAAACATTATTTTATATGTAAATAAAAAGACAACAAAAAACACACTTATTACTTTCTAAGAACAAACATTTTTTACTTAATCTACTTCTTCTTACTTAAAGTAAAAAACCCTCACGTTAACGAAATTAAGTCAGCTATTTGATCACGGATTTTTTCTACAGACGAAACCCCGTCTAAAGTTACAAATCGAACTTTTTCTCCGCTTCTCATAAGTCCCTTGTAGTAACTAACAAGAGGCTGCGTTTGTTCGTGATATATTTCTAATCGTGTCCGAACTGTATCTTCAGAATCATCAGCTCTCTGAATTAATTGCTCTCCAGTGATATCATCGCGGTCGACTACTTTTGGAGGGTTGTATGAGACGTGATAGACACGTCCAGAGTCAGGATGAACCCTTCGCCCTCCAAGTCTTTTTACAATTTCATCATCCGGGACATTTATTTCCAAAACCAAATCAATGCCAATTTTAGCATCTGCAAGTGCCTGGGCCTGGGGAATTGTTCGTGGGAATCCATCGAAGAGAAACCCTTTGTCACAATCCGATTGTTGTAATCGCTCTTTAATTAGCTCAATGATAATTTCATCAGTGACGAGACCCCCGGAGGCCATCACTTGCTCGACCTTATTACCTAATTCTGACTTCGACTTTACAGCAGACCTCAACATATCTCCCGTAGAAATCTGTGGCACACCTAAGGTCTCACAGATGAATTGCGCTTGGGTACCTTTACCCGCCCCAGGCGCACCGAGAAGAATTAATTTCATTTAATAATCTCCATTTGATAATATAATCTTTCAATAACCTTAATACTTGTTCATCTCAATTATTTAAGACCCAGATTGCTTACTCTTGTTCCATAATTTATTCAGATCTGTCGAGCTAACGTCTTTAAAACCGATGTTCAACCGCCGAAGTTCATTCTCCATAAAACGAAAGCGCGAATCAAATTTTTGGTTTGCACTCCGTAAAGCTAACTCTGAGCTTATCCTCAAGTGCCGTGCAAAATTTACGCACGTAAACAGCACATCACCCAACTCTTCTTTTACTCTGGCCTCATCGACTTCTAAGCCATTACTATAAGCCTCCTCAAGCTCACTGAGTTCCTCTCGAAGCTTTGAGAGAACAAATTTAGGATCGTCCCAGTCGAATCCGACACTCGCCGCTTTTTGTTGCAATTTTCTAGCTCTCTCAAATGCGGGCACGGCTGTTGGCACATCACCTAGAACACTTTCCCCAGAACCTGTGTCTGAAATTTCTTTATCTGCCCTCCCACGACGCTCTTGTTCTTTTATTTTTTCCCAATTTACCACAACCTGATCCGAAGAGATCTTTTGCAGCGCTCCAAAATTACCTACCTCTCCACCTGGAAAAACGTGCGGATGCCTTCTCACCAGTTTCTGTATCAACCCTTTAGCGACGTCATCAAAATTAAAAAAAGCTTCCTCAGACGCTAATTGAGCATAAAACACAATTTGAAAAAGCAAATCTCCTAGCTCATCCCTTAACCCAGCCATATCATTTTTTTCAATGGCATCAATAACTTCATGAACCTCCTCCAAAGTATGTGGCACAAGAGATTTAATTGACTGCTTTAAATCCCAAGGGCAACCAAATTCAGGGTGGCGCAACATAGCAACAACCAACAAAAGCTCTTTCAAATTTGGTGAATCCAGAGCTTGATTTTTTGCAATAAAATTCGTCATTATAGAAATCTTCCCTTTAATTCTCATCCAATAACAAATCCGCTCTTTGAAACTCAGCAACAGATTCAACATGTGTTGTATGAGGAAACATATCCATGACTCCTGTAGCTAACAATCTATAACCACTACCTATCAAAACTTTTGTATCTCTCGCCAACGTAGACGGATTGCACGATATATAGACAATTTTCTTGGCGCCGATGGCCGATATGGTCTCTATTATTTCAATTGCTCCTGACCTTGGAGGATCCAACAGAATCTTATCATAAGTTCGCTCCGCCCATTTCTCATGCTTAAAGCACTTAGTGAGATCTGCCGCGTAAAATTCCGCATTTAATATATCATTGTTTTTCGCGTTTTCTGTGCCACGAGCAACCATCTCTAGACTGCCCTCGACTCCGACGACAGACAGCGCTCTGGTAGCGATGGGCAAAGTAAAATTTCCAAGTCCACAAAAAAGATCCAAAACTGTGTCCTGCTTTCTCAACTTTAGGAGATCTACGGCATGACTTACGATTGATCGGTTTAAACCGGCATTAACCTGAGTAAAATCCATTGGATGAAAGAGAAACTTAAGATCAAAAGCTGGCAAAAAGTACTGAAGCCGCGGAAAATCATCTGCTGGAAAAAATTTATGAACACTACCCACACCTTTCGGTTGTAAATACAACTCAATCGCATAGTCTTTTCCAAACTGCAGCAGAGATACAAGATCAGTGTCAGTGAACTCTTGCAAATGCCGAATCACGAGAGCTATTTTCTTTTTGCTACCACAATCGGATTCTTCTCCAACTGCAACTTCTATCTGCGGGACATAATTACCGATGTCTAAACTATTTATTAAACGTCGCAAAGGTACAATTAATTGAGCAACTTCAGCAACGATAACCTTGCAATCATCCATGTCGGTTATAAAAGAGCTGTATTTTTCACGGAACCCGACCAAGGCCCCGCCTTTCTTCTCAACAACTCGTACGGCCAACCTTGCTTTTCTTCTGTAATTCCAGTGGTCCCCTGAAATACGATTTAACGTCTTAAAAGTTATTTCACGATCGCTCAGTTCTTGCTTCAACTTTTCAATCAACACTCCCTCTTTAAAAATAATTTGTTGAGTTGTATTCATGTGCTGAAGTGAACAACCACCGCAAATACCGGAAAACTTACATATCGGATCAACTCGATAGGACGAGGGCTGATTAATATTCTCTGCCTTAAGCTCGTCTAAATTCGATCGTCTATAAACATACCTTGCGTCAACATTCTCTCCTTTCAGCGCACCATCAACAAATGCGACTTTACCTTCAATACGAGCGATCCCCCTCCCCTCATGGTTTAAGGCTTCTATATCAACGTTCACTAATTCTTGTGGCAGTTTTTTTCGCCGAAATCTGCGTCGACTCATAAGCTCCTCATAACCCCCTCGATTTGGAAAAAAGATTTCGACTATTGATTGGCTTCCCACCCAATTGCTCGGCTAACGCTAAGCGTAACACTCGTTTGGCAGTGCGAAGCACGGTACGCTTCTCAATCTCCCGATTGCGTAATGCTATTATGTGTGCCCCTAAAAAAATATTTGTTCGCTGTGATTCATTTTTACTGCGATTAATCGTAAACCCAGATTGGGCATAAAATTCGTACCATTCTTTGGCATCAATCGGCTTTCCGTTGGAGCAATCGCTCTCCAAATTTATACCGTAACCAAGATTGGATAGTAGCTCTAGCTCAAACTCTCTTAGTGTTGGCTCAATATCAGAGCCGCTCTGCAATAGCAAAAGAGTATCACGGTAGATCTGGAACAATAGATCATGTTCAATATCACCTTCTAACAAACGTATTAAAAGCTCGTTTATGTATAAACCGCTAAAAAGGTACTCACCCTGTAATTTAATCGAGGCCGCATAGCTCTCAATTTCAATTAGAGTTTTAAGCTCGCCGCGACCAGAAAAAGATGCTAGAACTGGTTGGAATGGCTGAAGCAACGATCGTGATTTAAACCTACTCGCTCTGCCACCTTTTACGATAACCCGCTGCCGGCCGTAATTTAGGGTGAAAAAATCCAAAATTAAACTTGTATTTTGAAATGGATATCGGTGCAATATGAACGCAGGCTGAAGATTAATCTTTCTTTTCATGAGACGACCCAATAACGCTTCAGCTAACGATCTAAATATCCCAAGCTTTTTAGCGCCCTTAGATCATCAGACCAGCCGGTTTTAACTTTTACCCACAAGTTCAGCATGACTTTCGTATTAAAACTCATCTCCAAATCACTCCTCGCAGCTATGCCTATCTGTTTTAGCCGATCCCCATTACTTCCAACGATAATATTCTTCTGCCCTCTGCGATCGACTAAGATCAACCCATGGATATGAAGAATTTGTTTTTGCTGCTCAAATTTTTCTATTTCGACTGTAACCTCGTAAGGAACCTCATCACCCAGTTGCCGGGTCACTTTTTCGCGGATTAGCTCAGAGGCGAGAAAACGAGAACTCCGATCTGTGACCTGATCAACCGGAAAAAGAAAGGGACCTCTCGGGAGAAAATCACAAACAATCCTCTCGAGCACGAGTAAATTGTGCCCATTAAGAGCTGATACTGGAATAATTTCAGCAAACTTCTTCAACTTTCTCATTTTATCTATATGCGGCAGTAATTGCCGCTTTTGTTTGACAAGGTCTATCTTATTCATGACAAGCAGAACTCGGACGTCTGACTGAGCAATTGCCTCCAACACGCGTTGATCCGCTTCATTCCAGACGAACCTCTCTACGATAAACAAAACAAGATCGACATCTTTAATTACACTGTATACGGTTTCATTCATAGCACGGTTAAGGGCCTTCCCGTGAGCCAAATTCAAACCCGGTGTATCAACATAAATTATCTGGTTATTTTCGTGACTGGTGATTCCGTGTATGCGATGCCGAGTCGTTTGCGGCTTACGCGATGTGATACTAACTTTTTGCTCTAAAAGATGATTCAAAAGCGTCGACTTGCCGACGTTTGGACGGCCAATAATAGCGACATATCCACAACGAGTTTCTCTCACCTCATTTGCAGGGCCAATCTCTTGGCTAGTTTGTTCGACTTTTCCCATCTATCACGCGGCCTATTTGCAATGAGTGCACGACATTCTGTTTCCCGGTTCACTAAACTCTTCCAGAGGCACCCTTTCAACTGCAGACTTCAGATGGCCATATAGAAATTCATTAATTATCTTTTAACTTTTCTAACGCCAAACTCGCTGCCACCTGTTCAGCCGCGCGCTTCGTGCTCCCTTCACCGAAGAAAGCCCCGCTACGCCCAGCTATGACGCACTCGATGCGAAAAACTTGTTCATGAGCTGCGCCGTCAACACTCAGCACCGAGTATTTTGGTAGAGGCTCTCCTAAGCTTTGTTGAAATTCTTGTAGCTCGGTTTTGGAATCTCTACTGCTCTTTTGTCCCACATGACCGCAAGGATCCTGACCAACCAACTTGTTAACAAATAGACTGCAATCATCAACACCCCCATCCAGATAAACGGCACCAATAATAGCCTCAACAGCATCAGCTAGAACTGAGTCGCGATTTCGCCCACCACTGTTTTCTTCCCCGCGACCCAGGTAAAGATAGTCGCCGATCCTAAGATTTCTGGCAGTCCTAGCTAAAGCTTCTTTATTAACAAGCGCTGATCGCATCCGAGTTAAATCACCTTCATCGAGATCCGGATATAATTGATATATCCTTCTCGCAATTAGGAAACCCAGTAACGAGTCTCCCAAAAACTCGAGTCGCTCGTTATGGGTCTTCGCACAACTTCGGTGAGTAAGAGCCCGTTTAAGCAACCCAAGATTGTTAAAATGATATCCAAGTATTCCCTGCAGTTTTTGAAATTCAGGCATTAGTTACTACTCAAGTATTCGGTTATTGCTAAACTTAGGCAGATTTAAACCAGGGTCTTTGTGCATCCAAACAGCAAATGCACGTCCAACTATTTTGTCTTCGCTAACCACCCCCCAAACCCTACTATCCATGCTATTGTCACGGTTATCTCCCATCATAAAGTAGTGTCCTGGGGGCACTATCCAAGAATTCCTCCCACGATTCGCAGGAACCAAATCAATATACTGAGCGAAGTGCGAAACCGCACCTAGGTTCTCTTCGTGCAACGTACCGCTCAATGAGTTTTCGCCATACTGTATCTCGACATCAGAATAGTATTCTTTGTTTACAGGCTCTCCGTTAATCGTCAAAACTTTGTTATCATACCGTATTGTATCTCCAGGCAGCCCGACAACACGCTTTACGTAGTATTTGTTCTCATGAGGCGGAATAAAAACCATTATTTCACCACGCTGGGGATCCGAAACATCAAAGATTTTTGTTCCAATAACCGGTAACCGCAATCCATAAGCAAATTTATTTACAACGATAAAATCTCCAATTTTAATAGTAGGTATCATCGATCCGGTAGGAACCATGAAAGGCTCAAACAAAAAAGAACGCAAAACTAGAACAAACATCAGCACCGGGAAAAACGATTTTGCATACTCTGTTAAAACGGGCTCTTTAAGTATTTTTTCAAGCTCGGTTTCTCGCTCTAGTATTGAAACCCTCGGGTCACAGCTTTCGGAATACTTATCTGCCGCCTTAGCTCGGACATTTGATAGAAATAGACGATCAAAGAACCAAATCGCACCAGAAATCGCTACGAGACAAACTAAAACCAACGACATGTCTATATCCATGAATTATCCCTTTTTAAGTTCTTTACGAGCTAACCGTTAATTTTGTCAAAAGGCCTATCCATCTACCTTAAGGACAGCTAAGAATGCTTCTTGAGGCACCTCAACATTGCCGACTTGCTTCATTCTTTTTTTGCCAGCTTTCTGCTTCTCGAGGAGCTTCTTTTTTCGAGTGATATCGCCGCCATAGCATTTTGCAGTAACATTTTTTCTCAACGCTTTGACTGTTTGTCTTGCTATTACTTTCCCTCCGATAGCCGCTTGAATCGCTACATCGTATAGCTGTCGGGGTATTAACTCTTTCATCTTTTCAACTAGCACTCTTCCCTTACTTTCCGCATGATCTCGAAAAACGATTAGAGCAAGAGCGTCAACACGATCTCCGTTGATCAACACGTCAAGACGAACGAGCTGAGCCTTCTCAAACCGTTCAAATTGATAGTCTAGCGACGCATAACCTCGACTAGTAGATTTGAGCCGGTCGAAAAAATCTAAAACCACCTCATTCATTGGCAACTCATATTTTAACGACACTTGCTTGCCAACAAACTGAAGATCTTTTTGGATACCCCTTTTTTGCACGCACAATGTAATAACATTTCCTAAGTATTCATGCGGGACTAGAATGTTAGCGATTACGATTGGCTCGCGCATTTCCTCTATCGAAGCGACTGCAGGAAGCCTTGATGGACTGTCAACCATCACAACATTTCCGTTTGTCATGAGGACTTCATATATTACCGTCGGCGCCGTAGTAATCAGCGACAAGTTATATTCGCGTTCCAAACGCTCTTGAATAATCTCCATGTGCAACATGCCAAGAAATCCGCAACGAAAACCAAACCCGAGCGCATCTGAGTTTTCAGGCTCGTAAAGAAGTGAGGCATCATTCAGTGTCAGCTTACTTAATGCATCCCGAAAACTCTCAAAATCCTCTGATGAGACAGGAAATAAGCCAGCATAGACTTGAGGCTGTATGCGTTTGAAGCCCTCAAGGGCCTGAACACTTGGGCTGTTTGCAAGCGCAATAGTATCTCCAACTGGCGCACCCAAGATCTCTTTGACTCCAGCAACAATAAATCCGACCTCTCCTGCTGAAAGCGACGGCATTTCATGACGCTTGGGTGTGAAAACACCGACGCTATCAACCGTATGAACCTTACCAATCGACTTAAGAATTACCTTATCGCCCTTTTTAAGTCTGCCCGCTACTACCCTTACAAGAGATACCACACCCAAGTAATTATCAAACCAAGAGTCAATTATTAAGGCTTGTAAATCTGACTCGCGATCACCAACGGGCGGGGGGACTCGGGTAACAATGTCTTCTAAAATATCGTCTATCCCTAAACCACTTTTTGCACTCGCGCAGACTGCATCTTGCGCATCAATACCGATAATTTCTTCGATTTCTATTCGTACCCGCTCAGGATCTGCTTGAGGCAAATCCATCTTATTCAAAACCGGTATGACCTCCAGACCCTGTTCAATTGCGGTATAGCATGTCGCTACAGATTGAGCTTCAACGCCTTGTCCAGCATCGACAACTAACAGAGCGCCCTCACATGCAGCGAGTGAGCGAGATACTTCATAAGTAAAATCTACATGTCCTGGAGTATCAATAAAGTTTAATTGATAACGATTGCCGTCAAGTGCATTGTAGTAGAGGGTAACGCTTTGGGCTTTTATAGTAATGCCCCGCTCTCTCTCAATATCTAATGTATCAAGAACTTGAGCCTCCATTTCACGTTCCGCAAGCGCCCCACAGCGCTGGATAAAACGATCCGCTAGAGTAGACTTCCCGTGATCGATGTGAGCGATTATTGAGAAATTTCGAATATATTCGAGGTCAGTCAAAAGACTTCTCGCCTGTTAAAGCCGGTGTATGCGGACGAGTTCCGCGAGAAAACGGAGTTTACACGAACTGTTGAGGAGTGTCAGTTCAAAAATCCCCGCATTGCATATTCAACTTGCCTAGTAGCAGTAAAACAAATAAGCGACTTGGCGGGGCCTAGTCGTCAAGTTCGAGGGCGAGAGTCGTACCTTGCCCCTCCCGAACGATTCTTACTGAAATAAAGCCACTCGCCGGAAGTGCTTCGGCTACCCGAGCAAAATCTTCAACAGAGGGAACCTCATTGCGATTGAGCGCCACCACAACGTCTCCCTCGCGCAGACCAGCATCCGCGGCAGGCCCCGGTTTCAATTGGACGATCCTAACGCCTTCTATACCAGCCACCTCCTTGATATCTTCACTCAACTCTTCCACTCGGAAACCAAGCGGGTTACTTTTTACTGGTTGAGCAGCAGTCTCCAAACCATTGTCTCCATTCGTGGGTGAGCTTCCCAAAACCACCGTTGTCCTCTTTCGACTCCCTTCCCTGTAAAAAATTATTTCAGCCTCTGTATTGGGTCTGTACTGACCTACGTAGAAGGGAAGATCTGTATAATATTCGATGTCATGGCCATTAAAGCCAACGATGATGTCATCGTTTTCTATACCCGCGTCACCGGCTGGGCTCTCAGGCATTACACCATCTACAAAGGCACCTCTTGGAATATCCATGTTGTAAACTTCAGCTAAGGCAAAATCGACTTCTCTCATTCGGACCCCAAGCAACCCTCTTTGAACGCGACCACTTTCTTTCAATTGCGTTATAACATTCATCGCGACATTGCTTGGTATAGAGAAAGAAATCCCGTTGGAACCCCCGGTGCTACTGATGATTTGGGAATTAATTCCAATAACCTCACCTTCTAAATTAAAAAGTGGACCACCTGAATTTCCCTGATTGATCGCAACGTCTGTCTGGATAAAAGCCATATAATTATAGCTCGACCGCCCCGGAACGGAACGGCCTTTTGCGCTCACTATTCCCGCCGCAGCGGAAAATTCGAGTCCGAAAGGAGATCCAATGGCGAGAACCCACTCACCAACGCGAACATCATCCGAATTTCCAAAATCGACAAAAGGAAGTTTTTCCGCATTCAGCTTTAACAATGCTATGTCAGAGGGCTCATCCAAACCAATGACTTCAGCCTCAAAAACTCGCCTATCGTTCAATTGCACCCGAATTTCATCCGCTCCGGCAACAACATGGTTGTTTGTTATCACATAACCGTCACTGGAAACTATAAACCCAGATCCAACTGCAGCTCGCCTCGGTGCTCTTAGAGGCTCTTGTTCTTGTTCTCCACCCGGAACAGCCCCGGGGCCAAACTGCCTCAAGAGCTCGTCGATCGGGCCGCGCCCTCCTGAAGCTTGCATATCTACCTTTCGGATCGTCGATATCTCGACAATCGAAGCTGCATGCCTCTCAACCAGGTCTGCAAAATTTGGGAGTTCCGCTCCGTTCAGGTTAGCTGCAATTGAAGTAGCGCAGATCAACGGAAGAAGAGCATTCAATACTGTTTTTTGGATTTTGGGCATAATTTTAATCTCAAGCATTAAACATTTAATCAGGTCAAAGTCTTCATACTTACGTAAATGCGACTGTTTGTCGTTGGTTCTATTATAGTACGAAAGATTTCAATAAAAAGACTAAACCGATCTTGAGATACGCGTTGTTCGAGACCGTCATGATGGCTATTTACCGTCAGACCAACAGAATCAATCGTCCGCTTGCATGGCAATAAAAATTCTATCGGCTTGGGAAGTCGGCTTTGTCATTAACGAGTTTGTAAAGGGGTGAATCTCTGAGGGCCTCGATGGGTAAAGGAAGAGCATTTTCTGTCGCCTCTTCATTAAAATTGATCCTCGATATATATTCGTCTAGCCGTTTTTTAGCCGCAGGGTCAATCTCATATTCATTATTAAATAAATATTCTAACGATCTGATATTATTGTCGACTTTAAAAGACGGGTTTGAAACCACAGGCCTAGTATCGTCAAAAATCGGTGAAAGGTAGGGAAGTGAATAGACAATAGTCAATGCCACTGAAGCGGAGATAGCAAGTTTTGCCAAACCAAACATCCATGGGAATTCTATCTTCCTCTTATGTGGATTATTTTCAATGTACTCTGCAACGCGACTCGTGAGCGCGAGGGATGGCCTTACCTCACGCGAATGCACAATGTCTTGAACTAGCGCGTATCGACGCCACTTCTCCGCCAAATCTTCAGATTTTTGAACATCGGAAACTACACGCCTTAACTCAAAATCAGTCGCCTCCCCGTCTAGAAGAGCAGAGAGAATTTCATCGTCTGTCGGAACCTTATTTACCATCTGAACTCCAAACAACTAGATTATACTTGACCGGCTAACTTCATGATCACAAGACTAAATAAAGAAATCCTTTACCTTTTTATCTATCAGCTCCCTCGCTCTAAAAATACGAGATCTAACGGTACCAATTGGACACGTCATTACTTTCATTATGTCCTCATACGCCATTCCGTGGAACTCTCGAAGCGTATAGGCTGTTCTCAAATCCTCAGGTAAACCAGCAATCGCTGAATCTATTACCATTTTAAGTTCAGCCGTCGAGTAAGTTTCGGCAGGGCCCTCGCAATCCAATAGGCTGATAATCGTCTCTGCAGAATCTAATTCTACGTCGTTTTGCGGAGGACGACGACTTCGCGCAATCAAATAGTTTTTGGCTGTATTCACCGCAATTCTATGCAGCCATGTGTAAAAAGAGCTATCCCCCCGAAAAGTTTCAATAGCCCGATACGCCTTTATAAAGGATTCTTGGCAAACATCCTCTATCTCCGCCTTGTCAAAAATAAAGCGACCAACTAAAACTGCTATCCTGCTTTGATAACGCAGCACTAGTAGATTAAAAGCTGCGCTGTCACCAGCTAGCACTCTATTGACGAGCTGCTGATCAGTATCGTTAGACATTTGTCTCCGTTTTATAACGCTGCTCAGATGAGCAATAAATGATGAAACAAATGCACCTGATTATAATGACAACATCAAGATGCAAAAGTTCTCAAAAAAGTTAAAATCGTGGTAACTAACGCGTAAATAATGGTTACATGATATCCGTTCAATGGCCAACTTAAAAAAGAAAAAATCATCAAACTTATAAAATAAATATTAATATCAATTACTTAAAAGGTTTTTTTACTGTTAATTCAATGTCTATCAACAATACTCAATACGATGTAATCGTTATAGGCAGCGGCGCTGCGGGCCTGACACTCGCTCTGCGCGCTGCTGATACATGCTCAGTCGCAGTGCTAAGCAAAGGCGACTTACATCAAGGAGCCACTTTTTATGCTCAGGGCGGAATTGCGGCCGTCCTTGACGAGACCGACAGTATTGAATCGCACGCAAGCGATACTTTTGCTGCGGGCGCTAATCTCGGCGACCCAGAAATAATCAAATACATCGTTGAAAATAGCCGAAATGCAGTGCAATGGCTTATTGAACAGGGAGTTCCCTTTACAACCAAGGCTGACGTCGATGGGAACGACCGCGCCAAAACAAAAAATAGCAAAAAAACGCAACCAACATCTCTTCATCTAACGAAAGAGGGCGGTCACAGCCACCACCGGATCATTCATGCAACTGATGCAACTGGAAAAGCAATTTTTCAAACACTCCACCAAAAAGCAGCAGAGCACCCGAACATTGAGTTAATTGAAGGCAGCACTGCAATTGACTTAATAACAGAAACTCGGCTCCAAAAGAGAGTCTGTGTAGGAGCGTATATTCTCGACCAAAAAACAGGCAATGTCCGCGTAATATCCAGCAAATTTGTAGCTCTCGCTACAGGAGGCGCGAGTAAAGCGTATCTCTATACTTCCAATCCTGATGGCGCCAGCGGCGACGGTATAGCAATCGGGTGGCGGGCGGGTTGCAGGGTGGCGAACCTAGAATTCAATCAATTTCATCCAACATGCCTCTATCATCCTCATGCAAAATCTTTTCTAATTACAGAAGCTCTTAGGGGCGAAGGTGCCAAATTAGAGCTTCCAGACGGCAGCCGCTTTATGGCTAAATTTGACGATCAAAGAGAATTAGCACCAAGGGACATCGTAGCTCGAGCCATCGATCATGAAATAAAGCGCTTGGGGTGCGATTGCGTCTATCTAAATATTTCGGAAAAGCCGGCAAACTTCATAACCGAACGGTTTCCGACCATCTATAGAAAATGCCTCAATTTTGGAATTGATATAACCAAAGACAGAATTCCTGTAGTTCCAGCGGCACATTATACCTGCGGAGGGATTATGGTTGATCGTAATGGAATGACTGACGTTACCAATCTTTATGCAATTGGGGAAACAAGCCATACTGGCCTCCACGGTGCAAATAGGATGGCAAGCAACTCGCTGTTAGAGTGCTTCGTCATGTCTTTTGCTGCGGCGCACGACATCAAAAACCGGGCAGATCAAATACCGATTGGCAAAACCCTCGCGCAGTGGGACGACAGTCGAGTTAAACCTTCCGATGATGAGACGCTCGTAGCACATAACTGGGAAGAACTCCGCCGCTGCATGTGGAATTTTGTTGGCATCGTTCGAAACAACGAACGCCTAGAAAGAGCAAAGCGTCGAATAACACTGATACATGAAGAGATACAGCAGCACTACGAGAGACACTGCGTCAATAATGACTTACTTGAGCTCAGAAACTTAACTCTTGTTTCTTCACTTATCATAGACTCAGCATTATTAAGGAAGGAAAGCCGAGGCCTTCACTACAATATTGATTATCCAGAAAACCAAGAAAAAGCTATGAATACAATACTCACGCCCAGCCAAGATGCTGTGAAGGATTAACAGAAACATGAGCGGCTTGATTGCGCCTATTTACCGATTTCAATCGAATTTTCAGCGAGAATACGTTTTATAATTTTCTCAAAGCGCAGATCTGGAGGCACCCGACCAAGCACCAACCAATCCCATAGATCTTGATCTTCCTCAGCGAGGAGGTCTCTGTATAAGAGCTGCATCTCAAGTGAAAGACTTGTAAAAACATTTTGTGAAAATGGAACCAAAAGCAAATCGAGCTCCAACATGCCTCGACGGCTGTGCCAAAAAATTTTTTGAGGATTCAGCTCTTCCATTTGATATTTCTCAAAGGATAAAATAGTGTTTAGCGGAATCTCAGTTTCTCACCGAAAGCGGATCCGTCAAATACCTGATTAATTTACAATATAGATCACTAGCAAATCATTTCTTTTTAGGGACTCGCATGTCACTACAAATTCTTGAGCTTCATCGAGACATCGTCCGGATCAGCGGCGATGACAATCGGGCCTTCTTACAAGGCCAAGTAACGTGCGACGTTGACAAAATTACGAAAACCAAAGCCATTCGTGGAGCTCTATGCAATATAAAAGGCAGAGTAATTGCTGATTTTATTGCCCTGCAACACCGCAACGACATTATACTCCAATGCGACAATGGAATGGGTAAAACTCTTCATGCCACCCTGACGAAATATGCCATTTTTTCAAAAGTATCCATTACCTTAGATACCTCCATGTTAGCCATCGGATTAATTTCAGAGACCGGAATGGAGTTAAATAACTTCAGAGACTCAATTAACCTTCCTGGAGAACTTTTGATTGAGGGCGATGCTACCTTTACTGAGAACTTGGTAGCCATCCGCATCCGTGGTGTTTTAGCTCGAGAGCAACTTTGGCTTTTAGATAGAAGCTTACCCTCTGAGATCACCAAAAATTTGATTCACGATCAAACCGATTGGAGCAAGCAGGACATTCTCTGCGGCATCGCACACATCAACGAAAGCATCAGCGAGCAGCACACACCTCAAGTCCTCAACTATGACCTTTCACATGTTGTAGACTTCAAGAAAGGTTGTTATACAGGACAGGAAGTGGTTGCAAGAATGCACTATCGAGGAACGCCAAAGAAACGAATTTTTTTACTGAATTCTAAAGCGATTACAGGTAGTAAACTTTTGTCGTCCGATGGTTCGGAGCATAAAATTATTGCTAAAAGTTTTAACGAATCTGGTGGCTGCTTTTTAGCAGTTCTTCCCATTAATTCTGAAAAAAATCATACGGTTTTCAGGCTAGACGATGAATACAAGTCCGAAGCAGTGATTGGGAATCTTTCATATTGAGCTGGCCGCTCAATTCATTTGGCCCTGTTCCACAAAATGAAAGTCAGGCGGACCCTTTCTTTGCACTAGCAAAATAATATCCTCTGTTTGCTGACGCATATCCCACTCATGGGCATGACCACCAGGTATTGAAAAATAGGTTCCTGTTTGAACCTCATGGGTAACGTTATCAATCACAAATTTCAAGCTCCCTTTCAGCAGGATCGCCACCTCATCATAGGTATGCCAATGACTCTTGTAATAAGACCCAGCGGGAAAACGCGCATAGTAAGAAATACCCCCAGTTTTCTCATCCTCTGAAAACCTGTATGTTTGAAGCCCTTCAGGAAAACCATTGCCCCCAGCCCTTTCCCCCCACTCAATGTTATCCAGACTCAGAACAACGGATTCCTCAGCATAACAACTTACAAAAATCAGCTGAACCGTCATAAAAATATTACAAAGTAAAAACAGAAATCTATGAGACTCTCGGGTACCCGCTGTTCTACGAAACAAAATTTGAAAACCATCAAAAAAGGACATGTGCATAATAAAATTCCCGTATCAATATAGAGAAACATTAAGAGGAGAGCTAATCTTTGCACAAAATTGCTTTGAGGTCATAGCTACATTGAATTAGTAAAAGCGAGGCAAAGAGTGCTGGCTTCTTCATGCTTTTCATGAAAAGCTGTGATAGCCTCTATTGAAATTTACTCTTCCGAACATTCAGAGTAATTTCACAAACCCTCTCATTCAAAAAGGAAACTAGAAATGCAAAAACTCCTCATCGTATTAAGCACCCTACTCTTCTTGTCTTCGACTCATACACTC
>Ga0315331_10001802_pt1 | contig 16146 bp, 28 predicted proteins | sample M160m34915metaG_FD_203456 | JGI IMG/M metagenome (GOLD analysis project Ga0315331, IMG submission 203456) | Ammonia-oxidizing marine archaeal communities from Monterey Bay, California, United States - M1 60m 34915 | ecosystem: Environmental > Aquatic > Marine > Intertidal zone | place: USA...
CAATACTTCATTGATGATGAAGTGGGTGCAAATGCAATGATGGATTTAGATCCTGTTGCTGCACCCTTTTGGCATTTTAGACCAGACATCAAACGTAACTTCCAAGTAGGATTATCATTGTTTGAATTGAATGTAGATGATGTTCAAGCAATTAATGTGCCTGGAACATTTGCAGAAGTATGTAATGATGTAAGAAGAGGAGATCAAGAGTTCTACGAATCTACATTCATTAAACATGCAAACAAACCAGAGTATAGCGACTACATCTTATTTCACTATCCTACATCTACTAGACCTAGGAATGATATTGCAAGTATTGATTCTAGTGACTGGGAATTTGTTGAGAACTTATCTCAGAATACAAACAAAAAAGTAATCGTTGTATCTGATCATGAGATTGAAGTTCCTTTATCTAACTATGAATTGCTTGTGAATCCAGACATTCAATTGGTTATTGACTTGTCTGCACATTGTGATTACTATGCTGGATGCGATTCTTTCTGCTCAATTCTTTCGTCAAAGAGACTTCCAAAAGAAAATCTATTTGTGAAGACTCATGATAAAAATATTACTCGTAACTTAATTGGTGGTGGTAATCCTGGATTTATGTACGCATATTTCAATCCACATCCACCAGAAGATATTGCATATTTCTATAAGTCATATATTAGAGAACCATGAAGATACTAGTCATTGGAGAAACTTGTCGAGATCTGTTTGTTTATTGCGACTCAAACAGACTTTGCCCTGAGGCACCTGTACCTGTTTTAAACATTGTTGATCAGAGAGAAAATCCTGGAATGGCTGGTAATGTTCGTAGGAACATTGAAAGTCTTTCTGGCAAAGTGATTGATATTGCAACGAACAAAAACTGGTATGAGATTGCAAAGACCAGGTATGTTCATAAGGAAAGTAATCATATGTTCTTTCGTGTAGATAGTACACAGAGCATTCCTAGGATTGATGTAAAGGATTTAGATTTTAACTATGATCTGATTGCAATTTCTGATTACAATAAAGGATTTTTACTGGAAGAAGACATTGAGTATATTTGTTCTCAACATCCTAATGTCTTTATTGATACAAAGAAAATCCTTGGTCCATGGGTAAGGGAAGCAAAGTTCATTAAAATCAATGACGTTGAGTATCGCAACTCCGAAAAGTATCTGACTGAAGATATAAAGAAAAAGATTATCCATACTATGGGTGGAAAGGGATGTGAATTTAAGGGAAAGAGATATCCTACAAAAAAAGTTGAAGTAAAAGATCTTTCAGGTGCTGGAGATACATTCATGTCTGGACTTGTGTTTAAGTTTGTACAAACTAAAGACATTGACGAAAGTATTAAGTTTGCGAATGAGTGTGCATCTAAAGTTGTTAGACAAAAAGGAGTTGCTGTATTATGATTATTCTGACTGGATCTAAAGGATTCATTGGTAAAAAGTTTCTCAAGGCACTACAAGATGTTGGTAAAGATGTTATTGAAGTTGAAAAGAATAGTTGTTGGCATTTTAGAAGATATTTCAAGGACTGGAGAAATGTAGAATGTATCATTCATCAAGGGGCCTTATCATCAACAACTAATACAAATCTAAAAGAAATCTTTACATTTAATGTTGATTATAGTGAATGGTTGTTTTCTCAAGCAGCAAAGTATAATATTCCTGTTAAGTATGCATCTTCTGCATCTGTCTATGGCAATGAGCAAGGTATTATCAATCCTCTGAATTACTATGCTCTATCTAAAGTAACTACTGACTATTGGGTGCAGGATCATATAAATGAGTTCCCTCTTATTCAGGGATTTCGATACTTCAATGTCTATGGTGATGGAGAAGATTCTAAAGGAGATCAAGCAAGTCCAGTTAGTAAGTTTACAAAGCAAGTTCAAGAGACTGGTAAACTCAAACTGTTTGAAGGTTCTGATAAGTTCTTGAGAGATTTTATTTGTGTTGATGATATTGTTGATATGGTTCTCAACAATAGAAAGAAGTCTGGAATCTATGATCTTGGTACTAGCAATCCTGTAAGTTTCCAGCATGTTGCAGAATGCGTAGCAAAGAAGTATAATGGAGAGATTGAATACATTCCATTTCCAGATCATTTGAAAGGAAAGTATCAAGATTACACCTGTGCAAAACCAACATGGGGTGATTATAAATTTACTGCTGTAGAGGATTATCTTAAATGAAGACCATCTGGACAAATGGATGCTTTGACATTCTTCACCCAGGACACATTGAATTGTTTAGAGCATGTAAGTCTCTTGGAGATCGTTTGATTGTTGGTATTGATAGTGATGAGAAAGTAAACAATGATAAAGGTTTTGTGAGGCCTATCAACGACATTTGCTTCAGATATACAATGTTGCAATCTATTAAATATATTGATGGGATTCATATTTTTGGTAGTCGTACAGAATTAGAGGAAATGATTCAATTCTATAATCCAGATGTTTTAGTTGTTGGTGGGGATTGGCGAGATGGAGATGTTGTTGGTCGTGAATATGCTAAAGAAGTGAGATTCTTTAATCGTTTTGGTGGATATTCGTCTACAAAAATCATTAATAAGATTCGGAAATCATGAGATATGTTGTTGATATTGACGGAACTATTTGTACTCCAGGGACAACATCTGAGTTGCGATATAAAGGAGCATTGCCAATTCAGACTAGAATTGATAAAATAAATAAATTATATGATCAAGGACATATTATAATATATCTTACTGCTAGAGGTATGGGTAGGTATGATGATGATATATATTTGGCTAATAAAGAATTTTATCAATTCACATATAACCAATTAAACTCTTGGGGATGTAAATTTCATAAACTATTTTTGGGGAAACCCTCTGGAGATTACTATATCGATGACAAAGGAATATTAGATAATGACTTCTTCAAGACCGAAACAGACTGATGCAATTCAATTAGTCCCTAAAGGATGGGGATATGAGAAATGGATTGTGAATTGCGATCAGTATTGTGGAAAGATTTTGCATATGGTAAAGGGAAAGCGTTGCTCCTGGCATATGCATAAGATTAAAGATGAAGTATTTTATGTCCAGAGTGGAAAGATTAAAATCTACTATGGGTGGAGCGATATGCTTGATATGGCTTCTGTTGCAACTTTAGAAAAGGGAGATAAGTTTCATGTTCCTACTGGAATGCGTCATCAGATGATTGCTCTAGAAGATACTGAATTGTTTGAATTTTCTACAGAGCATTTTGATGAAGATAGTTATAGACTTATCAAAGGGGATTAAATATGATTGGGATGAATAAACTGGGAACTAAGGGTAGACTTGGTAACCAGATGTTTCAGTATGCGTCATTAGTAGGTATTGCTAAGAATCTGGGATACGATCATTGTATTCCAGATCATTCTGATGTGACATGGTTCCATAAACATGTTGGTGACAATATCGTTACGATAAATCATCATTTACAACACTTATTTGAACTGAATCATCTTAATGGTAGATTTGGTTTAGTTGATGGATACGACATTGATGTACATCAACATGAATTCTGTGAAGAACTATTCAATGAATGTCCAGACGATGCAAGTCTTCATGGACACTTTGAAAGTTATAAGTATTTTGAGAATGCAGAAGAAGAGGTAAAGAAAGACTTTACCTTCAAGGAGAGTTACTTAGAAATTGCAGAAGCATTTCATAAGAAACATAAGACAGATAATCCAGTGTGTCTAAACATTAGACATGGTAAGGACTTTATCAGAGTTCAGGATTATCATGCTATTTGTACAGAAGAATACTATAAAGGATGTATTGATGACCTTGGAAAAGATCGTCAATACATTGTCATATCTGATGACATTGAATGGTGTAAAACTATTTTCACAGGTAGTAATTTTATCTTCAATCATGAAGAAAGAGAAGAGAATGAGAAGGCTCATCATGATATGTGTCTAGGTGCCTCTTGTTCAGACTTCATCATTGCCAATAGTACATTCTCCTGGTGGATGGCATACCTAGGAAAGAGTAAAGACAAGAAAGTCTATATTCCAGATCCTTGGTTTGGTCCTGCGTTGAATCACCTAGATACATCTGGTTATTATTTTCCCGGAACTATAAAATTTAATCGTGAGGTTGTTAGAGTATGATGGATTTGACATTTCTCATTCCTACAAGGATTGAGACTGAGGATAGACTTAGGAATATAATTTCATCAGTAACTTACTTGCTCAAGAATGTTCCTGCTAAAGTTATTGTAAAAGAAGTATCTAATAGATCGTTGTTTAAGTTCAGGGCTTTACCTGAAATTAAGAAGTACGTAAATACGGATAACCTCACACATATTTTTGAAGAGAATAACGATCCTTTATTCTGTAAGAGTAAAGTATTAAATGATCTTATTATTGCATCAGATACAAAAGTCGTTGCGAACTATGATGCTGACTGCATTTTGCCTGTGTCTTCATACCATGAAGCTTATAGTTTGATTAATGATGGACAAGCAGATGTAGTGTATCCATATCAATCTGGTATCTATCAATGGTGTGCTGATTATAATATGCAGATTTATAATGATTTTGTTAATGGACTAGATATTTCAGTTCTTGATAAGAAGAAACGACTTTCTAATTCAACAATTGGATGGACTCAGTTTATTGATCGTCAAAAATATATTGACTCTTTCATGATGAATGAGAACTTTATTTCATGGGGATGTGAAGATGATGAATTTTATTATCGCATGAGTGTTCTTGGTAATCGTATTGCTAGAGTGAATGATTACGTCTATCATTTAGAACATTCGCGAACACATAATTCTTGGTTTAGTAACCCCAACTTTAATAACAATTACGAACTTTGGAATAAAATTAAAACATTTGACAAAACCCAGTTGGTAAGTTATTATAAAGATCAGGAATATTTGCAAAAAAGAAAAGCACAATTGAAATGATAGGTTTTAATTCACTTGGGCGAATGGGAAGATTCGCTAATCAGATGTTTCAGTATGCAGCATTGAAGGGTATTGCAAGAAATACTGGAGTAGATTTTTGCATTCCAAAGTATAATCATCCAGTTGATGATGGTATTGGAAATATGATTAGGTCAGAACTCTTTGATTCTTTTGATCTAAATGTTAATATTGGACTCCTTAATAATGGACATGCTCCATCTGTGAAAGAAAGGTTTTTTCATTTTGATGAGGAACTTTTTAAATTGTGTCCAGATCATGTAAGTCTGATTGGATTTTTTCAAACAGAAAAATATTTCAAGCACATTGAAGATGAGATTCGTGAGGATTTTACTTTTAGGGATGATATTTTAAATCCCTGTAATGAGATGATTGAGTCTGTAGATAATCCTATCGCTCTTCACGTTCGACGTACTGACTATTTGACTAATAGTGCTAATCATCCTCCATGTACTCTTGAGTACTATGAGGAGGCACTGAAACACTTTGATGATGATCGTAATGTGATTGTGTTTTCTGATGACCCTACGTGGTGTAATGATCAAGAGTTGTTCTCTGATGATCGATTCTTGATTTCTGAGAATGATGACAATAGGGTTGACTTATGTCTAATGACTCTTTGTGATGATTTTATCATTGCAAACTCTTCTTTCTCCTGGTGGGGTGCGTGGTTGTCTTCTAATAAAGATAAAAAAGTTATTGCACCCGCTCAGTGGTTTGGTGAGGAAGGATATACAAAAAACAACGATACTAAAGATTTAATTCCCGATGGATGGACAACAATTAATGGACAAGAATAAGTCCGCTTTCAAACTTAGAAATCTCCCTCACATTTATTGGTTAAATCTTGACAGTGATACTGAAAGGCGAACCTATATGGAGAATCAATTTAAATATTGGGAGATTAATAATCATACTAGAATCTCAGGTTTTGATGCTAGAGATGATAATGATGTTTCATGTCATCTAAAGGGTATTATTCCTGATAATGTCAATCAAAATGAACTTGGTTGTTGTATGTCTCACTTAAAGGCCATTAAACATTTTTATGAAGAGACTGACGATGAATACTGCATTATTGTAGAAGATGATGTAAATTTAGATATAGCAAAGTATTGGAATTTTACCTGGACTGATTTCTTTTCTCTTCTTCCATATGATTGGGATTGTGTGCAATTGACTACTATTTGTACAGGTGATATTCACGTAAAACTTCATCATAAGTTTATTAATGATTTTTCTGCTGCCATTTACTTGATTAATAGGCATCACGCATCTAAGATCATTAGGCACCATATTCGTGGTGCCAAGTTTAAACTTGACAATGGAGTAAAACCAAGAGCTGTATCTGAAGATGTTATCCTTGAAAGTGGAAAGACATATACTATTCCACTTTTTCTATATAATCTTGAATTTAATTCAACGATTCATCCAGAACATATTAATATTTTCCATAAGGCACCTCATGATGCTTTGCTTAATTGGTGGCAACAGGAAGGTTCATCTATTGACATTAAGGATCATATGAATTATGATGTGTACTTGGGTAGGATTACCGAACCATCTCAAAAGATAGAGGAAACCCAACCCACTTGACAATCTTTTAAAAGATTGCTAATATAAATACTTAACCTTTTGCTTACATCTAATTTTTGTAACGAAAGGTAACGGAGAGCTAACGATTCTCCTTTCATCTGCGGGTAACCATTCCGCAAGTAAACTAAGAGGTAAAACAAATGATTAAATCTGTATTCGCAGCAACTGCTGCTCTGTCTATGTCCGCAGGCGCTGCCCTTGCAGGTCCGTATGTTAACGTCGAAACCAACGCAGGTTGGGTAGGCGATGACTACTCTGGAGCCACGACCGATGTTCATGTAGGTTACGAAGGTGAACTGGGTTCTGGTTCCTACTACGTTCAAGGTGGCCCAGCTATCGTCGCTGTTGACGGCGTTGAGTCAGAAACTGAGTTTTCTGGTAAGGCAGGACTTGGATTCCCCGTATCGGATGCTTTTGGCGTCTATGGTGAGGTTTCTTTCCTGACCGCCGAAGATGATGATGACTTTGGTGTTGGTGGTAAGTTGGGCGTTAAGTACAGCTTCTGATCAGAATTAGATTAACTATAAGGGACTCTAAATTAGAGTCCCTTTTTTTATACTCTATTTTTTAACTGCTATGGATAAAGAACCACGTTGGAAGAGTATTGTTGGACATCCTTTATGGATGGTTCCTATGATTTTGTTTATCTGTTTAGGTTTTATTGAAATAATCCATACTAAAGAACATAACAATATGGATGGAGATTCTCATGCTTATTGTGGACAGAAGAAATGGGTTAAAAAATTACAAATGTATTATGATAATAATGCATACTAAATATTCTCATACTTTGCTTTAATTTTATGGAATTTGTTGCTATATTTGCTGCTATTTCGGCAACCATATACGGTGCTTATGCGCTGACACCAAAAAAATAAAGGGATTGACAAAACTTTACATATCATATATAATATTGTAATGTTTCTTTACATAAGATAAAATGACTTCATCGACAGCAGTAGTTACAACTGAAGACGGCAACCGTCAGAACATGTTTGCCAAGGAACCACGCATGTACGTTGATCCTAAGGATGTATCTGTTACTCAGGCAGAACGTGCAGAACTTCTTAATGGACGCCTAGCAATGCTTGGTTTTGTTGCGGGATTTATTTCGTATGTATTTACTGGTAATGTCTTTTTTGGAGTTTTGTGATATAATTGGAAGATATATTTGAGAAAAAATATGCCCAAACATAATGCTCTTTATGAAGATATGCGAAAACTTAATGACCTTTATGAAGAGCTCTGTTGGGGACATGATGATGAATTAGAATTTCAAATAGAATACTTAACAGATAAAGGTAGAATTGTTATTAAAAACAAAACTTTAGAGAAAAACAATGAAAGAAAACGCAGAGTACGTTAATTGCCAAGACTCATGAATTATAATTGGATAATATTTCAATATTTTTTATTTGTTATAACTCCTTACTTAATCATTTTAGTTTTATCAAATAAAGATGATGATGATGATGAAGGTGATGATGGCGGTATAATGCAACCAACTTATGTTCCCTCAGCAAGTCTAATATGATACACACATTATTAATATTCATGGCTCTCCTGAACTTTATGTTCTATCCATTAGTAATAGCAACTATCATTGCTGTTATTATAGAACAATTGATAAGAAGGTTTGCAGATTCAGATCCACAATCTGTTGATGATGCCAGTGATATTCGTATCTCTATGGGTGTTAGAAAGTATCTTTATAGACAAGCATGGATTGTTAATATTCTATGGTTCTTAGGATACTTGGTACTTATGTTTATGAATAGGCAAGGACCACAGCAGATGCCAGATATGATTTGGCAAGGGTAGGTTGACAAAATCTGGCATTTGATATATAATTCTGTTGTAAATTCTTAGTCAAATGATTTTTGAATTCTTATCAGCAACAGTTGTTGCTGCTGCTTCCCCTTCTCCATCATGGAAGTGTGAAGGATGTACTCCTGATGAGAAAATTACCTTAGCATATATTCAAGATAGGACAAATATTACTGATAGAAATGCTCTTGCCACTATTATGGGCAACATTAAGCAAGAGAGTGAGTTTAAATCTAATATATGTGAGGGTGGTGCAAGAGTTAATTATAATCAATGTCGTAGTGGTGGATACGGATTGATTCAATGGACCACTGTTGGTCGTTATAATAATCTTGGGAAGTTTTGCACCAAGTATGGTTGCAACCCAAGTTCATTAGACGGACAACTTCGTTATATGATTAATGAGAATATTTTCCAGACACAACTTCCTTATTTTGAAGGTAGTGGACAGACTGTTAGTTATTATATGAATGCTGCTTATCGTTGGTTAGGATGGGGCATTCATGGTGCTAGAACTAACTATGCATACGATTATACTAAGAAATTTACTTTTTCCTAAAATGGGCAATTATTCGGGTACAGAATTAAAAGTTGGTGAAGATTGGCGTTATAGTAAACAGAAATTGGAGATTCGCCAACAGGCACTCACCATACTTCTTAAGAAGTATGGTAGTGAACTTGATAATACAAGAAAGTCAAAGTATACAAACCAGTCTATATATGAGTGTGCCCATGATTGGGTATCTCAAGGCAATGTAAATTGTAACGGCATCGCCGCATACTACGAGGCATACTATCATGCAAAAAGTAATTAACGTATTAGCAGTTCTATCATTTGTTGGAACTGCTGGTATCATCGGTGGAGGAACAGTTGTTTATCTTCGTCGAGATGCTATTGTTGAACAGGTAAAAGAAAACGTTGCTAAGGCAGCAGCAGATGCAATTGCAGGAGCACTTCCAGGAATGATGAATTCTGCTATGCCCGAACTTCCTGGTGCTACTGGAGATGCTATTTCAATACCTCCTACATCTGGATCTATTTCGCTTCCTTTCTAATATGAAAAAAATTATTATGAGTCTGTTGGCAGCAGTTGCTATGTCTGCTCCAGCAATTGCTGATGACTCTAAAATCACCAAGGGATATTATACAATGGATTCGATGGGGTGTATGCTTTTACGAGAATGCACTGATGGAGTCAAAGAAGTCTTTAGTGTCCTTGATATTGCTAATCATTATCCCAATCGTAATTATTATCCTGTTGCTGACGAGTTCAACAGAATGCTCGTTTCCCTCAATCAAGTCGGAGTTAAGGTGTTTCTAGCAGAGGAAAAATATTTCCCTCCTGGCCATCGTGGCGTTTATCATACTGTAAGTAATAACTTCTTTTTAAATAAGACATTCATGGGTCGTCCTCATGTGCTTATGAGTGTAATGAGACATGAGGGGTGGCATGCGGCACAAGATTGTATGGCAGGAACTATAGATAATAGTATGATTGCTATCATTTTACCTGAAGAGGATGTTCCTAAACTTTGGGAAAAGATTGTAGAGAAAACTTATATTCTACAACCTGAGGCTATTCCTTGGGAGAAAGAAGCAACATGGGCAGGTAAAACTACAGGTATGACTCAGAAAGCACTTGCATCTTGTGCTGCAGGAACTATGTGGACAGATTATGATCCAACACCTATGACACGCGAATGGTTAATTGAGAATAAGTATATTTCTAAATAAAGTAGTCTTTGCTGATTACTCATGCCCGAAGAAGTTAAAACTAGGGAAGAAGTTAAAAAGGAAGAAGTTAAAAAGAAAGGACCATTGGGAAAGTTGAAAGAAAAGGTAGGAGATTCTGAGGATAATCTTGCCATTCTTTCAACTTTTGTTCGTTTGGGGATTCTCGTTTGGTCTGGTGGCATTCTAACTCTTAATTATGTAACTGTTCCTGGATTACCTCAACAGAAGATTGACCCGACTTTCATAGCCTCCGTTTTTACGGGAGTTTTAGCGACGTTTGGAGTTCAGACAGCAAAGAAATCTGGTGATGGAACTATGAAGATGAATGGTGCCGCTGCTGGTGCCGCTGCTGGTGGTGGAATCACAAAAGCAGATCTTGAGAGATTAATTGCAGCTGCAGCTCAAACTGGACCTACTCAGACTATTAGAGTTGAGCAAGGACCAATCAAAATTGTAACAGATCAACCTCCATACCCGATGTAAAATGAAACCTTCTATTAAATGGACTGCAATTAGTGTCGGTAGTATTGTGGCAATTGCACATATTGGTGTGCTAGGGCATTTACTTAGATATGAACCTAAACATATTGTTGAAGTTCCCACAATTAATATTCCTCATGGTCCATATTCTTCTTATAAAATAGAAGCAGGGGAAGATGGATATAGTATTGAATATCGTGCAAATGATCCTACTGTCCTTGAGTCACAAAGATCTTTAGAACTTGATAAGAAAAGGAATGGATTTTTTGGAGGAAATAATACTGAAAAAAGATCTGAGTGGAGAGTAGATCAGTTCACCATGGAAGGAACAAGAAATATTGGAGGTGCTACATTAGATAATGAGGGAAAGTCTGCAAAAGACTTAGAGTGCATAGTGGCGGACGCTGGAGCACGAAGTCAAGGTGCGATGGCAGGAACAGCAATTAGTGCTGGTCTTGTTGTTCCTGCGGTTGCTAACATCCCTTATGTGGGATGGTTAGTATCTGGTTGGGCTTTACTTTTGGGACAAAATCTTGGATCTGCATCAGGATCTACAATTAATTCAATGATTAGTGATTGTTAATGGATTTTAAATTAACAATGGAAGATTTTACGATCATTCAAAATGCATTGCATTATTATAAAAAAGTTGATAAGCGTGGAAATTTTCAACAATATGATGATGATCGTATAAATCAATTGAGAGACAAAATGTCTTATCAATTGATCCCTAGTATGAAACAATAATATTATATTGTCTATATAATTTGTATGGACTTTTGAAGAGTTGAGTTATGCCAGATCAAATCAATACAAAAGATGCGAGTCAAGATCAGCAAATAGTACTTTTGGAACATAAAATTGAGGACATTGGAGAACTGTCAAAAGAACTTCGTGAGCGTGTTCGTAAACTTGAACGATGGGTATGGGGTGCTGCTGCTGTTATTTCTGCTAGCCTTGTATTGGTTGGACTTATAAGTGCTGTCGAATCAAAACAATTTGATGAAGAGGAAACTATAGGTATTTTGACTGAAAAAATTAAACAATGGGAGATTGATCAGAATATAACTCAACCTAGTGATGCCATAGATAAAGCACTAATGGAGTGGAATCAATGGGAACAATGACCCCCCCTAGCAGGAAGTCTTGCTACAATTTTCGAGTAGTGTCGATAGACAAGGTATTGGACGGAGACACTATAGATGTCACCATCGATCTTGGATTCGATTTATTCAAGAAAGAACGTGTAAGAATTGCAGGTGTTGATACGCCAGAGAAGAGGACAAGAGACCTTGAGGAGAAAGCATTAGGAATAGATGCTACTTATTGGATGAAAGCAAAATTGGAGGACACAATTGCAGGAGATGAAGAACTCACTATTAGAACTGAACTTGTCGGTGGCATGGGGAAGTATGGCAGACTTCTTGGTTGGTTGTATATTGGTGAGGATACTGTTTCTTTAAATGAACAAATGATTACGGAGGGTTATGCTTGGGAGTATGATGGTGGAACTAAACAGAAAAATTTTGAAGAATTGAGAGAAATTAGAAGAGCACATGGTACGCTCGTTGACTAAATGCCAATACAGGATATTAATTTAGATAATTTAGATATAGTTAATATAAGTGTTCCTGAGTCTCCGAGATGGATGACTTCAGATCCTCCTATGGCAATTCCGATATATCCACCCATTACTACACAAGTGGGTACTCCTATTGTGAATATGCCTGGGTGTGTTGAATCGCATGTTGATAGTAATGAAAATCAATCTCTAAAGGATGAAGATCCTAAAAATGTTAGAACATTTTGTGATGCAGGAACTCCTTCCTTTAGACCAATTGATTATGATAGAAATAAAATTAAACTAGAAAGACCAAAACCACCAGAACCACCTCCAATTAAACCACCGATTGAATCGACACCTGATGCACCTAAAGCACCTACAGTGCCTAAGACTGAGGCATCGATGCCTCAGTGTCCTACTAGAGTGCAGCAATTAAAAGACCCCATAGGAAAGATCCTAGAGGGTAATAAAAAGATTGCTGGTTATGAGATGGTTGGTAAAGAATGTCTCCCAGTATTTGAAGAGTTATCTATACCTGATCAGATCATACAGAATATACCATCAGCAGGTATGGTTACAACTACCGCCTCAATTGCTGTGGTAGCGACGAGTTCCGCACTGCTCGCAAAACCTCTTGCTGACCTTTTGTTAAAGGTTGTGAAACCGACTGTGAAGAAGGTAATGAAGAAGGTTGCGACCTTACGGGGTAAGAAGATCCCGCCACAGTCGGTATCTGAGAAGATTGCTGAGCAGCGTCAGAGGAATCAGTCTGTAAAGGCACTACGCTCTGTTCGTCCAATGAAGAAGTAGTGGGTTTTGGAATTGTATGTGCATGGGATTTAATGTGGGTTATATTTTGAACTACAACATCAGAACAGATTGAAGAATAACGACTTCTTGGATGGAAACTGATTCCCTTTTTCATAAGTTCACCACAATTTTTAAGTCTTGCAATTTCAAAATCTAATCTTTTATTTGCATGAATTTGTTTTTGTAAAGAAATCTGAGTATCTGCTGCTTCCTTACAACGTGCTTGCAGTCCACCATCAAGTGGTAGAGATAGTGTGGCAGATAGTCCAACACTGGTACTATAGTTTCTTGACATTCCTGTCCTTACAGGTTTTTGCCAGAGAACATCACCTGGATTATCAGGAACTCCGTCAGGTTGCATTTCCATGGTAGTAATTGTCATGTCTGCACCATCTTCAATAGCACGAATTTCATCTCCATCACTATTTGTGTATGTGCGATCATCATACCAAGATTCCCAAGGATAGTTCTTAACGCTTTTTTGAATTTCTACTAATTGTCCGTTAAAGTCTCTACTATCATATTGTGGTTCTAGATAGTAGTCTTCAAAAGGATCTTTATCACTACGAGCATGAGTAATATATGGAGTAAAGTTTGCAGTTGGTCCTTGACAACTGATACCTCCACCGTATGTGTTAGTAATGTATGGTCCCTGTAAAACTTGGATGGCCTGATTTGTTACAGAACCAGAACTATTTGCGATTGGATTTGCTGTTGCAGAAACACCTCCTACATCAGCAGCACTAACTGGGGATGCAATTAATAATGAAATTATTGGGTAAAGATACTTGTGGTATCTGTTACGCTTGTGACCTCTGTCATTCTTTGAATTACAGTTTGATTTGTTACTCCAGGCCCTTTGTATGACTGAGTAAACTGAAATGCTTCTCCAGGATTTTCTATTTGAAAGTTTTGTCCGTTTAAGTTTAGACTGGAGTTGGGACTTGTTACTTGCCCCTCTGTCCCTCCAAGAGGACTTATTACCACCGATGATTGGTTTGTACTCGGATTTAGTGATTGTCCGTTGTTGGAAACGTTGTTGCCAGTTGTTGAGTATTGCCATCCTGTTGAATAATCTATAGAGTTAATCGTTTCGGTCACTTTAGAGGTAGTTTCGGTATGACTAGTCATTGATCCTTGGGTGAAGTTTGGCACAACCGGAACAGAATATGCGGGTTGTACTAAACAATCAATTAAACCAAGAACCAATCCCAGACTGATTGTTTCTTGCAATCTACCCATAATATTAATCTATAACAGTGATTTCGGACACAAACTGTCCAGTAGCCGAAGTACCTGCTCCGCCAGCGGTTAAAGCAAGACCACCATCAGTAGCTACAGTACCTGCAAGGGTACTGGTAGTTCCAGCAGCAAAAGAAGTCTGACTAGAAAAGTTGCCTACAGCACCTACAGAAGGAGCAGCAGTAGGAACTGCATCACCTTGAAGATAAGATTGACTGAATGAAAATGCTTCACCAGATGTTGCTTGTGAAGCAGCAATATTTCCTGGAGCCATGATTCCACTGGTAATAGCACCGGTGGAAACTGTTCCTGCTGTTGTTCCGTCAGTGGTACTTACATTAGAACCAGACACACTATATTGAGAACCTAGTCTTGTTGCAGTGGTTCTAGCAGAGTCAACTGTTAATTGAACACTTGAAGACATTTTATGAACCAGACCGCCTGCATTTGCTGCAGGCGCTGCCATCAAAATCATGATTAATGGAAGAATTCTCTTCATGGTCTCATTGATTCTTTCGTACCTATTTAGGTTATAAGTTTACAATAAAATAAATAACTAAAAATACGAATCAATGTCTACTAGGACAGCAGCAATAGTTATTGATGATTTTCTATCCAATGATCAATGGAATTGGATTCAAGAAAATTTGTCTGAGTATTTGAACACAGATATTTTTGTTGAAAATAGAGATGAACCTTATACAACTAGTATTGAATGGATAAAAGAAAAACTTAAATCTTTAGATTTTTTTCAAGAACATTGGAATTCTAATTTAAAAACTTGGTCTTTCATTAATACACTTCCCCCAAATCTTGATAGAGAATCTTCAGGTACTGGATATCATATTGATTTTGGTGGATTTGTATATTATGCCCATCCAACATGGGAAGATTCTTGGGGAGGAAATTTATTATTTCAAAATTGTGATGTGGAAAAAATTGATCCAAAACCAAATCGACTTGTTTGGATTAATCCTAAAGTTCCCCATGGTATTGAAATGGTAAATAGTTATGCAACACACAATAGAATTACCATTGTTGGATGGCCAGAAGGATGTGTTGAATATCCTGATGCAACTCTGCAGATAAATATTTCAATATAGGGATACTATGTCCACGAATAAATATACGAGAGCACTGAAGCATTTAAAAAATAAATCAATTGATGAAAAGTTAGAACTTCTTACAGAACTTCCAACTAATCATACAACAGGCTTGTATGTTGATGTTCCTGGATCAGAAGTAACACCACCAGAAGTACCAGGTCCTATTGATAGTCCAGCAAACTTTAATCAGGATGGAGATGGTGAACCTGGTTATGATGGAAAAGATACAACTGGATTATTTGAAGGAGACGGTACTATAAGAACTATTGAACCTCCTGGAGATACATCATATATTTTGGGCCCCATGTCAGCAATGTGGTACGCATGGGCAAACTATACTCAGATTGGATATATTCGCCAAGAAGATAGGAAGATGGTGAATCTTGGAAGAATCACTGGTGAACTTGAGGATTGGGATGGAGAAACTGGTTTTACTGATTATGGTCAAATGACCCTTGAACAAGCAGTATGGTTTAAGAATACTGACAGGTATAATGATTATCGTGCTTTTTATCCTGGTCCACCATCAAGTACTCCAGATTCATATGGTAGATATTATTGTACTATTACAGGAACATCTAAACCAACGAGTTATCAACCACCTACTGGATATGAACCAGGAACTCAAAAAGGTGGAAACCCCGATGATAATCTCTCATTAAGTTTAAATAAAAATAAAAATAAAAATGACGGTTTTGATTGGGATAATTTATGGGATATGGTTGATGCTGGATTACTGGTTTTAGATGCTATTTCTTTGGCAGGTCTTCTTTTTCCTGAACTTGGTAGTAGTGTTTTAGGTGGTTTAGGATTAGGTGTGGTAAGAGTTCTTAGGGGA
>Ga0315331_10001804_pt1 | contig 16124 bp, 8 predicted proteins | sample M160m34915metaG_FD_203456 | JGI IMG/M metagenome (GOLD analysis project Ga0315331, IMG submission 203456) | Ammonia-oxidizing marine archaeal communities from Monterey Bay, California, United States - M1 60m 34915 | ecosystem: Environmental > Aquatic > Marine > Intertidal zone | place: USA...
TCATGAGCTGTATCTGCTGGCCCGTTCTGATGCGTGGCAGCAGATCGTTGTCCCTCAGCGACTCACCCGGAAGGAAGCGGAACACGCGCAGCGAGAGGTGTCTGCCGAAACTCCGTACAACGACACGCGTACGGTGAAGGCTGTTCGGGAAGACATGGAACGGTTTGCGGCGGGCCAGTGGGAACAGTTCGTACAGAAGGGGATTGCCGCGAAGGTATTTAACGGTGAAACAAGTTATTACCGCAAAGAGCTGCCGGGCGGTCTGATCGAAGCATACGAACAGCTGCTGAAACACGCCGGAGCCGAACTGCTGGATGCCGTCGCCCGACAGAACAAAGCCACGTTCAGTCTGATTGATCGATTTGACCGCGAATATTCGCGACTGCGTGCTGAACACGGCTGGCTGGGGTTCGCCGATGTGACTCGAGTTCTGGCCAGGGCCAATGAAGCCGCCAGCGGTTCCAGAATTAATTTTCGGCTGGACAGCGCTCTGCAGCATCTGCTGCTGGATGAGTTTCAGGACACCTCGCCGGATCAGTGGAACGTACTGCGACGGTTGGCGATAGCCATCACACAGAAGGACAAGGAGTCCAGCTTTTTCTGCGTGGGGGATCCGAAACAGGCGATCTACGGCTGGCGCGGCGGCGTCGCGGAAATTCTTGATGCCGTTGAACGCACGCTTCCGAATATCAGCAGTCGGTTTTTGGATCAGAGTCGCCGATCGTCCAAACCCGTTATTGACACCGTCAATACGGTGTTTGAGCACATCCATCAGCACAAGAACCTGAGAGAGTACGGCACCGCGTGTTTTGAATGGGAACAGAGCTTCCCAACGCATTCGACGGTGCATGACACGATGCCGGGGTGCGCCGTGCTGCGGACGTCTCCGGAGTTTGAAGGTCTGGCGGAGGTGCGACGCACGCCGTATTACCGGTGGGTGGCCGGTCAGATTCAGGAACTGCACAAACAGGCCCCCGGAGCGTCAATTGGAGTACTGACTCGGAAAAACGCAACGGTCGCTCGATTAGTTCATGAACTGAAGTTGCTGGGAGTTCACGCCAGTGAGGAAGGTGGTACGGCTCCCACAGACAGTCCGGCTGTGCTGGCCGTGCTGTCGCTGCTGCACCTTGCCAGCCATCCGGGCTGTGAGGTTTCGCGGTTCCATGTGGCGACATCACCACTGGCCGGGTTGGTGGAACTGACTGCGTGGAAGGACAGCAGGTCTGCAGTGCGGACGGCTGCGGAAATCCGTGTCAGGCTGATGGATGAAGGTTATGGACCGACGCTTCAATGGATCTCTGACGCGGTGCTTGATGCCTGCAGTCAGCGGGACATTCTGCGACTTCAGCAGATTGTGGCCGTGGGGTGGCAGTTCGATCAATCACCGTCGCTGAATCCATGCGATTTTGTTCAACTGCTGCAGAACAGTCGCTTAAGTAAATCAGAATCGGCCTCCGTGCGTGTCATGACTGTACATCAGAGCAAGGGGCTGGAGTTCGACGTGGTGATCCTGCCGGAGCTGGACGGCAGTCTGTTTCGCACGCCCAATGCTGCCGCTGGAAGTCCCTCTCCTGACACAGCGCCGGATCAGGTTTGTGTCTGGCGAAGCAAGGCGGTACGCAGCCTGCTGCCCGAATCTCTGCAACTGGCTTTTCAGCAGACGACATCGCGGGACGTTTCGGAAGCGATGTGCCTGTTGTACGTGGCGTTAACGCGGGCCGCCCACGCTTTGCACATGTTTATTCCACCGGTTTCCTCCAGCAGGACACCCGCGTCATATGCAGGAGTACTGCTGGCATCACTAACGGACGATCAGTGCGCCCCGCCAGGGGAAATTCTGTACGAATGTGGTGATACCGCATGGTATCAGCAGGTTTCTGGTATGGATGTAATCAACGCAGTCGCCAGCTCTGAAATAGGGAAGAATCGAAGCGTACCCCGGGTGCACCTGGCTCCATTGCGGCAACGTTGTCGAGGTCTGCGCCGGGATACTCCGTCCCGACATGAAAAAAAACGGATTATTGCACCGTTCATGGACCGTGCGACTGTATCTCCAGCCGTCGATCCGCGTACACGCGGCACCTTGATACACGCGTGGTTTGAAACGGTGGAATGGATGCAGGACGGCCCCCCCGGTGAACTTCAGCTTCGAAAAATTGCTGCCGACCAATCAGTGAATGATGCGACGGTTAACCAACTGCTGCCCATATTCTATGAAATGCTGAAGCAGCCAAATACGTCCGGCATCTTCGCCCGGGAAACGCTGTGTGACCTGCCTGTATTCCGCGCCATTCTGAAGAGTGCTGCAGCAGGGACCGCCGAATTGTGCGCTGAGAACGAACGGCCGTTTGTACTGAAACGCGATGGCGCGATTGTCCAGGGAATTATCGATCGGCTGGTCATCCTGCGCGTTAAAGGCCAGCCAGTGGCGGCCGACATTGTTGACTTCAAAACGGACCGAGTCACGGGGAAACCGGAGACGTGGATGTCCGACAGGACACGACACTATGCTCCCCAGTTACAGCAGTACAGCAGTGCGGTGCAGACGTGTTTCGGCATCGGGCCGGAAGCCGTTTCCTCACGTCTGGCTCTCCTTGAAGCGGACGTTGTCGTGAGTCCGGCGGACTCCAATTGACGTCATTGGTGCGGAAGCAGACCGGTTCCGGTGGTGTGTTCTGAGCTGCCTCAGAGCGGAACTATTCAGACGTTGACACAGTCACCCTGGTCCACACGGGCTGTTTCGCTGCGTGAATTTTTTCTTCCAGGTCATCAATCAAGGGATCATACTGCGCGATCTCACTGGCATTATTGCCCTGTTCGTGTTTTCGGAATCCAAACAGATACGTGATGTTCTGCGGCCGCCAGCGGTGAAAATACAGCTCGTTGCGACGGACCACCAACTGTCTCAGCGTTTCGTAGGCCGCCCGCTTTGCTTCCGCAAAGCGGGCAACTTCATCGTCGCCCCCCGGAATGCGAATCAGCGAGGCGGGACTTTCGTGGGCGTCCATGATCTGCACCTTCGGAATTGCAGGAGCATTCGGTAAAGGTGAGATTGTAACCTGCGCAGGTACTGCAGAGACCGATGGTCGGCGGAATTCAAAAGTGACAGCCTGCGCCTGTTCCGGTGTCCATTGGATGTTGCGAATTTCCGCTCCGTTCACGGTCACTTTTTGAGCTGCCACGTCCACGAAGATCTCCGGCTGCGAGACATCACGGTTGAACAGACGGGAAGCCACAAGCTGAGCGACATTTTCATAGCCTGCGTCGTTCCAGTGCATGCCGTTATCCGTCCACCGGCCGTTCATCGCAGTCATGAGCTCCGGGTGTTCCGACAGATCATCGGGAAGAGGGCTGGATGTCAGGTTCAGACTGTCCACACGTCGAAGATCAATGCCGAAATTCAGAAACAGATCTACGTAGGGAGCGTCGACGGAGGCGGCAACAGCCTGAGTGGCACGACAAAATTCGGTCACTCGGTCGTTCCAGCGTGACGGGTCGGGAAGAGGTTCGTCCATCGCAAGAAAGGGATGGGACGAAACGAAGACAATGTCGGCTCCCGTGCTGCTGAGATCGAGGTGCAGTTGCCGTAACTGGTCAGAAAAACTGGTGATGCCGTCGGGACCGTCAGCAAACGTCATCGCTTCGTTCTGGCCATAGAACAGGATTATGACGGATGGTTCCTCCGCACGAACGTGTTCGATCATACGCTCGTAGCCAGCCGCTGGTGTGTCGAAGATGCCCCGTGATTCCGCGAACACCGTGTCGGCGCTCCATCCAAGGTTTCGAAACGTCACATTGTGCTCAGGAGCTTCCGCCGTCAGAGTCGATTCCAGGTGGCCGAAAGTTTGTGCTCGTTCAACGAAGGTGCCTCCCAGCAGCAGCACGTGGTCGCCGTCACGAAAGCGAAATGCGTCGCCTGCGCGGCGAGGTTGCCGGGATACTCGTTTCCATTCCAGACGTCGCTGACGGTCATTTGTCACCGTGGCAATGTTCAGAGTCCCCGTCCGCGCAAGGGGTTTCCAGTCACGGTCATTAAAATCCGTCTGCTGCCAGCCCACCGGTGGCGCGACGCCAGCAATCTTCCATTCGGATGGCTCGGTCAGATTGTCGTTGTCGTGGAAGCAGGCGGCCCCCAGACGAGTTGCCGTTTTAGCATCTGGAGTAACGGAAACAGCCAGACAGTTTTCTCCCGGACGCGACAGGGACGTCACGTCCCAGGTGATCACACCCCCGTCCATGGTGGTGTTCTTCACCAGACGCTGACCATTGAAGTAGGCCGTCACGGCACCAGTTGCGGTCAGGCTGAGGGTCAGCGACGACTTGCGTGGGCCGTTAATTCGTATGGACTGTCGCAGCCATGTGGGAACACCGGCGACCGGAACCAGCGGGATCATGGAATTTGCACGGACGTTGTCCCCGCAGAGACCTAAGAAAACACCGAAAACAGCGACACAGGGTCTGCTGAATATGCGACTTTGCATACGAAGCTCGTTAATTGGGGGCTGAGGTACTCAGTAGAATCGATTGAGGATACTAGCAAGTTCTGATGCCATTCTCTGCCACAGCAGAGTAAGAAGAGCGGCCCGGATTCCAGGTTCTCCATAAAATGTGGCTGGTCTTTTCGCTATGATATAATCGTGGGAACGATTCTTCGCTGATTTGTGGCGACTGCGAGGTTGTTTGGACGTCGTCTGCGGCCGGCCTGACGGGCAGGCGACTAACCGAAATCGTCCCGCACGGTGTGGAAGATAGAGTAGCGGCGGAGTCTCTCAGGGCGGTTTCCAGGAATTGATTTGTGCCAGTACCGTGCGGCATTACGCCAGGCGAAAACGATCCGTCGTCAATGTCGACACCGGCATGCGCTGTGCGGACAGACATTGGCAAGGCATTAAGGCAGTGTGCGTTCAAAGCAACCGACGCGCTGACGTCCGTGTCGCCTGCCCGTCTGAACACCACCGTTCGGCGCCTGCTGGGCAGTCAGGCCAGGGCCATTGACGCCATCGATATCCACCTGTACCGGGCCCGTCTGGATGATGTCGGCACCGGAATTGTGGGATTAAGATATCATTCGGGGCAGTCCGCAGACGACGATGATCTGACAGCGCTGAGACACTTTCAGTTTCAGTTGTTGTCGTCGGAAGTCCAGAAATGTCTGCGAGACGACCAGATTGCCCAAGTTCTTTCCGGGACCCCAGGTGGTGGTCGACTGATCACCGGGTTGATGAAGCAACTGAATTGTGCGTCATATCTGTTATGTCCGCTGTTTGTGGCTGGTCGTCTTCGGGGAATCATGGGAGTCGCGGTTCGGGATGGAGACGAATTTCTGCATGACGACGCGTTCTTTCAGTTGCTCAAGCTGAATGGGTCGATTCTGCTGCACAACGTGCTGCGAGTCCGTCGACAGCGAAAACGCAGCCGAAGCCTTCGCCAGTGGAGACGAATTGCGGATCAGGCCTGCGACTTTGCCTTCAGCGTCGACGATCGGTTCGTGATCTGCAATACCACGGCGTTCGGGACGGGGGAGGCGACACCCAATCTGGACGGACTGCGTCTGACGGATGTCGTTGTTCGGAGTTTCCACCGAGAGCTCAAGAGGCAGGTTCGAACGGCTATCCAGTCGGGTGAGGTGCGGACCAGTGATTTTCAGTTGGCTCTTGACCAGTGTGAACCGCACTGGTTCATGGCTCGTATTGAACCCATGCGCCGCAACGCCGTTGCCCGTGCGACGTTGTACATGACCGATAATCATTCGGACATGCTGCTGCAGGAACAGGTGCATGACTTAACCGACCGGCTGGGTAAGGTGTCTCGGCTGAGTCTGCTGGGGCAGATGAGCACGGAATTCTCGCACCAGTTGAATCAACCGCTGCAGGCGATTCTGAACTATTGCAACATCGTGCAGCGGCGGTTCCAGAAAGGTACGGCAACGGCGGTAAACTGTCGGGATGCCTTGGCCAGCATTGAGGAGTCCGTGGTTCACTCGGCCGACATTATTCAGCGGATTCGGGAATTCGTTAATTTCGGGTCGCTGCATCTGCAAGCGGTGCCCGTGGATGAGGTGCTTCAGCAGGCCATCATGCTGGTGCTTCCAACGATACGCGGCCGTGATGCAGATCTGATACCCGCGCCCGATTCTTCCGGCGTGACCGTGATGGTGGACAGAACCCAGACGACACACGTCCTGGTGAATCTGATTGTGAATGCGCTGGACGCATGCTGTGAGCTGGGCAGCACCCGCCCCCGCATTGAACTGTTGGTTGAGTCGGCTCCCCAACAAGGGCTGGTAACCGTTTCCGTGCGGGATAATGGTCCCGGATTGCCCGCTGGTGAACCCGAAATCGTGTTCCGGAAGTTCTATTCCAGCAAGCCTGAGGGGCTGGGGCTGGGACTGTCCATCAGCCGTGAAGTCTGTGAGTCACAGGGGGGAAGCCTCCGGGTGAAGGACAATGACGCCCAAAATGGCTGCACTTTCTATCTGACTGCTCCTGTCTGCATGGCGACCGAAAACGAAACCACGGAACTCAGGGCTCTTGATGACATCAAGTTACAGGCCGATTAGAAGATCCAATGGGTCCTTCCGGCGTCTATTTTTCGTGGAGGGAGCCGTTCTCTTGCTTTAACTGCTGGCGTCGGTCAGCATTGGCACGTTGTCGCTGAATGTGCAGTCCGATTTGCAGATCAACGCAAATCGGCGTCGCTGCACAGGCCAGCCAGGCCGGTTATGCGACTGTATAGCGAATTATTCTACCTGGTACCCCGCGGCTGCCGACAACATCGCTGTTTTCCCTGTGTTTTTCCTGCTGAATCAACCGGAGTTTCTTGTAATGGCAGATTGGCTGCAACGATTCGTTGATGACGACACGATTGGGGAATCACAGCTGGAAGAAGCCCGCGCGATGGCCGCAAATCTGGGCCTGACGGTAGAAGATGCGCTGACCAGACTTGGGTATATTTCGGCCGCTGATCTGGGCCGCGCTCAGGCCGAAGAGTTCAATTACGAGTATGTGGAACTGGAAGGTCTGCAGATCCCCAACAGCGTTATCGAACTGATCACGGAGTCGATGGCTCGGGAAAACATTGTGATCGCGACAAGCCTGGAAGGTGAGTCCGTCGTGATTGCTATGCACAATCCGAATAACATTGAGGTGCTGGATAAGCTGCGATTTGTGTTGAATCGGGACATTAAAGTCGTCATGGCGCCCATGGAGTCCATTCAGGGAGCGATCAATCGGCACTACGGACAGACGGAGACGGAATCCGTCGACACCATGATCTCCGAATTTACAGAAACTCAAATCGACTTTACCGACATGGAGGCTCAGGCAGCCACCCAGGGGGATGAAGACGATAGCGCACCCATTATTCGACTGGTGAATCTGATTATCAGTGAAGCGGTCCAGATGCGGGCCAGCGATATTCACGTTGAGCCGTTCGAAGACAGAATTCGCATTCGATATCGTATTGACGGAGCCTTGATCGAACGCGACAGCCCTCCTAAACGCTTGCTCGCAGCGGTGCTGTCCCGCATCAAGATCATGGCCACCATGGATATTTCAGAAAAACGGCGCCCGCAGGACGGTCGCATTAAGACACGGATGGGGACGAAGGAATTCGACCTCCGCGTCAGCATTCTGCCCACCAATCACGGCCAGGCGGTCGTGATGCGTATTCTGGACCGAGACAACATCAAGATCGGGATCCGGAACCTGGGCTTCAGCGACGATAATTACCGCAGTTTTCAGAATATCATCCGGCGACCCAACGGTATCTTTTTGGTGACAGGCCCCACCGGATCCGGCAAGACCACTACGCTGTATAGTGCGCTTGGAGAACTGAATCGGCCCGACCGCAAGATTATTACCGCTGAAGACCCCGTGGAATACTACCTTCCCGGTATCAATCAGGTTGAGGTGAAGCACACGATCGGTTTTGATTTTGCGATGATTATCAAGTCTATGCTGCGACAGGCTCCGAACGTGATTCTGGTTGGCGAAATTCGTGACACAGAGACTGGTGAGATGGCGGTACAAGCTAGTTTGACCGGACACTTGGTCTTTAGTACACTCCACACGAACGATGCGCCCGGTTCTATTACACGTTTGATCGATATGGGAGTGCAGCCTTTTCTGGTGGCGTCGTCGCTCATGGCCGTTATGGCCCAGCGTCTTGTGCGAGTCGTCTGTACCAAATGCAAAGAGCCCTATCAGCCCACACCTGAGGAGGTTGATTACTTTGAGTTAAGTTCCGAAGAGCTGGAAGGCAGTGATTGGGTGCGGGGGAAAGGTTGCAACAACTGCCAGCACACCGGATATTCCGGGCGTCGAGCTGTATTCGAGCTGATGACAATGAATTCAACGCTGCGGGAAATGGCGTTTAACAGTGAGCCGTCACAGAACATTCGCCGACAGGCTCGCCTGTTCGGCATGCGGACACTGGTTGATGACGCCAAGGACAAAGCCATGGCAGGGCTCACGTCATTGGCGGAGGTCTACAAGCTGTCCAGTGGGGGCCATTGACTGGCGGGTAATGGCTCAGTTCTGGATATCTGCAGTTAAGGCCCGCACAATACGTTCACCTGTCACACAACCTTTCTTGGACCTCTTGATTTTCTCTTTTCTGATCTACGGCTGCGGATCTGGAACATGGATGTCCCTCATTTTTCCTGTTTTCCTAGTCAGGCAGCGTTCTTCCGGCTCAACACAGTATTTTTCAACAACAACCTGTTTCGATTGCGATCATTGAGGAAACACAGGAAGCAGGCTGTTCTGTTTTCAGCGGCAGCGGGCTTCGTTTAAAATCAGGCCCTGTCGGCTGAATGCATTCCAACCCAGACTTCAACACAACTCATCCCGAATTGCTGTGTGCCAATCAGGCTGCAACGGGCTTGCTGTGAACAGGAGATAGTGAATGGCTCCGCGCCAACTTCAGATTGACAAACTGCTGGAAACGGTCGTTCGCGAAAGTATCAGCGACCTGCACATCACGGTAGGGCAGCCTCCCGTTGTGCGACAGAGCGGGCATATGGTTCGCCTGGAGACCAAGAGCCTGGAGAAGGAAGACACAACGGCGCTGATGAAGAGCATCACGCCGGAACGAAATCAGCAGGAGCTGCAGGAGAAAGGCGGCACCGACTTTGGTTTCGCCTTCGGCGACAAGGCCCGTTTCCGAGTTTCCGTGTTCAAGCAGCGCGGCATGATCGGCATGGTGCTGCGACGAATTCCCAACGAGTTCCTGACCTTCGAGCAGTTGGGGTTGCCTCCGGTTGTTCGTGAGCTGATTCAGCGACCTCGTGGACTGTTTCTGGTGACGGGGCCGACCGGATCGGGCAAGACCACCAGTCTGGCCAGTATGATCAACTGGATGAACAATAACCTCGATCATCACATCATCACGATGGAAGATCCGATCGAGTACTTTCATGATCATAACAAATCGACGATCAACCAGCGCGAAATCGGAGTGGACTGCATCAGTTTTCCGGATGCCCTGCGGGGAGCTCTGCGACAGGACCCGGATGTGATTCTGGTGGGGGAAATGCGAGACCTGGAAACCATTGAAGCTGCGATCACAGCGGCGGAAACAGGTCACGTGGTTTTCGGAACACTGCATACGACCGGTGCCCAGGGTACGGTGGACCGAGTCATCGACGTCTTTCCGACAAACCAGCAGGAGCAAATTCGTACGCAGCTGGCCAACGGGATTATCGGGATTCTCAGCCAGGCTCTGCTGCCGCGTAAACCCAAGGGGCTGGTGGCGGCTTACGAGATGCTGGTTGTAACCAGTGCGATCTCGAATCTGATTCGCGAAGGCAAGACCTTCCGCATCAATTCTTCCATTCAGACGGGCCGCAAGTTTGGCATGATTCTGCTGGATGATTCGCTGTTCAATCTCTGGAAGAACGGTCTGTGTGACGAACAGGTTGTGATCATGAAATCGAATAACCCCGGTGAACTGCGTGCCAGGATCGAACGGGCCAAGAAGGGCGTCTTTGACGACGACGACGATGACGATGACGACGATTAAGGTGCAGGCGGCACCCTGTTCCTTTTGGCCTTCTTCTTCATGGGAGAAGGTGGCGTTCGTGACGAAGCAGACGTTAACCCGGTCCGGTTCAACTTATGGCTCAACGAAAACTCGGACAAATCCTTGTTGATCTCGGCTACCTGACAGATGACCAGCTTTGGGATGTTCTGGAAGAGCAGAAACAAAGTTCAGGTCTGATCGGGCAGGTGGCTGTGCGTCTGGGAATGGTGACTGAGACTCAGGTCACTGAGGCCCTGGCGGAACAGTGGGGCATGCCGGTGATTAACCTGGCAGAAACCAATATTCCGCCACAGGTTCTGGAGCTCGTTCCGCAGACGATGGCCGAAATTTACAAGATCATGCCGGTGTCGTTGCGCAATGATGTGCTGACGGTGGCCATGGCTGATCCTCAGAATGTCGCGGCTCTGGACGATCTTCGCAATTTTCTGGGCAATGAAATTCGCGGTGCTGTATCCACGCTTGTGGACGTGGAAGAAGCGATTGCTCGGTACTATGCGGACCGGGAAGAAAGTATTGAAGATGTCATTGAGGAAATGGCATCGGACGACGACGATGACGGCTCGATCAGAGGTTACGACCTGTCTTCGGAGGAGGAGCTGTCGGACGCAGCTCCGATCAAGAAGCTGTTGAATATGGTCATTCTGCTGGCCATTCGCGACCAGGCCAGTGACATTCACTTTGAGCCATTTGAAGACGAGTTCAAGATTCGCGTGAAAGCGGATGGTGTTCTGTACGAAATGGTGCCGCCGCCGCGCCACCTGGCCAACGCGATTATCTCCCGAATTAAGGTGATGTCGGACCTGGACATCGCGGAACGCAGACTGCCGCAGGACGGACGCATCGAACTGAACGTGGGTGGTAACCAGGTGGACCTGCGCGTCAGCGTGCTGCCGGTACTGTTCGGTGAAGCGGTCGTGATGCGAGTTCTGGACCGAACAGTTGTTGCGCTGGACCTGAACAAGATTGGCATGGACGCGACCACACTCAGTCGCTTCCGCAGAATGGTCGAACTGCCCAACGGTATCGTACTGGTGACCGGTCCGACCGGCAGCGGCAAAACCACAACGTTGTACTCTGCGCTGAACGAACTCAACGATGTTTCAACGAAGGTCATTACCAGCGAAGACCCGATCGAATATGACATTGAGGGCATCATGCAGTGTCCGATCAACAATGACATCGGAGTGACGTTCTCTGCCATTCTGCGAGGCATTCTGCGGCATGATCCGGACAAGATTCTGGTGGGGGAAATTCGCGACTACGAAACCGGAGAAATTGCGGTCCAGAGTGCACTGACGGGGCACCTGGTCTTCAGCACTCTGCACACGAATGACGCTCCCACAGCAATCACTCGACTTCGTGATATGGGAGTGCCGGCGTTCCTGATTACGGCCACGGTGGAAGCCATTCTGGCTCAGCGGCTGGTGCGACGGATCTGCAGTGAATGCCGCACAGAATTTGAGCCTTCGGACGAGCTGCTGCTGGAACTCCAGTTGCCGCTGGATACCGCTCGCAAATATAAATTCTACTACGGTAAAGGATGTTCTCGGTGCAACAACACGGGCTACAAAGGACGTGTTGGTATTTACGAATTGTTGACCGTTACTGACGAAATTCGCGACTGCGTCGCATCCGAACAGTCGGCCGATGAAATTCGTGATGTCGCCAGAAATCAGGGTATGACAACACTGCGCGAATCCGGCCTGAAGTTGATTTTTGACGGCCATACGACGATTGATGAGGTCGTTCGTGAAACAGTAATGGAAGATGTTGAGTAATCCCTGCGGATAAACAGCCTTTTTCTGCTGCAGCAGAATGAGACACGGCTGGTCGAGGGAGTTGCTGATCGCTCCGCGGATAGTCTTAATTCAACTGGTTATAAAGCTTTACAGACAATTTTATATCACGGTACAAGGTTTGCCTGCTATGCATCAGGGGTGTTGAGATTGTTTCAGCAGCTCCGAAATGTTTCTGCGGGTGAGTCAGATTTGTAGCGAGTTGCTACGTTCAGGATTCGTTGCCGTCCCCGTTTCACCGGTGAGTTCCGGTGGAGCCAGGCGGCGTGTTCTGATCTCGGTGTCGAGCACCATTGGATCCGTGGAAACGATCGTGGAGGTGATGTTATGCCCGTCTTCCAATATGAAGCCATGGACAGCACTGGTCTCGAGGTGAAGGACACCATCGAGGCTCCGTCTGAGGGTGAAGCTCAGACGATGATCCGTGAGAAGGGTTTCTACGTCACAAAGATTCGCGAGAAGGAGCGGAAGAAGAAATCCAAAGCTGCCGCTGCCAAGGGTAAGAACGCGAAGGGCAAGACGTTCACCATGGGGGGGGTGAAGCCCAAGATTCTGTGTACGTTCACACGGCAGTTGTCGACGCTGCAGGACGCCGGTCTGCCGCTGCTGCGAAGTCTCAGAATTCTTGAAGGTCAGAGCAAACCTGGAGCGTTAAAGAACTGCCTGATGGACGTCATTGAGGACGTTGAGTCAGGAAACACGCTGTCGGAAGCCATGGCCAAACAACCCAAGGCTTTTGATAATCTGTACGTGAACATGGTGCGGGCCGGTGAAGCCGGTGGTGCGCTGGAAGTGATTCTGCAGCGGCTGGCGGAGTTCAAAGAACGGGCTCAGTCACTTAAACGCAAAATCACGGGTGCCATGATTTACCCGGCTGCGGTGATCACCGTCGCTGTGGGGATCGTGTCGTTCATCATGATGTTCATCATTCCGAAGTTCAAAAAGATCTTTTCTGACTTCGGTACCGAACTACCTGCGATGACCGAAATGCTGATCAGCTTCAGCGACTGGATGCTGCAGTACTGGTACATGCTGTTCATTGGGCCATTGGCGTTCTATCTGTTCATCAAGATTGTGAAGAAGAACAAAACGGGGGCCTTCGTGGTCGACTGGCTTTCCTTACGCATACCACTTGTCGGGAAGATTCTGCACCTGGGGGTCATTGCGCGCGTGACGCGGACGCTGGGCACCCTGATTGCGTCCGGTGTGCCCATCCTGGAGGGGCTGTTGATCTCACGAGACACGTCCGGCAATCACGTTTTTGAACGCGCTTTCGACAATATCTATACCGCGATTCGTGAAGGAGAAACCATTGCCGTGCCGCTGCGGGAAGCCCGAATTGTGGACGACATGGTGGTGAATATGGTGGACGTGGGTGAAGAAACCGGTGCCCTGGATGACATGCTGTACAAAGTGGCGGATGTCTACGATGAAGAAGTGGAAGTGAAGGTGGAATCGCTGATCAGCCTGCTTGAGCCGATCATGGTGGTGGTTCTGGGGTTAATTGTGGGCTTTATCGTAATCGCCCTGTTCCTGCCGCTGATTAAGTTACTGAACGATCTTTCCTAGAAAGTGTCAGCAGTCGTCAGCAACCGACGACCGGTGAACGCAGTAGTGCTGAAAACTGAAAACTGAAAACTGACGACTATTGAATAATTTCGGAAGCAATTCCATGAAACACTTAACCAGACAATCCCGACCATCTGCAGCACGCAGCGGTTTCACGCTGCTGGAACTGCTGGCCGTTATTACCATCATTGCGATTCTGCTGGCACTGATTCTGCCGGCCATCGGCGGAGCCATGAGAAATGCGCGCAACGGCGAAGTGACGGCTGAGTTCACTCGGCTGACAACCGGAATCACATCGTTCAAATCTGAATTCAAACTCGAACCGTGGAGCGAACTGACCCTGACGGAAAATCCGTCAGGAACGGCATGGGGACCCACGTCAAGAACACGCATTCGTCGTATCTGGCCGCAGTTCAGATTTTCCGCCAACCACGATTTTAACGGCGACGGTGATACCGACGATGTTCTGGTCATCAATGCGTCGGAGTGTCTGGTGTTCTTTCTGGGCGGCGTCCGCATGATGCAGCCTGCCGTGGGCAATCTGGGTTTTTCCAAGAACCCGATTAATCCGTTCACTCGTTCCGGCGACAGCCGCACTGTCCCTTATGAGTTTGACAACGGTCGCCTGGTCGACACCGATGGTGATGGCATGCTGGAATACGTGGATTCATTGCCCGATCAGACAACACCACTGCTGTATGTGTCCAGCAACAACGGACAGGGATACTCGACGGCCAATGGTTCGTTAAATCACTACGTGCAGGCCGACGGGAAGACAGAGTGGAAGAAATCGTCTTTCCAGATCATATCCCCCGGCGAAGACGGGGAATACGGTTTCGATCCGGCACCCAATCCGTTTGACAGCTCCGGGGGAGCCTCGGACAGTCGGCCGAAATATTCCGAAGAGGAGGATGTGCCGCGTGAACAAGCGGACAACATCGCTTCATTCAATCCCGGAGGAACGCTCGGGCGGTAATTGGCAGATGCCCTGCGGGGGCATAGACACACAGACGCAAATATGAAAGCCGCGAAGCGGCACAGGCAGCACACAACAATGATCACATCACACCCCGACAATCAGAATCGCAGCGGCTTCACGCTGATCGAACTGCTGATGGTGGTGACGATCATCGGTGTTCTGGCCACCATGACCGTGGTGGTGATGTCCGGCATTACCGTGCAGGCAGAAGAAGAAGCGACAAAGACCACCGTCCTGAAAGTGACGCGGTTGCTGGAACAGCGGATAGAAGCGTTCGATCGAGCGTTCAAGGGCAGTCGTCGAGACCAGTACGTCAAGGGCACAGTCGGACTGCTGAAAGCCATCGACGGCCGGTTCGATCATTACGATACCCATCCGGATGAAGCTCCTCCGGCGATTCTGCTGCTGGCCCGCAAAGCCGGTTTTCGGTTCGAGTTTCCGCAGCGCGTGGCAGAACTGAACATCGGAGGCGGAGCGACTCCGGCGGCGCCGGGACTTTCCGCCGCCGTGACGGACTCAACATATGGTCTGCCTTTTGTTCTGTATCGAAAATCTGCTTATCCGATCGCAACGCAGCAGTTGATCGATGAAGGTACTGCCACGCCGACACGTACGGAGGTTAACACACGCGTCTCTGCGAATTGGGATGTTCATCAGGCGCACGAAACGGCGTCACATGCCAGTGACTCTGTTCATGCAACGGAAAGTTCTGAGCTGCTGTATTTTATGCTGACGCAAAGCGGGACCTTTGGTTCCTCACCAGTTGATGCTGATCAGTTCACTTCCAGTGAGGTGATCGACACAGACGAGGACGGATTTCCGGAGTTTGTCGACGCCTGGGGCCATCCGCTCAGGTTCTATCGCTGGCCCACCAGACTGTTTGACCCCACCGCTCCCAATCCCTTCCGACCGGATTTCGATGTCGTTGACGATAACACCGAAGTGGATCCGACACCTGACAACAGTGAAGCTGGCGGTCTTCGGGAGATTCTGGTGTCAGAACGTGAATACGCCGGACTGCTGGTAAAAGGTCTGCCTCCGTCACCGTTTGCGATTGGCGGCTCTACTCAGCGAGACCTGATGCTGGTTGATCCTGATGACCCCGTTGGAATTCTGTACACGTTTATCGAAGATCCCAAATACAAGGACATGGGCATTGATCTGACACAGGAATACAACGAGGCAAAATATCACACTCCCGACACGTATCACGCCCCATTGATCGTATCGGCCGGTCCGGACGAACTGCTGGGACTGAGAGAACCGACGGAAACAAATCAGACGGCAGGAATCTTCGGCAATCTGGCCCAGTATGCCGACACGACGGTCACCGCACCCTTGCCTTCGAACGCCGTTGTAGATCAGTTGTTTGACAACATCACGAATCGCAACCGACGAGCAGGAGGCAGAAGATGATAAACTCTCTGCCGCCACAATCAGGCAGCGGCCGTGCCCACCACAAAATTTTCCGTCAGGCCGTTCCGGCCAGACGCGGCTTTACGCTGGTGGAACTGCTGGTCGTCATAACGATCATCCTGATCATCATGTCCATGACCATCAGTGCGGTGAATTTCGCTCGCGAAAGTGACCGGGTGTCCGGAGCGGCCGGGCAGTTCCAGTCGTTTCTGGCCGGAGCACGTGACCGTGCGATCTACAGCAAAGAGCCCCGTGGCGTCAGGCTGTTCATCGAACCACCAGCGCCCGGCAGTTCCACCGGTGCGGAAAGCCGAACGGTT
>Ga0315331_10001805_pt1 | contig 16121 bp, 15 predicted proteins | sample M160m34915metaG_FD_203456 | JGI IMG/M metagenome (GOLD analysis project Ga0315331, IMG submission 203456) | Ammonia-oxidizing marine archaeal communities from Monterey Bay, California, United States - M1 60m 34915 | ecosystem: Environmental > Aquatic > Marine > Intertidal zone | place: USA...
CAATACCAGTGCGATCACTAAAGATGTCATGCAGCGACTTGCCTGCATCCTCTTCAAGGTGCGCACGGGTAATACCCACCACCTTCTCGGTTCCGTCTTCAAGCTTAATTGTGAGCTGACCATTACCAACAATCGGCAGCTCAAACTGCGAAATCTGATAGCCCTTAGGAAGGTCAGGGTAGAAATAGTTTTTGCGTGCAAACACTGAACGCCTCGTAATTTCAGCGCCAACAGCTACACCGAATTTCACAGCCATAGCTACAGCCTGCTCATTCAGCACCGGTAAAACGCCTGGATAGCCGAGATCCACTAAACAAGCTTGGGCATTGGGCTGCGCACCGAAAGCAGTCGAAGCGCCAGAGAAAATTTTTGACTTAGTGGCGAGCTGTGCATGAATCTCAAGCCCGATGACAACCTCCCAACTCATGCCACACCTCCGGATATTTCGGGTGTGCGCAGATGCCAGTCGGTTGCCTGCTGATACTGATGAGCGCAGTTGAGCAACAAACCCTCGGCAAACTGTGTGCCTATTAACTGCAGGCCAACAGGCAGATTCTGCGAGGTCCCACAGGGAACTGAGATGGCCGGCAGGCCTGCCAGATTGGCGGCTATGGTATACATATCGTTCAGGTACATTTGCACAGGATCGCCCATCTTCTCGCCCAGCTTAAATGCTGGCGTGGGCGTGGTCGGCCCAATGATAAGATCCACTTCGGCAAAGCAACGACTCAAATCATCGCTGATCAGCTGCCGCACTTTTTGCGCCTGCAAATAATAGGCATCGTAGTAACCGGCAGAGAGCACATAAGCACCAGTCATGATGCGTCGTTTCACTTCAGCACCGAACGCTTCGCTGCGAGTGCGCGTATACATGTCGGCCAAATCACCGGTCGACTCGGTGCGATAACCAAAACGCACTCCGTCAAACCGCGACAGATTCGACGAGCACTCTGCAGGTGCCACGATGTAATACACCGGCACTGACATCGCAAGATTGGGCAACGAGACCTCTTTAACTGTCGCGCCTAATTTTTGGTACTCCGCAATTGCATCCTGCACTGCCTGAGCACAGCCCGCTTCAAGCCCATCATCAAAAAACTCTTTGGGCACACCGATGGTTTTACCCTGCAAGGAGTCATTCAGCGTAGCCGAGTAATCAGGCACCGGGACATTCGCACAGGTAGAATCACGCTCATCGAAACCGGCCATTGCACCCAACATTAGCGCGGCGTCAGCGGCGCTGCGGGTCAGGGTGCCGGCCTGATCCAGGCTGGAAGCGAACGCCACCATGCCATAGCGGGAAACTCTGCCATAGGTGGGTTTGAGGCCGGTAAGACCGGTGAGCGCCGCCGGCTGACGAATTGAACCGCCCGTATCGGTGCCGGTTGCGGCAGGCACCAGGCCTGCAGCAACTGCGGCAGCTGAACCACCGGATGAGCCTCCTGGTGAGCGCTGCAGATCCCACGGGTTTTTCACGGGTCCAAAATAGCTGGTCTCATTGGAAGAGCCCATCGCAAACTCATCCATGTTGGTTTTGCCCACTGAAACCATACCCGCCGCTGCCAAACCACTCACGACCCGCGAATCGTAGGGTGAAACAAAGTTATCGAGCATCTTAGAACCCACTGTGGTGCGGGTGCCTTCAGCACAAAAAATATCTTTATGAGCCATCGGAATGCCGGTGAGCGGCCCGGCACTGCCTGAGGCGATAGCCTTATCGGCGGCATCCGCCGCAGCAAGGGCCTGCTCGGGGTAAACCGATATAAATGAGTTAAGTGAGCTGTCGTGACGCTTTATACGTGCCAGACAATCGCCGGTTAGTTCACGGCTGCTGACTTTACCGGCGCGTAACGCCCGGGCCATTTCAGCAAAATCGGGAAGCAGAGTGCTCATCGTGTCAATAGGTCTCTCTGTTTGCATCAGTCAGCACCAACGTATGCGGCGCGGCAATGCGTTACTCAATAACTTTGGGAACGATATACAAGGCATTTTCAGTGTCACGCGCATTCTGCTGCAAGTAATCACGCTGATCCGTCTCGGTGACCGAATCCGGTCTTAGCCGCTGAACCATATCCAGCGGATGCGCCATCGGCACCACACCGGTGGTATCTATCGCGCCCAACTGTTCGACCAACTCTATGATCTGCGACAGTTTCTCTGCGTAATCACCCTTCTCCTGTGGCGCCACCTCAAGGCGAGCCAACCGGGCTATATGGTCTATATCCTGCTTTGACAAGGGCATGAAAACACCTGCATACGGGTTTAAAGGAGCGCAATGATACACCTGCGCTTGCCCGATTTCCCCCTCGTTGCTAGAGTAGCGACCAATTCACCTATTGGTCATAAGCTGCCTCGAAATGTTCAAAAGTCTTTTCGGATACTTCTCTAACGACCTTTCCATAGATCTTGGAACGGCAAATACACTTATATACGTCCGTATTCAGGGGATTGTGCTCGATGAACCCTCTGTTGTCGCTATCCGTGATGAACCGGGCAAAGGCAAGAGTATTGTTGCAGTAGGTGCCGAGGCCAAAAATATGCTGGGCCGCACACCGGGCAACATCACCGCAATCCGGCCCCTGAAAGACGGCGTTATCGCTGATTTCACAATCACCGAAAAAATGCTGCAGACTTTTATTGCCAAAGCCCACGGCAATCGCTTTTTCCGACCCAGTCCAAGAGTTCTGGTTTGCGTGCCTTACGGCTCAACTCAGGTGGAACGCCGCGCTATTAAAGAATCTGCGGAAGGCGCCGGCGCCCGCAAAGTATTTCTTATTGACGAACCCATGGCAGCAGCTATTGGTGCAGGCATGCCAGTGCATGAAGCACGCGGCTCCATGGTACTGGATATTGGTGGCGGCACATCTGAAGTGGCTGTTATCTCTCTTAACGGTATCGTTTATGCAGCATCTGTGCGCATCGGCGGTGATCGTTTCGATGATGCCATTCTGAATTATGTGCGTCGCAACTACGGCATCCTTATTGGAGAGGCTACGGCAGAACGCATTAAACATGAAATCGGCTCTGCCTATCCGGGGGATGAGGTTCTTGAAATGTCGGTTCGTGGTCGCAACCTGTCCGAAGGTGTACCGCGAGCCTTTAGTCTCAACAGCAACGAAATCCTTGAAGCATTGCAAGAGCCGCTGCAGGGCATCGTTGGCGCGGTAAAGAGCGCGCTGGAACAAACCCCGCCCGAACTTGGCTCTGATGTCGCGGATCGTGGCATTGTACTGACGGGCGGTGGCGCGCTGTTGCGTGATCTTGACAAGCTGCTGATGGAAGAAACCGGCCTGCCGGTTGTCCTGGCAGACGACCCTCTGACCTGTGTCGCTCGTGGCGGCGGCCGTGTACTTGAACTCATCGACGAACACGGGCCTGGTGCTTTTGCCCTCGATTAAAGCCCCACAGCTTTGGTCATCGGCCTCATAACCGGCCGCAATGGTTTTCATCGCTGCAAATCAGGGCAAATAACCCCGACTAAACATTGATACTGCAGCCCGCGTCAATCATCATGCAAACTTGTTGTTGCAAAGGTGTTTATTGGCATGGCACGGTCCACCACGGAACATGACCCCGGGTTGTTCCGAGGCAGCAGCGCAGGCTTACGCTTTGCGCTGATCGCTGTGCTTTGCGTGACGCTCATGGTGCTCGACCAAGAAAACAAGCATCTTGTGGAGATCCGCAAAGGACTGTCTTTCATCGTCCAACCAATTGTCTACGTGGTTAGCGCTCCATCATCAGCCAGCGACTGGCTCTTCGATACCCTGTCCAGCCGCGAGGCATTGCAGGAAGAAAACGCTCGACTGCAAGAGCAGCAGCTCATTATGAGCGGGTTATTGCAAACTTACTCGGCGCTTAAAGCGGAGAACAACAGGCTTAGAGCCCTGCTCGATAGCACCGAAAAACTCAGTGACAAAGTATTGATTGCCGAAATTGTAGCCATCGACATGACTCCCTTCCGACAATCGGTACTGATTAACAAGGGCAGTTTCGATGGCGTTCAGGTTGGAGAAGCGCTTATCGATGCACAAGGTGTGGTTGGTCAGGTTACCCGTGACCGACAGGTGTCGGCTGAAGCCCTGCTCATTACCGATGCCGACCACGCGATTCCTATTGAACTGCTGCGCAACCGTTTGCGTTCGATTGCAGTAGGCACTGGTGAAATCGACAACTTGAGCCTGCCTTTTCTACCACGCAATGCCGATATCATTGAGGGCGACTTACTCATCAGCTCAGGCCTTGGCGACACATTTCCCGCGGGTTACCCAGTGGCCATCGTCAGCAGCGTCCGCAGCAATCCCGGGCAGGCCTTTCTCGAAATTAATGCCAAACCCATTGCATTGCTCAATCGTATCCGCGAAGTTCTGGTCGTAAAAACACAAAAGCCACTCGCCGGACTTACCCCCGCGGCCGACACTGCAAAGCCACCGACGACGACAGCCGAGGCAGACGAATAGATGGCAAGAAGCGTAAAACTCTGGCCCGCCATTGCATCGCTATTGGTTGCACTCATGCTTGAGGTGTTGCCGCTGCCAGAAATGCTCAACAGCTGGCGACCGCCTTTTCTTACCTTGGTATTAATCTACTGGTGCATGATGTGGCCTAGCAAAATAGGCATCATTACCGCATTTTTCAGCGGTCTCGCTCTGGATATTCTCTGTGGCTCACTGCTGGGGGAGAACGCGCTGGCACTCAGTTTGGTTGCCTTTCTGACGTCCCGCTTTTATCTGCAAATCAGAATATTCCCTCTGCTACAACTTAGCGCCAGCGTATTTGCTCTTTTAACTATCAGCAGTTTCGTTAGCTTTTGGATTGATGGCATAGCCGGATTGCCCTCGACAGGATACAGCCGTGCGTTTCCGGTTATTACTGGAACGCTGCTTTGGCCGTTTGTCATGGGGCTGATGGATCGCCTGCGCTACATAGCTGAAAATCGCAAGTCGAGTTTGTTCTAAATAATGAGACCTTTATCGCAACTTAAAAATCACTGGCAGGAACAGCAACTGACCGGATCTCGCATTGCTATCTGTGCAGCCATTGCCATTATCCTGACAATGATTGTGATTGCCCAATTGGTGAACCTGCAGCTGGTTCGCTACGAATATTACTCGGCACAATCGCAGGGCAACCGGATTCGTGTAAAAGCACTGCCGCCTACCCGCGGTCTGATCTACGACAGAAACGGTGACGTTCTCGCCGAAAACCTACCTGCATGGCACATCGACTTAACCCCGGAACAGGTTCCGGATATCGAAGACACACTGAATCGTCTGGTGCAGGAAAAACTCATTCGCGCCGACAAACTCGATGCGACTCGCGAGCTGATTAAAAGTCGCCGCCGCTTCGAAACAATTGCAATACGACAGCGCCTCAGCGAGGAAGATGTAGCACGTTTTGCTGTCCTGCGCCCCTATTTTCCCGGCGTTGAAGTGCGGGCGGGTCTGGCGCGAAATTACCCCAATGGCAGCATAGCGTCTCATGCCTTGGGTTACATGGGTGCTATCAGCATCGATGACAAAGACAGGCTCGATGCCGCGACCTATGCAGGCACAAGCTATATCGGAAAAACCGCGGTCGAACGCTCTTATGAAGCTGACCTGCACGGCACTCCGGGGCGCAGCGAAGAACTGGTGAACGTGCATGGGCGGATTATTCGGCCATTAAACAGCGAACTTTCATTGCCCGGAAAAGATATTATCCTCACACTCGATCTACCCAGCCAACTTGCCGCCGAACAAGCATTAAATGGAAGACGCGGATCCGTGGTCGCAGTAGATCCGAACACCGGCGAGGTGCTGGTCTTTGCTAGCGCACCTGCATTTAATCCCAACCAATTTACCGGCGGCATTAGCACTAAAAACTATAAGGCCTTGCGGGACGACCTCGATCAGCCACTGTTTAATAGAGCACTGCGCGGGCGCTATCCTCCCGGCTCCACTATCAAACCTATTATCGGGCTTGCCGGACTTGATCAAAAAGCCGCTACTGCGGGACGCAAAATACTTTGTCGTGGTTACTACTCGCTACCGGGCAAAACACACCGTTATCGAGACTGGAAGCCAGAGGGACATGGCATGGTAGACCTGCATGATGCGATTGCCCAATCCTGCGACACCTACTTCTACGAATTGGCCGTTGAACTTGATATTGATAATATTGCGCCGATGCTAAAGCAGTTCGGTCTCGGCGAGCCCACGGGCATTGATATAGGCGGCGAAGCCGCGGGCCTTATTCCATCACGCGAGTGGAAACGCGCCAACTTTAGAGACCAACAGGACCAAGTCTGGTTTCCAGGAGAAACCGTTATTACCGGTATCGGTCAGGGATACCTACTGACCACACCGTTGCAACTTGCCGAGGCTACGGCTGCTCTGGCAACTCGCGGAAAACGATTTCAACCCATTCTGGTTAAGGCCATAAAAGATTCGTTAAGTGGTGAAATCAGCGAACAGCCGCATATCGAAAAAGCAGCTATCAGTGGCATATCTCAGCGCGATTGGAACGAAATCATCGAGGCAATGCGCGGCGTTATAACAGACCCCAAAGGCACCGCAAGATCTATCGGTTACCAAGCGCCTTATACGCTCGCCGGTAAGAGCGGAACTGCACAGGTTTTTACTCTGGCCCAAGACACAGAATACGATGCCGAAGAAGTGACCGAGCGCATGCGCGACCACGCTCTCTTCGTTGCTTTTGCACCTATTGAGGAACCCCAGATTGCCATTGCAGTCGTAGTAGAGAATGGCGGCAGCGGCAGCGGGGTTGCAGCCCCAATCGCCAGAGCAGTAATGGATGCTTATTTAATACCACGAGAGTTAGCAGGCATGGAAGCAAGCGCACAGTGATCTTTATCGACGATAAGCGCAATAGCAGTGGTCAGAGCAATCTTGATTATATTCTGCAACGCCTTCACATCGACCCGATATTGCTGGCACTGGTGTTTGCCACGTTGCTGGCGGGCGGGGCTATTCTCTATAGCGCATCCGACGCAAGCAGTGGCTTCATGTATGGGCAGTCGCTAAAAATACTGCTGGCACTTGGCATCATGCTGCTCATTGCACAAATCAATCCGGCATGGATGCGACGTGGCTCTCCATGGCTGTACGCAGCAGGCCTTGCCATGCTGGCATTTGTCCTTATCGGCGGTGTCAGCGGCGGTGGCGCGCAACGCTGGATAGACATAGGCTTTCGCTTTCAGCCATCCGAAATAATGAAACTTGCATTACCGGCTGTGCTTGCCTGGCTATTGCACTCGCGAGCGCTTCCCCCATCACCCTTACTGATTATTTCGACATTGATACTCATCGCGGTGCCGATGGTGTTGGTTCTGCTGCAACCCGACTTAGGTACGGCAATCCTGATCGGACTCACCGGAGCAACAATAGTCTTTCTTGCCGGTCTTGGGCTTATTTATATTTTCTCTGCAATCGCGATTGTCGGCGCTGCACTGCCCGTGCTGTGGTTCTTTGTGATGCATGATTATCAAAAGCGGCGCGTACTAACGCTATTTGACCCGGAGAAAGATCCACTGGGTGCGGGCTATCACATCATTCAATCGAAAATAGCTATCGGTTCCGGTGGCGTGTTTGGCAAAGGCTGGCTAAGCGGCAGTCAGGGGCAACTGGAGTTTCTCCCGGAGCGATCAACTGACTTTATATTTGCGATCATTGGCGAAGAGTTTGGTCTATTCGGAGCCATCAGTATATTGCTGCTGTACCTCGCGATAGTTGGCCGTGGCTTTTATATTGCGGCAACGGCACAAGACACTTTTTCCCGCCTGCTGGCAGGCAGTATCAGTTTTACATTCTTTTTTTACGTGTTTGTAAATTCAGCCATGGTCACAGGCCTTATTCCGGTCGTCGGCGTGCCGCTGCCACTTATTAGTGCCGGCGGCACTTCACTAGTGACGCTCATGGCTGGATTCGGTATTCTGATGTCCATTCACACCCACCGGAGACTTTTGCCCAGATGATAACCTTGCTTCCAGTTCGCGCCGTCCTCGCATCTGCCGTCATAGCTTTGCTTACAACAACCGCGAGTGCTGATGACCGCACAGTATTCATCGAGGAAATGACCTCCCAATACGGCTTTGATGCAGATTTTGTCTCAGAAGTTATCGCTAACGCAGAAACAAAACAAAGCATTATTGATGCTATGAGCAGACCAGCGGAAAAAGTAAAGCCATGGTATGAATATCGCGATATTTTTATTACCGACCAACGAATCAACGAAGGCGTCGACTTCTGGATGCTGCGTGAAGAGACTCTCCAACAGGCTTCTGAAAGAACTGGCGTACCGATGCGTATGATTGCCGGTATTGTCGGTGTTGAAACCTATTATGGAAGGATCACCGGCAACTATCGTGTGGTTGATGCGCTATCAACACTCGCGTTCGATTACCCGCCAAGAGCCACGTTCTTCCGCAATGAGTTGAAAGAATACTTTCTACTCTCGCGCGAAGAACAGCTGCCCATTGAGAGTATCGAAGGCTCCTATGCGGGCGCCATGGGCCCGCCGCAGTTTATTCCAAGCAGCTATCGCGCGTACGCGGTTGATGGCGACGGAGACGGACGTCGAGACCTGTTAACTAACTGGGATGATATTTTGAACAGCGTGGGCAACTATTTTAAAGCCCATCGCTGGCATGATGGCGAGGAGGTGGCTATACAGGCGACCTTACCAGCAGGTCATCCACCACTGAAATCAAAAAATGAGCGAAAAGCCAATAAAACACTGGGCGAGCTGCGCGGCATGGGTTTACTGTTTGAATCAGATTTACCGGATAGCACGCCGGCTAACCTGATTGTTCTGGAAGGCAGAGCCGGGCCTGAATACTGGATCGGCCTGCATAACTTCTATGTTATTACGCGCTACAATCACAGCGTCATGTATGGTCTAGCGGCCTACCAACTGGGCGAGGCATTAGCAGAACGCACTGCAGAAGCGGTGGCTGCGCAACCCAACTAAAATCATCCGTAACATTTGTCCGCAATAACCGAGCCACGAATAAACATGCAACCTCGAATTAGAACTGCTAATTGTATGAAGGCCTTCAGAAGCTTTGCTGCACATGATGCTGGACGATTCATTCTTATTGCTATATTGAGCACGGCATTCGTCTTCGGCTGCACGTCAACCAATAAACGGATATCCGGTGGCAATGACAATGCAAAAAGCCTTAAAGGCAATAACCCATTTTATGAAGTGTATGGCGAACGCTACTATGTGCTCTCGAGCAGCAAAGGGTATAAACAGGAAGGTGTTGCATCGTGGTACGGCAAAAAGTTTCATGGAAAACTGACGTCCAATGGCGAAGATTACGATATGCATGCCATGACAGCCGCGCACAAAACCTTACCGCTGCCATCCACCGTACGCGTTACCAATCTGCGTAACGGACGCAGTGTTGTTGTCCGTGTTAACGATCGAGGCCCATTCGTCGATAATCGCATTATCGACATGTCCTACGCTGCTGCAAAAAATCTCGATATGATTCAAAACGGCACGACGATGGTCCGCGTTGAAAGTATCGGCAACTCCAGTCGCAATGAACCTGTCAGCTATGAAACTTCGGCCAGCGACTTTGGTGCAATCTACATGCAGGTGGGGGCCTTCGGCGAACGTGCCAATGCTCAGCGACTGGCTGATCGCGTCAGCGGCAGAGGAATCAGAGATATCTCTATATATGACGAAAATGGTTTCTATAAGGTCCGTATCGGACCTATCAAAGATGTTCAAGAATACGATGCCATCGCTCAGAAGATGAGCGCACTTGAAATCACGCCGCCGCATCTTGTGGTCGAACCGCGTTAAGGCACGCATGTCGCTCAAGACTTTAAAGGTCGAGAAAACCGGCAAGAATCGATAGAATAATGATCCCTCTGTCTTCGTGGCCCTACAGTCTTATGAAATTTAAGCCTTCAAGAATCTATCTCGCCCTGTTTCTGGCTCTAAGTCCGTTGCTTAGCGCAGCACAAGTACCCTCAGCGCCTCCGTTAACGGCTAAAGGCTACCTACTGATTGACTATAACAGCGGCCAAATACTGGCAGAAAAAGCCTCTTCCGAACGCATGGAACCAGCGAGTATCACCAAGCTGATGACTGCGTATGTCGCATTTAATGCTATAAAATCAGGACAAATAAGCCTGACTGATGAGGTACTGGTAAGCGAGAAAGCATGGCGCACTCAGGGCTCACGAATGTTCATTGAAGTGGATAAATGGGTCCCGATGAATCTGCTGCTGCAGGGCATGATCATCCAATCTGGCAACGATGCCAGCGTGGCCATTGCAGAATATGTGGCAGGTACCGAAGCGACCTTTGCCGAACTGATGAACCAAGCCGCTCAGCAGCTCGGCATGCTCGATACACAATACAGAAATAGCACCGGTCTGCCGGACGCGGATCACTACACCACCGCAGCAGATATTGCCAAATTGGCCAACGCTATCATTCGAGACTTCCCTGAGTACTATGCCTGGTACTCGCAAAAGGAGTTCACCTACAACGGCATTACACAAGACAACCGCAATGCGCTGCTGTGGCGTGATGCGAGCGTTGATGGTCTCAAAACCGGCTATACCGAGGCCGCTGGATATTGCCTGGTTTCATCTGCAAAACGCGAAGACATGCGCCTTATTTCAGTTGTGCTTGGTGCCAGCAGCTCTTCAGCAAGAGCCAATGACTCGCAAGCTCTGCTGAACTACGGGTTCCGTTTTTTCGAAAGCCGACTACTTTACTCGGCCGGCGAACCTGTTGCTGAAGAGCGCGTTTGGTATGGCGACCCAGAAATCGTACCGCTGGTCACCCGCGATGATTTATTTATCGCCATTCCACGCGGCAGCTTTGAGCGCCTGAGCGCTTCTAGCTCAGTGCCAACATCTCTGGAAGCGCCTCTGGAGCGCGACGTCATGGTTGGAAATCTCAGTATCACCCTCGATGGTCAAGAGATCACCAGTGTCGGACTCTACCCAACAGCCAACGTCAAAGAAGCTGGCATACTGGGACGGCTGACTGACTGGGTCATGTTATTGTTGAATTAAGCAAACCCTTCCGTCACCTAAACTCAGGATCCGCCAAATGGCTGATGCATTATCTATTGTCTATGTAAATGGCAACTATCAGCCGAAAGCGGAGGCGCGCATATCACCTTTTGATCGCGGGTTTCTATTTGCCGATGCGGTGTATGAAGTTGTTCCCGTCTTTGGCAGCAAGGCCTTGTTGCTCCAGAATCATCTGATTCGCCTGGATAACAGCTTGCAGGAACTGCAGATCCGTAACCCTCATAGCAAGGCTGAGTGGATCAACATTATAGACACGCTAATCCTAAAAAACGGTGGCGGCGATATTGGCATCTATTTGCAGGTAAGCCGGGGGGCAGAAGATGGCAGAGATCATTTCTATCCGTCTAATATTACGCCCACCGTATTTGCAATGGCGACACCGATTGTTGCAAGCCCCAAAGACACCAGCGGAATTAGTGTTATTACGCTTGAAGACAACCGTTGGCTGCGCTGTGATATCAAATCAACATCGCTACTTGCCAATATCATGGTCAGGCAACAAGCTCGTGATGCCGGTGCCGATGATGCCATTCTAATCAAAGACGGGGTTCTCACAGAAGCGGGCTCAGCATCGGTATTAACGGTGGAGTCGGGTGCAGTTATCAGTCGCCCCAATAGCAACCAATTGTTGCCCGGCACTACACGGGCGATGGTACTCGAACTGGCTGCGCAGGCCGGAATCAAATGTAAGGATGAAATAATTTCGCAAGATCGACTTTTAGCAGCCGATGAAATCTGCCTGCTCAGCGCAACCAAAGGCATAGTTCCGGTAATACAAATCGATGGAAAAGCTGTCGGCAGCGGCATTCCCGGGCCGGTTTGGAAAAAGCTATACGCGCTTTATGAAGCTGCTAAAAAGCAGTAAGCTGAAACTGTCAGCGGCACCTGACTGAATAGCACAGGTCGCGTAACTCCGAGCAACTCATGACTGAAGAAACATTACTTGTATTCCCTTGTCGCTTCCCAATCAAAATGATGGTGCGGGCGGAAGTCGATCTGCAGGCATTAATCGACGAGCTATTTGCGCCCCTTGCCGACGCACTATCTGCAGACGACGTCAGCATGCGCCCGAGTAAGAATGGTAACTATATAGCGGTTACCATCACTATCAATGCCACCAGCAAAGCGCAGCTCGACCAGATCTATCAGGCAATGACCGATCACGAGCACGTCCTGATGAGTCTTTAGAGCAAACGCTATAGTGAGCGTATCTGCTGCGGAGCAACCGCCAAAACTCATTATCAGAAATAACGGACTTACTGAGTATGCCCACACCTACCGTCGCATGCAGGATTTTACGGCGGCACGCACTAAAGAGACTGCGGATGAGATTTGGTTTACTGAACACCCGTCGGTAATCACTCTGGGCACTAACGCCAAACCTGAGCACATCATTAGTGCCGGTGACACGCCGGTCGTGAAGACGGACCGCGGTGGCCAGGTCACCTGGCATGGGCCTGGCCAGCTCGTTGTATACCTGCTGCTTGACCTTAAGCGGATGAAGCTGCCAGTCAAAGGCCTGGTGCGAGGCATGGAGCTGGCGATTATCCAAATGCTCGAGGACTATGGTATTAATGCAAACTGCAGGACCGGAGCACCAGGGGTTTATGTCAGTGGAAAAAAAATTGCGAGTCTCGGTATCCGGGTAAAACGAGGCTATACCTATCATGGCATGGCAATTAATGTCAGCAATGCACCGGATGCATTTGCAGGTATTAATCCTTGCGGCTATTCAGGGCTGGACACAGTTCGTATCAATGATCTGCTAGCGACCAATAGCACTGCCCAAAGTCTCTCAGAGGTGAGTAACATGTTGTTGCCGCATTTGCGGCTGGTTCTTCAGCGAAGCAACAGCGAATGACACACAGGCCTTAATAGCACGGAGACTAGCGCCCGCTGAGCACTTCGTCCGCGAGGCGCAATCGATCTGCTGTGCCAACGTCCATCCAGAAGCCACGATATAACTCAGCAGCCACGCTGCCTTCCATCGCTGCCGCACGCAGTAAAGGCGCCAATGGGAAGGCATCTCGGGCAGGCGCCAAACGAAGCAACTCCGGACTAAGAAGTGAAATACCAGCAAAGGTATAGCGCGAATCGTCTGAGCCAACCGGCTCAATCACGCGACCCTCGCGCAGAGCAAAATCACCTCGGGGGTTGTGCTGCGGATTCTGCACCAACACGAGGTGTGCGAGGTCGCCGGGCCCCAGCTTCTTTAATGGGTAACTATAATCAGACAGCACATCAGCATTTACCAGCCAGAATGGTTTAGCGCCCAAAAGCGGCAGCGCTTTTTTTATTCCGCCCCCGGTCTCCAGTGCGCTGACCCCTTCATCGCTATAAACAATCCGGACGCCGAGCGCAGACCCGTCTCCCAGAGCAGAATGCAGTGCTTCTGAGAGCCAAGCGGTATTTACCACAAAGTCCCGCACTCCTGCAGCCAATAATGACTCAATATTTCTATTAATCAGAGATTTACCATCAATCTCCAGCAACGGCTTAGGGACTAGATCAGTCAAAGGGCGCATCCGCTCACCACGGCCGGCAGCCAGAATCATCGCTTTCATCTTCGTAAGACCTTGAGCATCTGCTGATACGGTGCATAGTACCTCCAAGGTTGCGTCGGCGCACAACAAACGCAGACGCTTCCTGCTCATATGGCTATAATCAAATGACGCCGGAACGGATCCGGATTAACCACTCAAACACGGGGTTTACGGAGATGTGCTCTTCGTATACCGGATGACAAATACTGCTCGTGCGCCTCACTCGCCTCATACTCAGCCTATCGCTAACCCTAATGCCAGTCATACTGAATGCTCAGGGTATGTGTGGATTTGCCACGCCAGCGAGCACCGACTACTCCAGTAAGCTGTCAGCCTTGGGTGGCGAAGGTGCAGCTGATCAGTTGAGCGGCAGCAACTTCAGCTTGAGTGCAGACAATGCCAGCGTCGAAACCGACAGCGAAAATATCATCGTGCAAGGCAATGTTGAGCTGATCAGCCAGGACATATGGATAACCGGTGAGTCGGCGAGGTATAACGCCAACCCGGGCGAGTTCACTGTTAACAACTCGGCTTACGCCTTTAGTCGTATTAATGCACGAGGCACTGCCACTGAGGTTTCTGTTTCACAAGCCGGTATTGCAATTCTTAAAGATGTGAAGTACACCACCTGCCCTGAAAACAATGAGGTATGGTCGCTCACTGCCAAACAGATCACGCTCAACACTAACAAGGGAAAAGCCAGCGCCAGAAGCGCTGCGCTTCGTTTGAAAGGCATTCCCGTACTCTATTTGCCATACGCTACTTACCCTATATCCAATAAGCGCAAGTCCGGTTTATTACTTCCCACACTGCGCACTAGCAACCAGCGTGGTCTAGAAATATTAACGCCGTGGTACTGGAACATTGCGCCCAACTACGATGCTACGTTAACGCCAAACTACATGTCCAAGCGCGGGTTAATGATGGGGGCAGAATTCCGTGCGCTAACAGAAAGCACCGGCGGAGAAATATCCGGCAACTATCTGAGCAACGATGAAATCACGCGAACCGATCGTTACGAATGGAACATCGAGTCCAAAACAGCCATCGCCGAGGATTGGCAGGTTGCCGTTGATGCTACCGGAGTATCCGATGACCGCTACCTCAATGACTTTGCCAACCGCTGGTCAACGTCAAGCCAAACAGCACTGAATCAAAGTGCTGTTCTTGAACACTACGGCGCTGTCTGGTCAGTAATGATGCGTTTCCAGAACTACCAAACAATTGATGAACTGCTGCCCGATGACGATGAACCCTATAGGCGGCTGCCACAACTCGCCATCATCGGCGACTGGCAGAATAGCTTTCTTGGTGCAAACTATCGCCTGGAAACAGATGCCACTTACTTTAAAAGGAGTATCGAAAGCGTCGAAGGCTTACGCGTCCATCTGGAGCCCGAGATCAGCTATGAGTTTGACTACAAAGGTATCTACTTAACGCCAAAGGTCAGTATTTTCCACACCAGCTATAACCTCGAAAATGAGCCGGAAAATCAAAGCAACACGCCATCCGTAACCGCTGGTGTTTATAGCCTCGACAGTGGCGCTACCTTTGAACGAAGATTCTCTGATGGACTGACCGTCACATTAGAACCGCGGGCGCAATATGTTTATGTGCCCTTCAAAGATCAATCTGAACTGCCAGTCTTCGACACTATTCTGCCGGACATGAATTTAGTGCAATTATTCCGGCCCAATCGTTATCTGCAATACGACCGAATAGGCGATACCAATCAACTTAACTTGGGCTTTACCAGTCGTGTATTTGGCTCTGCAAGCGGCCGTGAAATACTCACGGCTACTATCGGTACTTCCCGATACTATTCAGATCAGCGGGTAACACTGCCGGGCGAAACGCCCCGCACCAGCAAGTCGGGCGATTACCTGCTGCAGACGCGGATCGACCTTTACGACAGCTGGAATCTGGAAGCAGGCTACCAATGGAATGCTGCCGCCCAACAAACCGATCAGGGCAATATTCGATTGCAGCTAAAACCAGGCCAAAGCACGGTGATTAATGCCGACTATCGATACCAGCGGGAATCAGCGCTGGATCAAGGGGGGCTGTCCTTTGGCTGGGCAGTTAACGAGCGCTGGAACCTGCTGGGTCGGGCCGTCTACTCACTCGAAGACGAGCAGTTTGTCGATCAGTTCGCTGCTATCGAGTATGGTGGCTGCTGCTGGGGCATACGCCTAATCTATCGCGAGCGGGTCAGCCGCGACATCGAGGAAGATGACACCTCAATTGGCATTCAGTTTGTACTGAAGGGTTTCGCCGAGATCGGCAATTCGGTCAGAAGCCAGCTCGAAGGTGGTATTCTAGGCTACGCTGACTTATAACTGCGATCTTTTATCTTACGTTATTTCGCCGCGAACAAGCTTGCGGCACTAATCACAATATTGTTTACTTCATCATGTTATTAACTCAATCGTCAAAATCTTCGCCCGTTCTGAATAGTCTGGCCGCCTTGCTGCTGATGCTTCTAGCTCAGCACTGCATCGCTCAGGGCACGGAT
>Ga0315331_10001806_pt1 | contig 16114 bp, 14 predicted proteins | sample M160m34915metaG_FD_203456 | JGI IMG/M metagenome (GOLD analysis project Ga0315331, IMG submission 203456) | Ammonia-oxidizing marine archaeal communities from Monterey Bay, California, United States - M1 60m 34915 | ecosystem: Environmental > Aquatic > Marine > Intertidal zone | place: USA...
ATTTTTCGCGTCTCCAACCGAACCGGCATCGCCCCTGGCAAGAATGTGCTGGAAGTTGAAAGGAAGCTGCTGAAGTTCATCCCTGCAGAGTTCCTGCTTGACGCGCATCACTGGCTCATCCTACATGGGCGCTATACCTGCATTGCCCGCACGCCGCGCTGTGGCTCCTGCCTGATAGAAGATCTTTGCGAATACAAAAAGAAAACGGAAATCTGAGAATTGTCAGGCATTGCTGTCGAAAGAACCAGGCTATTCCGGTACACAGGAACGCCAGGACCTACTTGGCGCCGTATTCCTTTTCAAAGACCGCACCAGAATCGCATCTGATATTTCGCAGCATCGCCACCGCCTTGGGATTGGCATACTTCACAATTCCCTCGCTATTCAGCGCCAGCATGACTTCTGGCCTACTGTCATCCATTGAAAACACTCGGGCCTAATCTTTGCTCACTTTCAGGCTTTTCACCTTCAGCCCAGACCAGTGCAGACAGCAAATCCTAATTGAGCCGGTGTATTTTCAGTGACCGTCCGGGCCTGCAGCGCCCTATTTCCTGCCTCTCTGGGCAGCGATTCGCAAGCGCAGTGCATTGAGCTTGATAAATCCGGCTGCATCAGCCTGGTCATAAGCACCGGCATCGTCTTCGAATGTCGCAATATCCTTATCAAATAGAGAGTCATCGGACTGCCGCCCCACGACGATTACATTGCCTTTGTAGAGCTTAAGTCGAACCGAGCCATTCACATACAACTGAGAGTAGTCGATGAGGGACTGAAGGGCCTGCCGCTCTGGCGACCACCAATAACCGTTATACACCAGGCTGGCGTAGCGTGGCATGAGGTCATCCTTCAGATGCGCCAGCTCCCTATCCAGCGTTATCGATTCTATTGCGCGGTGTGCCCGCAACATCGCGGTGCCACCGGGGGTTTCGTAGCAACCTCGAGACTTCATACCAACGTAACGATTCTCGACAATATCTGCCCGACCAATGCCGTTACCGCCAGCCACCTGGTTCAGCCGTGCCAGCACTTTAGCCGGTGACAAACGCTCACCATCGATGGCGACGATGTCGCCGCGCTCATAGCTTAGCTCAAGATAAGTCGGTGCATCAGGCGCAGTTTCCGGTGAAACCGTCCAAAGCCACATGGGTTCCTCAGGTTCTACCGCCGGGTTTTCGAGCACATCCCCTTCGTAAGAGATGTGCAGCAGATTGGCATCCATAGAGTAAGGTGATTTTGTGCCGCGCTTTTTCTCAACCGGGATCCCGTGTTGCTGGCAGTAGGTTAGCAGCTTGTCGCGAGAATTAAGGTCCCACTCTCGCCACGGCGCAATAACCTGGATACCGGGGCTCAGCGCATAAGCTCCTAGTTCAAAACGGACCTGATCGTTACCTTTGCCAGTAGCGCCGTGAGAAATAGCGTCAGCACCAGTCTCCTCAGCAATTTCTACCAGGCGTTTGGCTATGAGCGGGCGCGCGATAGACGTGCCAAGCAGATATTCCCCCTCGTAGAGTGCATTAGCCCGAAACATCGGATAGACGTATTCTCTTACAAATTCTTCCCGCAGGTCTTCAATGAAGATTTCCTTGATACCCATGGCCTTCGCCTTGGTCCGGGCGTGTTCTAACTCCTCACCTTGACCAATATCTGCGGTGAAGGTGACGACCTCGCAATCGTAGGTTGATTGTAACCAGCGGGCAATGACTGATGTGTCCAGCCCACCGGAATAGGCAAGCACGACTTTATTGATGTCGGACATGAATGCACTCCCAGGAAGTAATACCAAGCCAGCGTCAACATCAGCACCAACGGTTAGATGCAGACAACAGAGCCTTAAAGGGAGGACATACTAGCATTCGGGCTGAATTTAGTCAGCGCCACAGGCCCAGTGCAAAGCGCGCTGGCGCAGGCAGGGTTTGGCTCAGGGACTGCATAGCATCACCTTTATGACACGCCGATTGCAGCCCCCAAAAGGTCAGATGAGAACTACAGTAACTTCGATTACCGCGTCTCAAACGACGACACCAACAGTGCAGAGTCCTGGCGCAGTAGCCACGGCAGCTTTCCTAGCGCGCTTAAGAAGCATATGCTACCGCGGAGGGTGCCTTTTGCAGCAGCCCCTTGTTTTCCGGCTTGCGGGATCCTTACATTTTGGCTCCGCTCAACGTGTCCACTAATAATTTTAGTAGACTAATTCAGCTGCATAGCGCTTTTCGATACAATTAGCTTATTCTTTAGCCCATCGACTCAGTTGCACCTCACCCGCTTCAAGCAGGACTCATGACGATTAAGACAATAACGATTACCAAACCAGATGACTGGCACCTGCACTTGCGTGACGGCGAGATGCTTGGAACAGCAGCGTCCCACACCGCCCGCAGCTTCAGTCGCGCCATCGTGATGCCGAACCTTAAACCCCCCGTTACGACTGTGGAGGGGGCATTGGCGTATCGGCAGCGAATTCTCGATGCCTTGCCAACCGACACAAACTTTTCACCGTTAATGACGCTGTACCTGACGGATAATCTAGCTCAGGAAGAGTTAGTGCGACTCTCTGAAGAGCCTGATGTAGTTGCAGTGAAGTACTATCCAGCCGGTGCTACCACTAATTCTGACAGCGGCGTAACCTCCATCGAAAAAGTTATGCCAACCCTGGAAGTCATGGCTAAGCGCGGCATCCCTCTGCTGATCCATGGCGAGGTCACTGACGGCGAAATCGATATCTTCGATCGTGAACAGCGCTTCATCGATATGGTGTTGACACCGTTACGCGCCCAATTACCAGACCTAAAAGTCGTGCTGGAGCATATTACAACCGCAAATGCGGTGGCATTTGTGTCAGAACAGAGCAGCAATGTTGCCGCAACGATTACGGTGCATCACCTTCTCTACAACCGCAATCACCTGCTGGCCGGAGGTGTCAGGCCTCACTTTTATTGTCTACCGGTACTTAAGCGCAACTCACATCAGCTTGCCTTGATTGAAGCCGCGACCAGCGGCAACCCGAAGTTTTTCCTGGGCACTGATTCCGCCCCACATCCCAAGGGCGACAAAGAGGCCGCCTGCGGCTGCGCCGGCATCTATACTGCCCCTGGCGCTTTGGAGCTTTATACAGAGGTGTTCGATCAGGCTAAAGCGCTGGATCGGCTGGAGGGCTTCGCCAGTCTTTACGGGCCCCGGTTTTACGGATTACCTGTGAACGCAGAGAAAATCAGTCTGGTGCGGGATTCCTGGCAGATGGAAGAATCCTTTCAATTCGGTAGCAATACCGTTATACCTGTCCGCGCAGGAGAAACCCTGCACTGGCGCCTTGCAGTCTAAAGCGAGTTCACGTGGAAAATAGCAGTATGCATGAAGCAGATCTTGAAACTGGCCTGCCCCCGATGTTGGCGGACCGCTTCCGCACTTATCTTCCGGTAGTTGTAGATATCGAAACCGGGGGATTCAATTCCGCCACCGATGCGATTCTAGAAATAGCTGCTGTGGTGCTGGCGATGAACGAGGATGGCTATCTCGAAATTGAACAGAGCCAGTTTCACCGGGTTATCCCATTTGAAGGGGCTAACCTCGAAGAAGCTGCTCTTAAGTTTACCGGCATCGATCCATTTCACCCCTTGCGAATTGCTCGCTCGGAAAAAGAAGTCTTTCAGTCCTTGTTTAAAATGATTCGGGATGCCATGAAGGCCAAGCATTGTAAGCGGGCAATCCTGGTGGGGCACAATGCGCACTTCGACCATGGCTTTGTGCGCGCCGCCTCGGCGCGTCATAATCTGAAGCGCGATCCATTCCACCCGTTTTCAAGCTTGGACACCGCGAGTCTAAGTGGCCTCGCTTATGGGCAAACCGTACTCTCCCGTGCTTGCGCCGCAGCAGGCATAGCGTTTGATGAATCCGAAGCCCACTCAGCAAACTATGACGCCGAGCGCACGGCGCAATTATTCTGCAAAATAGTGAATCGCTGGAAAGACTTAGGAGGATGGCCGCCTCCAGCCTGAAGAAAGACAGGACAAGACGTGTTTGAGAATACAAGCCCGGCACACCGGGCTTGTACTTCAGGATTTAATCAAGATTCGGCAGCAGGCTCTTCGTCATCACCAGCCTGATCAACCAGCGGCTGCAGCTCGCCCTTTTCATGCATCTCAGTGATGATGTCGCAGCCTCCAACCAATTCACCCTCGACAAATAGCTGCGGAAAAGTCGGCCAGTTGGAAACCTTGGGCAGGGTCGAACGAATTTCCGGGTTGCTCAAAATATCCACGTAAGCAAAACGTTTGCCGCAAGCCATCAACATCTGAGTTACCTGAGCAGAGAAACCGCACATTGGCTGTTCTGGATTTCCTTTCATGTAAAGCAGGATGCTATTGCCTTCGATTTGCTCTTTGATCGTATCTTCTATGCTCATGTCTGTCCTCAAGTAAGGGCGCAATTAACTAGTATGTGTTGTGACGAGCAGGATTTACAAGCTATGCAGCTTACTCCACATTATCGACGTGCAAACCTGCTAGACGTGGGGCGGAAAGTCTACCGCAGTGGCATCGTATACCGCCAGTGTCTCTTTGCGGCAAAGTCTTTGCATTCAAGGGGAGAACGCAGCAACCGGAAATTTCTATAACAAGGCAGTCAAACCGGGCGGAGTGATTACGACCCGCTTTGATCCTAGCCTCTAACGCTGGCATAGTCACAGCAGATCACTGACCAAGTCGTGAGCTGCCAATTAGCAACCTGGCTGCTCAGTCAGGTTTTCCCCAACCACCCCCACCAGGCGTTCGCACTAGCAGTCTATCCCCCGCTTTCACCGCCAGCGAACATTTCCCTGGCAGGACTTCACCATTCAATACGTTCTCTCCAGACGCGCCTTCCTCTCCGCCGTTGAGTCCCCAGGCAGGAAACACTCGACGCTCGGTAAGCAGGGAAAGTTGTGCCGGTTCCAGAAATTCGTATTCACGGGTAATACCATTACCACCCTGCTGAAGGCCATCGCCTCCACTACCCTGCCGCTCGGCGTATCGACGGACTCGCAGCGGGTAATGCATTTCCAGGCTCTCTACCGGCGTATTCAGGGTATTGGTCATGTGACTGTGCACACAGTCCAACCCGGAATAATGAGGACCACCACCCAGTCCTCCGGCAAGGGTTTCATAATAGTCCCAGCGAGTCCCGGAATCGGCATCAATACGACCCATGGCGATATTGTTCATGGTGCCCTGACTGGCGGCGGGTATAGTATCGGGTAGCGCCTGGGCGAGCGCGCCAAACACCAGATCAACCAGGCGGGTTGAAGTTTCAACATTGCCTGCAGCAACCGCTGCCGGTCGCTCAGCATTGAGAATAGAACCAGCCCTAGTCTTGATTCGAATTCGGCGAAACAGCCCCTCGCAGGCTGGCGCTTCATCCGGCAGCAAACAGCGAAAGCAGTAATACGCAGCGGCTGCCACTACAGACTCCGGGCAATTAAGGTTACCTGGCACCATTTCGGATGAAGCTGAAAAATCCAATTCAACCTCAGCCGTATTAATCCTAAGCGCCAAATTGAGAGGGATCGCGCTGCTGCCGAAGCCATCATCATCCAGAAAATCTTCAAACAGGTATTCGCCCGGACGCAGGGTTTGCAGCAACCCCTCGGTGACGCGGTCGGCGTAGTCATTGAGTTCAGCCATGCCTGTAAAATAGCTATCAATGCCAGTCTTGCCCACCAGCTCCTTGAGGCGCCCTACGCCTACCTGGTTTGCCCCGGCCTGGGCCGCGAAATCACCACTCAGCGCTGCTGTATCAAGTTCTAGCAGTCTCAGGCACTGTTGCTGCAGTTCGCCGCCGGCAAATAATAGGGTCGGCGGAATCACGATGCCCTCTTCTTCCAGATGCTGGGAAACAGGCATCGATCCTGGTGTATCACAGCCAATGTTGGCGTGATGAGCGCGATTAGCGACAAAACCTATTAGTCTCTCGCCAACACCTGAGAACACCGGCGCAATCAGAGTGACGTCGGGCAGATGGGTTCCGCCCAGATAAGGGTCGTTTACCACCAACATGTCCCCGGCTTGCCAGGGCCGTTTGCGCACCAAGTCACCCATGGCAAAAGCCATGCTACCGAGATGCACCGGAATATGCGCGGCCTGCGCAAATAGCTGACCATTCGGCCCGAATAGCGCGCAGGAGAAATCCAGCCGGTCCTTGATGTTAGGCGAAAACGCTGTGCGCTTGAGCACCAGCCCCATCTCATCGCAGATGGAGGCAACACGACTGGCAAATAGCTTTAGTTCAATTGCGTTCATACAGACAACCAGGGTTCCAGGCTTATCCATTCAATTCGTCGCAGCCTACTGCAAGCACCGCGCCCTGGCAATTGCCCGCGCCTGGAGATGCAGCTAGAATTGCAAATCATCCGAGGGTGGCGCGAGCTACCCTTTTTTTATTTAGCGCCCGGTATTTCATACGCAGCGCTCTGAAAAGAAACCAAGCCTGCTCCGGCTATAAGTTTCAGGTTGTTAAAACTATGGCACCTCAACACTTTCTCACCTTGCAGGATCTGCCAGCGGCCGATCTTGAAGCTATCATACGCCGAGCAATTGACCTGAAAGCGCAACCCCAGCCGGCAGTCAGTCTGACGGGTAAGACCCTAGGTTTGATTTTCGAAAAAGCTTCCACCCGGACGCGGGTGGCGTTCGAGGTGGCGATGAATCAGCTAGAGGGCGCTTCGGTTTTTCTCACCAACAATGACTCCCAGCTAGGTCGTGGTGAGCCCGTTGCCGACACGGCCCGGGTGATGTCTCGCATGGTTGATGTTATAGCCATTCGAACGTTCTCCCATGCCAGTCTCGAGCAATTCGCTGCGCATTCCCGGGTGCCAGTCATTAACGCCCTCAGCGACGGTTTTCACCCCTGCCAGCTGCTGGCCGATGTACAAACCTTCATGGAAGCACGCGGCGATATAAGGGGCGCCAGGGTTGCCTGGGTAGGCGACGGCAATAACATGTGCCAGTCGTATATCAACGCGGCAGCCGTGTTTGGCTTCTCACTGCAGATTGCTACTCCCTCTGGCTTCGAACCAAAAGCCGAATTGCTGGAGCGGTATGCCAAACATGTAAGCCTTGTATCGGATCCCAAGCAGGCCGTAGCCGGCGCTGATCTCGTGGTGACCGATGTGTGGGCCTCTATGGGCATGGAAGCTGAGCAATCCGAGCGCGCCACTCGCTTCGCGGCCTACCAAGTCAACACGGCACTCATGGCCTACGCCGCTGAATCAGCACTGTTTATGCACTGTTTGCCAGCACATCGCGGCGAGGAAGTGAGCGCTGAGATACTAGATGCTGATGACAGCGTAGTCTGGCAGGAAGCCGAAAACCGAATGCATTCCAAGAAAGCTCTCTTGGAGTACCTAATCGCGGATTAGCTATACACTGATCTTGCCTTAATATTGACCACTATATATTGTGGTCTCCTGTTTGTCGCAGTTTATGCGCTAATTCGAGGCATGGCGGTCAGTCACTGCTCAAAAATCAGCCAAAAGGCGAATTCATCGTAATGGCCCGGCGTAGCGGCGGTTTCCAGCCAACAACCACAATCTATTCACATTTCCCCCACAGCAAACACACAGGGAAATCCCTTGCATTCCCCCCTGAACCGCATTATCTTGTGCGCTCGATTTATAGTTTGTCTATATGTTGTAGTAGCTAGGCTTAAATCAGGAGCTAATCTTAGTAAGCAAATAGCCAAAATGCAGGCAAATCGAGTACCCTAGCGGGTCATTCGGTTCAATAATAAGAATAGCACTTGATGAAAACCGGCCATTTAACGCCCGTTTTCTGGACTGTTTAGAGGGTTTCCGCGAAATCTCGGTTCACGAGACAAAAAACGCTAAAGTCCAGCCGCAAAAACACAATATATAGTATATGGCTTGAATGCTGCTTGGCAGTTAACCGGCAAGTTCGATTATCGGATTTGTCAGCACTGGTTGTGCCGGATGGTGTCGATTCGTCGTGGAATGTCGCAAATGCTGATTTAGCAAGAAGTTCACGCTGCTTATGCAGTACAGCAAGCGTCACCAGGTAGGTAACCGCCAATTAATGGCAGGCAATAAAAGCGATGCACAGATGAGACCTAACGCTTAACCGCTCCGTAGTGAGAGTAAAGCGAGAGACAGCAAGCAGCCACTGCAGGACCTAACAATAGGACCAAAAAATAAATGAGGCAGAAATGCCTCGTAGTAAAGACCAAATTCGGAGCACACAAATGCAGACTGATGTACGACCCACGAGCGGGTCTTCGCAAGCCGCCACTCCCAACAATGACGAGTCTCTTTCTGTAGCATCGACCGCGCCCGGGCAACTTAGGGTTATAAAACGCAACGGCGCGGTAGTCGCATACGATGAGTCAAAGATTTCAGTAGCCATCACCAAGGCTTATCTGGCAGTAGAGGGTGGCAACGCCGCTGCCTCTTCCAGAATTCACGAATCTGTAGCACAGCTGTGCTCGCAGATTACCGACATCTTCAGAAGACGCATGCCTTCTGGCGGCACTATACATATAGAAGATATTCAGGACCAAGTTGAACTGGCCCTGATGCGTACCGGCGAGCATAAGATTGCACGTAGCTATGTGATCTACCGCGCCGATCGCTCCCGCATGCGGGAGCAAAAGCAGGAAGCCGATCGTCCCAAGGAAGCTGAAATTACAGTGACCTTTGAAGATGGCCATCAGGGCCCTCTGGACACCGCGCGACTGCGCACGGTAATCGACGAGGCTTGCGAAGGCTTGAGTGACGTTTCTGCAGATACCATCTACAACGAGACCCTCAAGAACCTCTACCCCGGGGTGAAGATGGAAGATGTGCGCACCTCTCTGGTGATGACTGCGCGCACCATGGTTGAGAAAGACCCTAATTATTCTTACGTAACCGCACGCCTGCTGATGGACACCCTGCGCGCCGAAGCGCTGGGTTTCCTGGGCATCACCGATTCCGCCACCCAGTCAGAGATGCACTACCGGTACGCGGCGACGCTTAAGCCTTATATAGAGAAAGGCGTAGAGCTGGGATTGTTGTCACCCCACCTGCTGGATTTCGACCTGGGTAAGCTCGGCGAAGCCCTGAAGGCAGAGCGCGACCAACAGTTTACTTATCTCGGGCTGCAAACACTGTACGACCGCTACTTCATTCACAGTGAAGGCGTGCGATTCGAACTGCCACAGGTTTTCTATATGCGTGTCGCGATGGGCCTAGCAGCTGAGGAAGACAACAAAGAAGAACGCGCGATTGAATTCTATAATCTGATTTCAAGCTTTGATTACATGGTGTCTACGCCACAGTTGTTTAACTCTGGCACTTTGCGTCCGCAGCTTTCTTCCTGCTTTCTTACCACGGTACCAGACGATTTATTTGGCATTTACTCCGCCATTCGCGACAACGCCATGCTGTCGAAATGGGCTGGTGGACTGGGCAATGACTGGACACCAGTGCGTGCCCTCGGTGCGCACATCACTGGTACCAATGGCAAGAGCCAGGGCGTCGTGCCGTTCTTGAAGGTCGTCAATGACACAGCGGTTGCAGTTAACCAGGGTGGTAAGCGCAAAGGTGCCGTATGCTCCTACCTGGAGACCTGGCACCTGGATATTGAAGAATTCCTGGAACTACGCAAGAACACTGGTGACGACCGCCGTCGCGCCCATGATATGAACACGGCTAACTGGATTCCCGATCTGTTTATGAAGAGGGTATTCAATGATCAGGAATGGACGCTGTTCTCACCTAACACCGTGCCAGAACTCCATGACATGCACGGTAAAGAGTTCGAAGAAAAGTATGCAGAGTACGAGCGACTGGCAGCAGCAGGCAAGATCAAACCCTACAAGGCAGTGCGCGCAGCTGACCTGTGGCGCAAGATGCTGTCCATGCTGTTCGAGACAGGACACCCATGGATTACATTTAAAGATAGCTGCAATGTACGCTCACCACAGCAGCACGTGGGAACCATCCACTCTTCCAACCTCTGCACCGAGATCACCCTGAACACCAGCCAGGAGGAAGTCGCGGTATGTAATCTAGGCTCAGTTAATTTGGTCAATCATGTTGATGAGAATGGTCTGAATCAGGACAAGCTGAAGAAGACCATCACCACAGCTATCCGCATGCTGGATAACGTTATCGACATCAACTACTACTCGGTAGATCAGGCGAAGACTTCCAACCTCAGGCACCGTCCGGTGGGCATGGGTGTGATGGGCTTTCAGGATGCCCTGTACAAGCAGCGCATTGCCTATGCCTCAGATCAGGCAGTTGATTTCGCCGACGTCTCCATGGAGATGATCAGCTATTTCGCGATTAGCGCCTCCAATGAGTTGGCGGAAGAACGTGGTCGTTATGAATCCTACGACGGCTCGCTATGGGATCAAGGTATCCTACCAATAGACTCCCTGAAAAAACTGCAAGAAGTCCGCGGAAGCGACTACCTCGACGTGAATTTCGAGCAACGCCTGGATTGGGATAGTCTGCGCGCCCGGATTACGCAAGGCGGCATGCGCAATTCCAACGTGCTAGCGATCGCGCCAACGGCAACTATTGCCAATATTTCTGGCGTATCCCAGTCGATTGAACCGACTTATCAAAACCTCTACGTGAAATCCAACCTCTCCGGAGAATTCACCGTAGTAAACCCCTACCTGGTCGAAGACCTTAAACGCCTCGACCTTTGGGATAGCGTCATGGTCAATGATCTGAAGTACTACGAAGGTAGTGTGCAGAACATCGACCGCGTGCCTGATGAGATCAAGCAAGTCTATGCCACCGCTTTCGAAGTGGAGCCACGTTGGTTAGTAGACGCTGCCAGCAGAAGGCAGAAATGGATAGACCAGGCACAATCTCTCAACCTTTATGTGGCCGGTGCCAGCGGCAAAAAGTTGGATATTACCTACCGCATGGCCTGGTTGCGCGGACTCAAAACCACCTATTACCTGCGCGCTCTGGCAGCTACTACTACAGAAAAATCGACAGTCTCGGATAACAGCTTAAACAAAGTTTCTGCTGAGCCCACCGCGGCGGCAGTTCCACAGGCGTGTTCACTGGATGATCCGGAGTGCGAGGCTTGTCAGTAAACAAGCCGATTATCAAATCGCTATTAGCAACGTAAACAAATTTTCAAAAGGGTATTCACATGTTGTCTTGGGATGACTTTAATCAAGAAGATACAGCCATTGCGGAAACCGCTATGGCAAATCCACCGCCACCTTCAGCCGCACCGGCAGCTGAGGCCGCAAACCTAACAGCACAGCAGGCAACACAATCTGCAGCAACGGCAGCGTCACAAGCTGTCGAACAACCGGCAGGGAGCGGGGCAATGACGGCGGCGAGCATCACCTCCAAGCTGGACGCCGCAGACAGTGCGAGCAATACCGATGCGCTGCAAAAAGCCAAGGATGACCTTGCCAAACTTGACGTCAGCACAGGCCTGGAAGAACTGGAAGGCACAGCCACCCGGGTAGCGGTTGATGACAAGCGCATGATTAACTGTCGCGCTGACCTTAACCAACTGGTTCCATTCAAATACGACTGGGCCTGGCAGAAGTACCTGGACGGCTGTGCCAACCACTGGATGCCGCAAGAAGTCAACATGAATGCGGACATCAGTCTCTGGAAAAACCCCAATGGACTGACCGATGACGAACGTCTGATCGTTAAGCGAAATCTGGGTTTCTTCTCAACTGCTGACTCTCTGGTGGCCAATAACCTGGTACTGGCGATCTATCGGCTTGTCACTAATCCAGAGTGCCGCCAGTACATTCTGCGCCAGGCCTTTGAAGAAGCCATCCACACCCACGCCTATCAGTACTGCATCGAGTCTTTGGGCATGGATGAAGGTGAGATCTTCAACATGTATCATGAAATCCCCTCGGTAGCGAAGAAAGCTTCCTGGGGTCTGAAATACACCCAGGCCCTCAGTGATCCCCAATTCAATACTGGCACCACTGAGAAAGATCAGGATCTACTGAAAAACCTTATTGCCTTTTATTGCTGTCTGGAAGGTATCTTCTTCTATTGCGGGTTTACTCAGATCCTCTCCATGGGTCGCCGCAACAAGATGACTGGTACTTCCGAGCAGTTCCAATACATCCTGCGTGACGAATCCATGCACCTGAACTTTGGCATCGACATGATCAACCAGATCAAATTGGAGAATCCACAGCTGTGGACGGATCAAATGAAAGAAGAAACCACGCAAATGATTTTGCAGGCGACACAGCTGGAAATCGAATATGCGCGCGACACTATGCCTAGGGGGGTGCTGGGTATGAATGCAGCCATGATGGAAGAGTACCTGCAGTTCATCGCTAATCGCCGTCTGGTGCAAATCGGTTTACCGGAACAGTTCCAGGGCGTAAGCAATCCATTTCCATGGATGTCGGAAATCATGGATTTGCGAAAGGAGAAAAACTTCTTCGAAACACGCGTAATTGAATATCAAACTGGTGGTGCATTGACCTGGGATTAAACCGGGTCGAGTAATCAATAAAAGTTAGTTTGATTCGCATCTAGGAACAAGCACGCAACACGCATAACAGCTCGAACAAGGACAACGGGTAATGAGTGAAGAAAAACAATCAGAGAATGATCCAGAGCGTACCTTGCTCACATTGAATCAACTCAGCCAGACTATTGAGGTAATGACTAGCGTGGTCAACCGGTTGCGACAGCACCTCGGTGAGCAACTTAAGGCCCAGGCTCAACAACTTTCCAGGGAAGAGGAAAAGGCCCTGCGCGATATTGAAGCAGAGGTAGAGGCTGCTGCGCTGGAAGCTCCAGAGGCTGCCTCTGCAGCAGACGAACAGCAGAGCGGCCGAATAGCGAGCGGGAACACAGAGCAAGCCAAGCGCAAAGACAGTAATAAAAGTTTTGTTGTAGAAATCAGACAGCAGGACTCTAAGCCGGCCCGAAAAAATAATAAAACGCTGCACTAGCTGAGCATCATTCTTTCTGGCCGTCATCGCAGCAGCGGCGTCGGCCTTTTTTATTCTGATAGATGACTCCGCTAAACTTTTGAAACATTAATAGGCTCACTCACCAGCCTTTCTATAACGGGCTCTACAGAGACTGAGAAAATGCATATAGGAGCCCTACTTCTGGCTGCGGGATTCAGTAGCCGCTTCGGTGGTGTCAAGCAGCTGGCTACACTTGACTCAGGTGCCCGCGTATTCGAACAAACCTATGCAAGGCTGCAGGTCGCTGTGCCTGAAATTGTAGTGCTTACCAGACCAGAACTCTCTTCCGAACTGGATGCGAAGGCAAGGCGAGTAGAGGTCTTTACTGAGGCCGAACGCGGCATGGGGGCCACACTTGCCTATGGGATGCAGTTCATCGGATGCTGGGACGCCTGCATGATTTGCCTTTCAGACATGCCCTTTATCGCCACCGATACCTATCGCACCCTGGCTGAACAGGCCACGTCCGATTTAATCTTACTCCCCGAATGCGATGGCAAAACTGGCAACCCGGTAGTTTTCGGCAGCGCATTCTTCTCAGCACTAGGCAATCTCAGCGGCGATGCCGGCGGGAAGGTACTTATCCGACAGCATCCTGACAAAGTGATTACACTCAAGCTGCAGGATCAGGCAATTCTGATGGACATCGATACCCCGCAAGACCTGGCACAGTTGCAGGCAAGTCAGGCCTGACCCGATGATCCGCCCGCGCCGCCTTGTTGCCATCCCGTCAGCATTCAACCTACAGTCAAAGTGAATTGCGAACCTGAACTCACTCGTGAAAAAAATCAAAAATGAAGCAGCCTTGTTTAAAGAAGCCTTGAAGGTAGGGGGACGATATTTTGAGGCGCGCGGCGCTGGCAAATTTGAAGCAACCGATCATCAGAATATGAAAGCTCGCGCTATCTACCTGCTGCTGGCAAAGGACAAGATAATCCAACCGCTCGCCAGACACGATGAGACTTTACCCAATATGCGTCATAAGCTGGCACTATGGATGATAAAAGTGCTACCCGCTGACCACCCCCTGATGCTGGATCATGAGAACTAGGGATTTTTCAGTGAATACCATGCGGCGATTCTCTCCTACTTTTCGTACTTGCGGTTTTTGGCTTGCGCTTGAACTGCTATTGATACTGTCTCCTCGCCTAAGCTATGCGGATCTGACTACGGCGCGGCAAGCCATGGAAGATCAGACGAACCCGCTCATGCTCATGACGACTTCTCAGGGCGCAATTTATATAGAGCTTCTGGCTAACGAAGCACCTGACAATGTCGCCCGTTTCATTGACTTGGCTGAGGGGCAGGTCGAGTTTTTTGATGAGGTCGCCAATGCCACATTCACACCGCGCTACTACGACGGCATGCGATTTCATCGTGTGTTACCGGAGTTTGTGATTCAAGGGGGCTCGCCTTCTTACCATCCCCTGGGGGCACCCAAGCCGATGCTTGCTGACGAAATTAACGCCATAGCGCTCGGACTCGACCGCCTGCCGGTCCTGAATGAAGACGGCAGCATCAACCCCATGCTGAACGTCGGAAATCAAGAGGAATTTGCGCAGCGCGTGCTGGAACCACTGTACCGTGAACTGGGTGTTGAGACAGTGTCAGAATTAGATCCTGCCGAAGACGATATCGTGACTAATCTTCGGGGCCTGACAGTGATGCGCCTCTATGAATATGAAGGCTATCACTATCGGAGCGATTTCCAGACCCGAGGCATATCACGGGGAACCGTTGCGCTGGCAAATGATGGACCAAACCGCAATGGCCCCGAATTTTTTATCGCCTTACGTAACGCCGATTGGCTAAACGGAAGGCATACCGTCATTGGTAGAGTCGTTGAGGGTTTAGTGACAGCTGACCTTATCGGCGGTATGGCTATCGACCCTACCATGTTCAATCCCCAAAGCAGTGTGATTTATTCGATAAGAAGGATTAACTGAGATCAAAGTTAAATTAAAAAAAATAGAATTACGATCAAGATGATTCAATAATAAAAAGAGGCCTCTTATGTCCAAACGCCGGAAGAAACAATCCGTTCAGGGTACTTATGCACTTTGTGTCACCATCGGACTTATGACTGGGCTGGGATTTGGCCCTTATGTCGGCAACGTTCTGCTTTCTATATTGGGCGGTGGGCTCTTGGGCTACGGCACTAGCTATTGGTTCATCCATCTAAAAAGCAAAAAGTCACGCTAAGTCGTGCTTAACATAAAAACTCGAAATTTTGCAGTCAAGATCTGATGCCGGAAAAATGCTCTTCTATGCTTTATAAACGTAGTGGCGCCGGTGCAGGATTTACGGCGAATATATTAGTGAATTTGGTTTTCGTATTTGACGAAGCGCAGAGGAGCTGCTGGTCAGTTCCGTTTTCGTCCCCATCACATTCAGCAGCAAAAACGAGGCTAATGCCGATTCCATGCGAGAAGAGATAACCGGAAATATACTCCAGGCATTCCCTTTCTCCCGTGGTAATCGAGGTCTCTAATCGGCAGTGAAGCTTTCGGCAAATACCTCCTGACGATAGGGAGGCAGCGAAGCAAGTATCTGCTTGCCATAGCGCTTAGTGACTATACGTTCATCGAATAGTGTGATGCGGCCACTGTCAGTCTCACTTCGCAACAGGCGCCCACTTGCCTGCACCAACCTGAATGCTGCATCAGGAACTGCCAGGGTAATGAAAGGATTCTTCCCCTGCTGCTCAACCCAGTCTGCCAGGGTAGTTTCAATAGGATCATTCGGCACCGCAAACGGAATCTTTGCGATCAGAACGTGGGTGCAATATTTGCCTGGCAGATCTACGCCTTCAGCGAAACTGGCCAGGCCAAAGATCAGGCTGCCCTTCTCCTGTTCGACCCGCTGACGGTGGTATTTCAATAGCTGTGCCTTCTGGTAGTCATCCTGGCATAAAACCAGGTCTGCTAAGTCAACCGGTAAGCGCTGCATGACGTCCTGCATCTGTCTTCGACTGGAAAACAGCATCAGCGCTGCGATAGGATCTTCCAGGAGCTGCGGCAAGGCGTTCACTATGACTTCAGTGTGCTTCTCTGTATCTGATGGTTCGCAAGACAGCTTCGGAATCGACAGGGTCGCCGCATTGCCAAAATCAAAAGGGCTGGGAATACTTAAGTAGAAGGTTGCCTCGGGC
>Ga0315331_10001808_pt1 | contig 16112 bp, 9 predicted proteins | sample M160m34915metaG_FD_203456 | JGI IMG/M metagenome (GOLD analysis project Ga0315331, IMG submission 203456) | Ammonia-oxidizing marine archaeal communities from Monterey Bay, California, United States - M1 60m 34915 | ecosystem: Environmental > Aquatic > Marine > Intertidal zone | place: USA...
CGCGCCATCATGCAGATCTTCACCCGGGTGCACTTCGTAGGCACAGTCGACACCACACTCTTCGGCGTAGTCGAGAATCGGGCGCCATCGTCGGGCTAGTTCCTTAAAGCCCTCTTCCACCATGCCACCTGGACGTTGCGGCCACGGGTAGACTGCGTGCCACATCAACGCGCCTGAGAACGTTGGCATCACCTTGAGCCCCATGTGCTCACTAGCCTTCAGACACCACTTGACTTGTTGGGTGCCGTATTCGCACATCGCTTCCGGGGTATTGACCTCCGGCGGGGCGAATACCTGGAACATCGATGTATAGGCCGGGTGCACCGCGACTAATTGCCCCTGCAGGTGAGTCGCTAACTCGCTAATCTCAACGCCATTGGCGCGTGCCGTGCCGAGCAACTCATCACAGTAGCCCTTACTTTCCGCCGCCTTCTTCAGGTCCATGCAACGGGCGTCCCACGACGGAACTTGAACGCCGAGATACTCGAAGTCACTTGCCCACTTGCAAGCCGTGTCGAACTGGTTGAGCGGCGCGTCGTCGCTCATGAACTGCGCCAAGAAGATGCCGGGACCTTTCATCATTCTGAATACCTACGATAAGACGGATGTCCGCACGGTAACCCAGACGGCACCATCTGCGCGAGCAACAACAGGCCCCACAAACCCAACATCCACCGCTAGACTAAACCTCATGCACCGCCCACATATTGCAGCATTGTTCGCAGGAGCCCTCTTGGGCTTCACAGCGCACTGCGGGGCCCAAGGCAAAAACCTGCTGTTCTACGGCAACAGCTACTCGTCAAGAAACGGGAGCGTCGCCGATATGGTGATGCGTATCGCCGTACAAGCTGGCAAACCGTCGCCAACCATCGTCAAGCGCTTCGCAGGCGGCCAAAGCCTCAACTATCACGCGACAAACAGCGGCCAGGTCGCCGCAATCTCTAATTCGCTCCCGGGCAACCAAGAGTGGGACTGCGTCGTCATGCAAGGGCAGTCGCTCGAAGCGACACAGGCGCAAGGCAACCCAACACAGTTCCGAGCACGTGCCCAGAGCATTGTCGGCAACGTACGCAACCACAGCCCAGCGGTAAAAGCGGTTCTCTACCAGACCTGGGCGAGAGCTCTAGGCCACCACTACTACCCCGCGACGTTTGCATCACCGCTATCGATGCACAATGAGATCCGGTCCAATTACCGATTAGCAACCGACGACATCAACACGCTGTTCGGATCCGGCACCGCATGCAACGCCGCAGTAGGTGATGGCGTTGCGTTGCTCGAATGGGACCCTACGTTCTACGACCAGGACCTGTTCCACCCAGCGCCGACCATGACGTTGCTGGCCAGCATGTGCCTTTACACTGCGATCTACGAGGAGCCAGTGTGCGGCATCCCGATCAGCTTCCAACAAGGGGGGGCACTCGTAAACTGGCTGACGTTCCTGGGCTTGAACGAGAACAACTGGCACGCCATGGCAGCGATTGCAGATCGCTGCGCCGCCCCAGCGCTTCGCCCCTTCGCCGGGTCTGGCGATCACCTATTGCTCGAGTCGGGCGCACTCCCGGGCCGCGTCAATGCGTGCTCCAACATCCCAATCTCGCAAGGGCAACTGCTGTTGCTACAATTGTCATCACGCAACGGGATCTACGATTCGTCGCCAAGCCTACTACTGGTCAACGTGTTCCTTAACGGCTTGCCTCCAGCTCCATCGATCACTTGGCCCGAGTTACAAATCGACACCGGCACCATGCTGATTCTGAGCTCGACCAACGACCTAGCATCGCCACACAACTTCATGATTGGGCTGCCATTCTCATTCCCAGGAGCGTCCGTGTTAGTCCAAGGACTCGCATGGGGCCCCAGCAGCGAAACTGGTAACACGCAGTTCACGACCACCGACGCGCATGTGCTTGAGTTCCAATAGGAGCAGCCAATCGGCTCCTAGGCGCCAAGCCCACTGCTGACGCAGGTTCTGACCACGGCCGTCAACCTATCGTTCGCGCCGCTGCTCAACGCAGCAATATAGGAACCAACACCGAAGCAGCGATGGTCACCAACAAGCCAGAGATGAGGTTGAACCAGAATCCGACCTTCGCCATCTGCGGCACCGAGACGTAACCAGACGCAAACACGATCGCGTTTGGCGGAGTAGCAACAGGCAGCATAAACGCCATCGAAACGGCCAGTGCAGCGGTCGCCATCAACTGAAGAGGCGCGATGCCGAGACCCGTCGCAGCGCCGGCCATAATCGGCATCGCCATCGTCGCAGTCGCGACGTTTGATGTCACCTCGGTCAGGAACAAGAACAAGAAGGCTACGCCGCCAAGTATGAGCCAAACAGGCCATGCAGCGAACTCCGTCACCGAGCTTCCGATCCAAGTGGCCAAGCCAGTGTCTGACATTGCACGCGCCATCGACAGTCCACCGCCAAATAACACAATGATGCCCCACGGGATCTGTTTGGCCGTTGGCCAATCGAGTGCGAACTCGAACCGCCGCCAGTTAGTGGGCACGAGAAACAGTGCGATAGCCGCCGCCATTGCGATCGTCGAATCCTTGACCATCGGTGCAAACGTCTGAATGCCCGGAATGGTCAGATCGCCGATCTGCTTCGGCGCCCGCATGACCCATGCCAATGCCGTCAAAACGAAGATCACCGCAACCACCCACTCGGCACGCGACATCGGACCTAACTTGTCGCGCTCAGACTGCAATACTGCGCCAGCGTCACCTCGCAATTCTCCAGGTGGATACACAACACGCGTCAAGACCAACCATCCAATCGGCAAGAACACCAACGCGATTGGCACCCCAACCATCATCCAATCTACAAACCCAATCGTGATGCCGAGAGTCTCACTGGCCGTTGCGGCAAGCACTGCATTGGGCGGCGTTCCAATTAGCGTTGTGACTCCACCAATCGTCGCGGCATAAGCAATGCCGAGCATCAGACAGATACCGAGTTCGAATGGTCCTTCCTGGTCTTGAGGCCGGAACAAAACGGCGATCGCCATCCCGATGGGGTACATCATCGCCGTCGTCGCGGTGTTCGAGATCCACATCGAAAGAAACGCTGCGGCTAACATGAAGCCAAGCACCAAACGGTGCGGCTGCGTGCCAACCATCGATACAATCGTCAATGCGATGCGCCGATGCAGGCCACTGCGCTCCATAGCCACTGCGATCAAGAAACCGCCCATCGACAAGAAGACAATGTCGTTGGCATATGGCGCCGCGGCCGCCGACATCGGCAACACACCCAACGCAGGGAAAAGGACCAGCGGTAACATCGCTGTCGCAGCAAGCGGCACCGCTTCGGTAGTCCACCACAAGGCCATCAACAACACGACAGCGGCAGTCTTCCAAGCCTCCGGCAACAGCGATGCTGGCACAGGTAGCAACAACAGCAGGGAAAAGCCCGCAGCACCGGCTAGAAAGCCAATTCGACGAATGGTGTGGCGACCACCTTCGGGCTCACACGGATTCGAATCACTCATTACCTAGCCACCATTGCGCATACGTTCCGCAGAATCCAGCTTGCCGCAAGCATCCGGATGTCGCTGGAACGCAAATCCAAACGCAAATCCGGGAGTGTATGAAACTCGACCCGTCCGGTAGCGTCTTGCCCATGGACAACGGCGCCACTCGCCGCTCATCCCCAGTCACTATCGCGCCCCGCGCCCTCTCACTTCTGCACAAGGATAGATCATGCTTGCCGAACTAATGCTCGCCGCGGCGATGTTCGCCCCACAAGCGCCACAAGGCGTCGTTATCAACGAACTAAGCTACGACGACTCTTCGACCGACGACCTCGAATTTGTTGAGCTCTACAACGCTGGCTCAACCAACGTCGACATCAGCGGTTGGACGCTGACCGAAGAAGATGGATCCTCAGCATCGGGTAACGTCCACACAATCGCCGGAACGATTCTGGCACCCGGTGAGTTCTGGGTTATCGGCGATATCGCAGTTCCAAACGTCGACGAGACGCTCAGCTACTCGCTTGAGAACGGTCCCGATGCCGTCTTCCTGAGCGATTCCATTGGTGTCTACCAAGACAGTGTCGCATGGGAAGTGCAGCGCTGGTCTAACCCAATTCCGGTCTGGCTCGAAGGTGACGGCCTCGGTGGCGACATCCAACTGCACGAGCATGGCGGCATGTTCCAAAACTCGATCAGTCGCGGCATCGACGGCTTTGACACCGACGACAACGGCTGCGACTTCCGGCCCGCTCCATGGACGCCTGGCACGCTGAACATCCTCGGCATGACCACGACGCTCCCTTACAGCAACGACTTTGACGGCCCTGTCGGCACCGACGTCACGAGCGACTTCACATTCTCGTTCGTCTCGGGCAACGTCGTCGACCCGCTCGCCTTGACCATCCCGGTCTCGCCATCGCCGCAAGGTGGCAACTGCGCGGTCTGGTATGACCCGACCGGTGGCGGCAACGCTAACTGGCTGAACAACTTCACTCAGTCAGACTACATCCTAGAAAGCTACGTCTACCTCACTGGCCCGAACGCATTGTTCGACGCTGACGATGGCGAGAACTGGACCATGGGTGTCCGCGGCCACTCCGACTCATTCGGTGAATACCAAAACGTTGGCGGATTCCACGGTGTGGTCAGCTGCAACACGACGCAATCCGGCCACACTGGCATCGCCTGGATCTGCAACCGCACGCAACTCACGTCCGAGCTCTACTTGGTCGACTTCAACAACGGCGCTGGCGACCTCGCCGGCGGAGAGTTCACCGTTCTCGGAGGCCCGATTAGCATCCAAGCAGGAGTCAACGACGGCTGGCAACGTGTTCGCCTGTGCGTGCAAGGATCCAGCGTCGTCGGCAACTTCGGCGGCAACTACGGCTGCGATGATGGCCAGCGCTTCACCGCGAACACCAACACGGTGTGCGCCAATGGTGTCTACCTCACCTACCGCGAGTGCGTGACCAACAACCTGGACCTGCAACCACTGATGACAGACGGTCTGTTCATCGGCGATTGCACAGCCGCAACGATCAACGTCGTTGGCACTGGATCGCCTTCTTCGATCGGGACACCAACGATCTCGGCACCGGCACCGATCATCGGAGATTCGGCGTTCGCAATCACCGTTGGCGGTTTGATCCCAGGCGGTGCGCCGTTCGCAGGCATCATCCTCGACACCGGCACGTCCTTGCCTGGCATCCCGGTTCCGGGCGCCCCACCAAGCGCGCTCCTCTACGTGAACCCGACCGTCGTGAACATTGGCTTAGCGGACGCCTCTGGCAACGCCAGCTTTGGCATCCCGCTACCATGTAACCAAGCGCTAATGGGCAAGTCTCTGCTTGCTCAAGGCTTCGATTGGGACGCGTCGCTAGGCTTCGCATTGCCAGTTGCCATGTCTCCCGCGATCATCTTGACCCTCGGCTACTAAGCGAGGGGACGGGCCGCAAGGCACGTTGCAGAGACTTGCTCTGGCAAGCCTCCAAGTCAACTTTGATGCGCGCGCCACACTAGGCGCGCGCCGCTCGCCGCTCGCCGACGCCATCTGCTGTCGGCGGGACCGTGCGGTGCGAAACAACACCGCGACCAGTCAGATTTGGCTCCAAACGCGAACGCCGCGAATGCTTAACGCGGCACTTTGACCCAAGCCTTGGTCTTGGCCGAGGTCAGCGATGCTTCGAGCACGGCTTGCACCGCGACTCCGTCGTCGAAGTTCGGCGCAAACGGCTTCTTCCCGGCGAGCGCTTCGACAAAGTCCTTCACGTGATGAACGAACGTGTGCTCATAGCCAACGATGTGACCATCGGGCCACCAATTCGGCGCGTAGGGATGCACATCGTCCATGCACATGACCGTGCGGAAACCTTGCCCGTCTCGCGCGTCTTTCTGAGAGAACACTTCGAGTTCATTCATGCGCTCGAGATTCCAACGGATCGTGCCCGTGGTGCCTGAGATCTCAACGCAGTTGTAGTTTTTGCGACCGGGAGCAACGCGCGTCGACTCAAACGTGCCAATCGCCCCTCCTTTGAATCGAGCCATGATGCAAAACGCGTCATCCACATCGACTCTCGCCATTTTGCCACGACCAGCTGGCCGCTGCTTATGAAAGGTCTGTTGCATGCCGCAGACTGAGTCAAACTCGAGCCCAGTAAGCGCGCGCGTCAAATCAATCAGGTGGGCATTAAGGTCTCCGTGCGCGCCGCTTCCAGCCGTCTTACGCGAAGTCCGCCAGCTTGCTGGCGACTTTGGATCACTCAGCCAATCCTGCAAGTAGACCGCGCGCACTTGGAGCACGTCACCGATATCTCCACGGCGAATCATCTTCGCAGCCAACGTGGTCGCCGGCGCACGACGATAATTGTGCCATAGACCAACACGGACCTTCTGCTTCTTTGCGAGCTGGGCCATCGCCTTAGCCTCCACAAAGGTCATTGCCAGAGGCTTCTCGCAGAGCACGTTCTTCTTGGCGCGCAAAGCCTGCATCGAAATCGAGTGGTGGCTGTCATTCGGCGTTGCCACATCGATCACATCGATAGACGGATCCGCGAGAACCGCCGACAGATCAGTCGTCGCACCCTCGAAACCAAGTTTTTGGGCTGCGGCAGTTGCACGCTTCTGGTCCCGCCCGACAACGATCTTCGGCACGACCTGCACTGGCAGATCGAAGAAGTGATTGACCTGGCGATATGCGTTGCCGTGTGCACGCCCCATAAAGGCATGACCAACCATTGCGATGTTGAGAACGGGCAATTGCTTTTTGCCACTGCGATTCGATTGCGACGTAAGACTCATTGCGCGGCGCACCATAGGCAGCCACCGAACCGAACGCCACGCAGAACTGCCCCCTTGCCGCTAACGCGCCCCACACACACGGCGAGGGCCATGGCATAAAGCCAAGTGCCATGCCCAGAAAATGATCCAACGAGAGTCCGAGATTTCACTGAGCGGGCCATGGAATGCTCAGACACTACAACTGCGAAAACGGCTCCGGAGATCTCGAATCAGGCAGTCGCACAAGGCCCAGAGGGCAAATAATGGCTGCGAAGCCATCAACCCTGCCCGCCAACATCGCAGGCAACAGCTGTTACTTGGTTCCCCCGAACAGGACCCGCAAGTTTGCCACCGAAGAGATCTCCTGCGCCCAGCCAAGGAACAGGTCCGGAACACCATCACTATTCCAGTCGCCGAGATCCAAGGACAGCCGGTTAGGGAACAAGCCAACCCGCGTAGCTGACACAAAGCGAGCGTCGCCAAACTCTCCAGTTCCAGTGCTCAGATAGCTCGCCACCGACGATGTTGTCACAGCACCACCAAACTCGGTCACCATCACAACGTCCAAGTTGCCATCACCGTTGACATCACTGAGCTTCATGATCGTCGGGACACCCGCACCTAGCTGCCACGGTGAGCCAAGCGCCTCCTGAAACGCACCAACATTCACTTGGCTAGACGACCCTCCCGGGGCATCGGTATTGCGGAACAGACGCAACGACCGATCGCCTCGGCAGGCAACAATCAAGTCACTGACGCCATCACCGTCAAAGTCGCTTGCAGCGACGCATGCCGGCTGACTACCGGCCAACAAGCGTTCAGGTCCGCCAGACACAAAGCTCAAGACGAACTGATCATCCTGAGGTTGCAGGCCCGCAGCGTACTTACAGAAGATGATGTGGTTACCATCCAATGAAGTTGCCGACGTCCCCACGGGAACGGTCACAGCAACCTCCAACGCAGCCGTTACTTCAGTGAAGTTCGCTAGCGCAAACGACGAGGCATTTCCGTGGACCTCCAACATGTTGACGGGCACTTCAAACGGGAACGCCCCGATGGGAACCTGCTTGCCACGCATCACAACGAGGAAGGAAGTCCCAGGTCCCGCCATCGTCGACTCAATCGACAACAACAAGACGATGTCGAGAAGGCCATCACGATCGACATCTTCGATCTGAATCTTCGACTCATCATCTAACACCCCGGGCACATTTAGCGTGCGTGTTTGCACATGGGCATCCGGGAACCCACTACCCAAACCCGAACCCCAGACCGTCACAGTGCCATCACTCGACAAACAGACCAATGAGTCCGACTGACCAGGCCCACCAGGCAACATCGCAATGGACTGTGGAAGCAGGCCGCTAACCTCTAGACGGGCCCCCAATTGCGCAAATCCGCCGAAGCCGTCGTTATCGATGATCAGGATCTCGCCACCACTAGCACCGCCTCCCGAGGCTAACGCCAAGTCCAGCGCAGACCGATTAGGTGCAACATCGTCGCCAGAAAACAGACCGGCAACGATGCCGTCTATCACCAGCGGAATCTCACCGCCGGCATCTGGCGCCAACAGACGCGGTGGATCAACGGCCTGCACCAAACGAGTCGACAAGCGACGCTCTCGCGTGTTATCGACATCGACTTCATGCACCACAAACACAGCCTTGCGCTCACTCAACGGAGAGTCGCCAGGAAAGGCCGTCGCAAACACTAGGTCACTAACCTGGACTGGCACTTCGCTGCCATCAGCATTCTCGATGTCCAGGGCACGAAATCCGCGATCAAGCCGGTCAAACTGTAGCAAGCCGCCAGACACGACCGTCGGCTCACCCGCCACAGCAAGAACCATTTCGACCGACCCGACCTCATCAATATTGGCAACCAGTGATTTACCGATAGGCTCGCCAAACTGCGGCGCAACAAAGACACCCAGCAGAGTTGGTGGCCGAAGCGCCCACGCCTGACTAGGGCCATCGAACTCTTGATTGAGCACAGCAACCGCCGGCTGCTTACCCAGCACGGATCCGGCCAACACCAGAGCAATCGAAGGGCGGTTGCCATTCTGGCACGAGTGCAAACCAACAGCTGGCGAACTGGGGTCCGCCACGCCGTAGAATGGGATCGAACTGACCTCAATGGACTGTTCTGGCACAAATGTGCCATCACCGTTCCCCAGCATCGTCGACACTCGCAATTCAGAACCGCTAGCGACACTGATGTCCATCACACCATCGCCGTTGAGGTCCGCGACTTCGATCACTTCGTACGCGAATGAACCGAAGTCGAGCTCCGGCATAGCTACAAAAGCGGGCTGACCCAACGCAGTTGGTTGTGACAGCAAAACCTGGACAGGTGCGCCACCACCAAGTTCAGGCTGAGGCACCAAAATGATGTCGAGCAGATCGTCACCGTCAAGAAACGCAACGCGACCCTGAACAGCCCCCGTCGTCGCATTGACTTTCACGATCTCTCCGAGCGGAGGATCGGGCCGCTGCTGACCAAGCACAATGTGATGCACGACCCCTCCCGACACGCCTTCGTTTACGACAAACATGTCGGGCACGTGGTCACCGTCGAAGTCACCAACTAACAAGTCGCGAGGATTCCGCTCAGACGCGAACTCGTGGTTCCCGACCTGAATCGGCGCGGCGAACGGCTGGAACATCCCGTTTTGCTGCGCCAACAATAACTGCACGAAACCTACGCCACCCTGCTCCGTCAGCAGTGCAAAGTCGGGCGCATCGGACGTGAACGGCGCGTTATCCAACAGAATTGGCACCGACTTAACCGGGTTCCTGGCGAGCACAGCCCCACGCGGCCCAAAAAACGGGTCAGGGTTTGAGAACAGAAACAGCTTGGACGTAACCGTGACGTCATGCCCTTCGAGGGCAACCGTCAGGATGATATCGACCACACCTGGTCGCCCATCCGGAGACGGCGGCATCGTGAACACCAGCCGGTCCAACGCAGACTCCGCGATACGAATCTCGTCACTCGGAAGTTCCGATACTCGCCCGCCCTTCGACAACGTCAGCTTGATGCGCCCGAAGTCATACTGCGCAGGGATCGCCATGAAGTCGTATGGCACCAAGGCAGAACCAATCAAGGTGACCAACGTGCCACCAGTCGTTGCGCCCTGGCCGGGGAGAGCAAAGGCAAAGTCCGGACGATAGTAGGCGTTCTGGATCTTGGTCGACTGACCAGCAATCGGATCCAACACCTGAATAGTGGCTCGATCGGGAAACGTGCTACCTGGAATCGTCGCGAGGATCGTCGGCACACCCGAAGGCACAGGGTCAAAAACAACTTCGGTGGCGACACGCGTGACTGTCGCGCCAAGCACACCAGCATCCGGATCGGGTGTTGTAACGAGCACTTGCAGCAGCGAAGCATCCGGAGTGCGCAACCCATCCACAGCGATCCTGACACGCTCACCAAACGGCGATAATTCGGCCTCCTCAACTGCAGGGTCCCCGAGCACAAGTGTTGCCACCGGGCGGCGCACAAGCGTGACATTGATCGGATCACCAACCAATTCGCCATCAGCAAAAACTGACAGCACCGCGGGGTAGTCGACGGTCGTAGGCTCACTCTCCAACGAGAAGATGCCATCCATACTGAGTTCAAACGACACGATCGTAGACGTGCCCTGCACCTGAGCGACCACGTTGCGCTGCACAGCCTCACCCAGGCTAGACGTAATCTTCACCTCAATGGCGCTACCAGAAAGTTGCGCCGCTGCGACGATAACCGTGCGCACATCGCCGGCGCGGGGCGCCATTGGCAATTCAGCATCTGCGAAGTTCAGCTGTGGGGGCACGATCTCAGCATTGCCACCACCGCTATTACTCGACGCCACTCCTCCGATGAGACCGGCGCCACAGCTACTCAAGCTGATTCCCGCCAAGGCCAGCAAGCCCACCAATCGACGTCGTATTCTCACACTCATCGTATGTAATAGTCTACCCCGCATCTGGGGAGGCTGCTGCGTCCACCTACATTCGATGCCAACGACCAAAACAAGCCAAGTCACGCTACAACCTAGTTCATGAACAACTGTTCTGCCGCCTGGTCACCGCCGCCCGAACGACGAGTATTTTGTAATCGAACCCTCAACATGCGGTCCATCCACGGGGTGGGCTTCGACATGGACTACACCCTCGTTCACTACGACGTCCGAGAGTGGGAAGCCCGCGCCTACCACCATGTCAAAGAACGGCTGCTCGAACGCGGGCTGCCAGTGTCCGAACTGAGCTTCAATGCCGAGTTGTTCGCGCGGGGGCTCATCGTTGACCTAGAACTGGGGAACATCGTCAAAGCCAATCGGTTTGGATACATCACCCAAGCCGCGCATGGGACAGACAAGCTAACGCACGAAGTTCAACGCAAGATCTACAGCCAAGTCTGGGTCGACCTCAGCCAGCCGCGATGGGTTTTTCTCAACACCTTGTTCTCATTGTCCGAGGCATGCATCTACGGCCAACTCATCGACCTTCGTGACCGCAACAAATTAGATGATGCAGCAGGCAACACACCGAGCTACCACGAGCTCTATCACATTGTTGCCGACACCATGAACGCCGCCCACCTCGAAGGGCAGCTGAAGGCCGAGATCATCGCCAACCCCGAACGATTCGTTGACCTCGACCCCGACCTACCCCAGACGCTGCTCGATCTAAAGCACGCTGGTAAGAAGATGTTCTTGGCGACGAACTCGGAGTGGCACTACACCCGCGCAATGATGCGCTATGCATTCAACGGCCGGCTCGGCGACCTTAACTGGCGCGACCTATTCGACCTCGTCATCGTGCAAGCTGCAAAGCCAGCGTTCTTCGAACGCAGCGAGCCCTTCTTCGAAGTCATTGACGAAGAGGGCAATGAGACCCCCGCGCAAGGGCCACTGCAACCGGGCGTAATCTACCGCGGCGGCAACGCCGAAGCAGTGCAGCATCACTTAAAGATGGACGGCAGCGAGATCCTCTACGTCGGCGACCATGTCTACGCCGACGTTCATGTGTCCAGCAGCATACGCCGATGGCGCACAGCGCTCATCCTACGCGAACTTGAGGAAGAGGTTCTGAGCGAACAACTGTTCGTAGTCGAGCAACGTCAACTCGAACAATTCATGCGCCAGAAAATCGCGATCGATGAAGAGCAAGCTGCCTTACGAGTCGCTCTTCTACGAATAAGCCAAGGACAAGCACTGCCAATGGGTGTCCCCAAAGGTCACGACGAACTACAAGATCGCCTGCGGTCACTACGCCAAGAGTCCGAGCAACTCGACGCCCAGATCACACCACTGGCACAAGCAAGCGGCCGCATGGGCCACGAAGTATGGGGCCCTGCCATGCGAGCGGGTAACGACAAGAGCCGGCTTGCCCGCGAAATCGAAGGCCATGCCGACATCTACATGTCGCGAGTCAGCAATCTGCTGCACGTGACGCCATACGGCTATCTAAGAGGCGCACGCGGCTCTCTGCCACACGACTCTTAATCATCCCGCTAGACGCTGCGTCAGAACTACTTGCTCTTTTGTAGCTCCAAGATGGCATCCGCGAGCTCGTAGCCGATGCGCGAGAACCAAATCGCACTCCCCAAGTAGTGGTAAGCATGATCTGAGCCAGTTCGCTGCCACTCCTCCATGCGCTTCTTCCACTCTGGATAGAGCGCCGCAGCGGCCTCGTCCTGCAAAACGTCCGTCGGCACAGCACGCACGTTCCCGACGAACGCCGGGACCTTCTCCATCGCCACTTGCGCCGCCTGAATAGTCGCCATTGCGCCCTTCGCGGGCTTCTTGCCGTTTTGCCCCATCACGCCAATCACGAAAGGTAGCGCAGAAGCCTGCAGGTCCTTACGCACGTCATTGATGAAGTGCTTCATGTTCTGCTCATACTCAAGTTCGGCTCCCCCGTACTGATCGTTCCACCCCTGGAACCAGACGAACCCTCGCAAGTCGAGCTTGCGCCCCTTCAGTTCAGGGAACAACTTGCCGCACTCGCTCATCGCGCCCTGAATCTCGACCATCATCGCGCGATAGTCTTTCCCGTAGCCCTTCACCAAATCATCCATTGTCGGTAATGGCTCGTTGCGCTTGTGCTTCGCATTGCGGTTGGTGACGTTCTTCTGAGCTTTCTTAAGTTCCTCAGCCAATACCTCACGCGGCGGCAAACCAGCCGACGGCGGCCGAAAATCTTTACGAATAGAACGGCCACCCCACGCTGTCTTGATCAACAACACGGGCTCCTTCAAAGCATCGCCAACCCGCAGGCCGAACGCATACTCGAGCCCAGTGCGATTTGGCGAACCATACCCAAGAGTCAGTCGGCCATGTCGGCCGAGGTATTTGATGAACACATCGTCACGCGTCACCCATTCTTCATTCTTTGCATCACGGAAAGGCGCAAAGAACTCCACGGTCTCGTCGGCAACCGCTTGGTGCTCCCACAGAATATTCTGCGCCTTACCCTCCATGTTGGACTGGCCAGCGAGGATGAATACAGCAACGGGTTTCCGTTGCGCGGCAGGCATGACGGCAAACTGCAAAGCAGCAAACGCTGCGATTAGCACGATTAGCGAACGGTTCATCACCGCATGATACTGGCGACGAATGCTCCGCATGCACGTCGATCGGCCACGCTGCTAAAATAGGCCATTATTGCAAGCCACCTGCCTCGTCCGCACCTGCTCGCAACAAGGTCTGCGGCACCCCACGCGCTCGCACCACTTAGCATACTCTTACGAACTCGCTGTGGCGTTAACCACCAATCGCGTCAATAGCTTGCCGAATCGTCGCGGCATCTTGCAAACCGCGCAATCCGTAACGGACGATGCCAGCCCTATCGACGACATAAGTAATAGGCGTCACCTGCGCCCACTTCGCCTTGTGAAACAACTCGACGAAATCCACATCGGCCATCAGGATGGGCTCAATGAATTGCTTGCGCGCGATGGTCGCCTCAGTCGTTGCAGGCGTCACATCGAGCACAACATCGGTCATGACGTGTAGCCACACAACATCATCCGGCCTGCTCTTCTCCAGCGAACGAATCGCCGGAGCCTCTACATCACACGAATGGCAGTGTGACCGAAAAAAGTGCAACACCGCACGTTTGCCAATGAGATCCTTGTTCGTCCACTGCTTGCCATCGAGATCGACCAACTGAAACTCAGGCAACGGATTGTCGACTGCATGCTGGATCAGCTCCGTGACGTGCGCACGGTAGTAGCTCATGACGCCAAAGTAGGCGGCTATCAGCAGCAGAGGAACGGTCAGGCTGACAAGGATTCGGCGGCTCATACAACCAGCATGCTACGACTTACGGATCCACGGTTCCGCATCCGTGTATCACAGTTTGCCGAAGCCAAGCAACAACACACGGACTAACGGCCAAAGAAGCACTCGACAAAGTCAGCGCGACCTGCCGAGACAACGACACGCCCTTCTAGATCTAGCTCCCGCGCAAACAAGACACAGCGACGATCACATGGCGCTGCAATGGACCAACCTCTGACTAGCGACGCGACACGTACCGGCCGCCATTTTGCTCCGCCAGCTTCTTGAGGAAGATCATCGGCCACAAGCCGCCCTTTTTATTCCGATCTGTTTTGCGTTTCTGCAAACCAAGACCGACGGAATAAACTTTGATTCGCCCCAATACATTCCACCGCAGCACAGCATCCAAAATACGGTCGGAATCGTCTCGCGTCATACCGGACTGGGTGCGATTAGGAATCGTCGGAGCGCCATCCGACAAGAAGAACATCGTATCGACATCGCTCGCATAGTAGCGGTCTTCGCTACCCCGCCCGGCGATCTGAAATCCCAACTCTAGCGCATCGAAAACGTTGGTCTGGAGTTCGAGTTTGAGGCTGGCGATCCAATCAATGGCGCTCTCAACATTCTGCTCCGTTGCAAACTGCATATCTGCGGAGAAACAACGCGCCTTGTTAGCGAACGAAACCAAATTGAACTTCTGATCAGGGCGCAACCCACGCAATCCGGTCGCCAACTCTTCGCGGCACACATCCCACCGAGTCTTCCGCTCAGGCCCCGTTGTCGGCCCCTTGTCTTTAGCCTTCTGACCAGCAGCCGCTTTACCGACCTTTGCCTTCATCGATAACGAGTTGTCGAACACATACAGGATGGAACGACCCATCTGCTCGATTCCGAAGTAAGTGCCAACAACGGTATCGCCTGACGACGCCTTCTTACGGGCGCTCGCTTTCCCCTGACTCAAGGGCTTCTCGCCGCGGACATACGCGGCACCCTCTACCTCGAACCATGCTTTCCATGAAGCCTTGGAGCCCCCTGGATCCTGCCCCGTCAATACTGTCAATGCGTCCAGAAAGGCCTCACGCAATTCGCCGCTCTCCTGATCCAACCTCGCGATGAGTAACTCGATCGCTGGAGCCCACCCCAGCACTCCCAACGCTTTAGCTGCTGCTCGACGAACGTCCGGATTCGCGTGACCTAGTTGTAGACCGAGCCAATGACCGCACTTCTCACCCGCGCGATTGCCGAGCCCTGCCGCGACACCAATTAACGACAACAACGTATCCGGACTAGTTGCCTTGGTCCCCTGTCGCCACTTCATCTTAACTTCCGGCAATTCCGCGACGCGCGCGGCCAATTCCAAACGAATCCACAATGGCAACATCCCGGAGCGATTCGTCAATCGCGACAGCATGACTTCCAGAGCTTCTTCGCTCTTCATCCGCTTCAGACTTACAGCAACCGCTGTTAACGCGTCATCAACTCCCCGCAGCTCATATCGGGTGCGCTTCAAACGGCCACTGCCACCTTCACTCGCTAGCATCTTCCGACGCTTCTCGACAATAGGCGCCGCCATACCAACCAACTTGGCAGCGGCATCAAGCAACGCTGCAGCACCACGCTTGCCATCATAAGCAGCCATCGCATCGATCGCCGCTACAGCGGCATCGCTTGCCTCAGGCTCCCCATCTATTTCAGCAATTGCGGAGCGCATCGCTCGCGTAGCAGCCTTAACACTCTGCGCAGCCAACGCGTCCCCGCATTGCAATACGACCAACAGTCCGGCGCACTTGACAATAGAGGGCAAGCTCATGATCGTCATGATACCGCACACGGACCATGCGCACATCTATGCGACTGTCATGAAGCCATTCAATCCCGGTCGCAATTTCGCAACGCCGCGAATCCTAGATCTCAAACCGACAAGAACAGCGCTGCGCTAGTCGTCACGCTATGATCATCATCATGATCGCACTCGCTCTGACTTTGACTGCGTCAGCAGCCACAGCAACAGCTCCAAGTCCGCCGGGCCACATCCCACAAGATCGACCAGGCACGCAATCACAGGCAGCCGCATCAAC
>Ga0315331_10001809_pt1 | contig 16111 bp, 10 predicted proteins | sample M160m34915metaG_FD_203456 | JGI IMG/M metagenome (GOLD analysis project Ga0315331, IMG submission 203456) | Ammonia-oxidizing marine archaeal communities from Monterey Bay, California, United States - M1 60m 34915 | ecosystem: Environmental > Aquatic > Marine > Intertidal zone | place: USA...
CCTGAACGCTCGACGCAATCGCTTACTTCAACGCTTACTTCAACGATTACTTCAACGCCAAACATCTTTGGCACAACGTTATAAAAACTCGAGTTCTCGGGCACTTGGTTACCACAAATGAGCGACAGTCAAACAGTTTACCGAAGGCATCGCCGGCTTCATTGGGTCGTTATTTTACTGAGTTCCTTCGGACTCCAGTTGAATGCAGATGATGCCATCAGTTTCGTGACCAACATCGCACCACTGCTGCAAAAACAATGTGTCACCTGCCATGATGCCGAACTGGCAGAAGCAGACTACCGACTCGACAGCTATCAACGTTTAATGCAGCTAGGGGATGGCAGTCCTGCTGTGATTGGCCACCAACCTGACAAAAGCAAATTTTTTCAGGTTCTGATTCATGAAGATGAAAATTTACGGATGCCATCGGACAGTGACCCGCTCCCAGACACCTCCGTCGATCTGATAAAGACTTGGATACAACAAGGTGCTGCCTTTGATGGAGCCTCCCAAGATCAACCACTCAGTTCGCTTCTGCCCACCCGAAAACATCCTCAACCGCCGACAAAGTACCCCGCCGCGATCCCGCTGTCCGCGTTGGCGTTTTACCCCTCACAGAGCCAATTATTGGTCGGTGGTTATCACGAAATCACCATCTGGAATTTGCAGGGTGAGCTTGTCGACAGAATCACCAACCAAGGCGAACGCACCTATTCGATTGACCCACACCCCACACTCCCACGCGTGTTAACTGCCAGTGGATCGCCCGGGGTGATCGGAGAGGTGCGAATCTTTGATTTGTCCACAGGTACATTAGCATCTGTATTGGCTACCGCTGATGAGGTGATCATGGACGCCCGATACAGTCCTGACGGCAGGACGATCGCAGTGGCCATGCCAGATGGTTCAGCCCGTCTGTTTGATTCTGAAACGGGCACTGAAAAGCTGCAGCTATTAGGTCACTCGGACCAAGTGTTTTCAGTATCTTGGCACGCTGATGGGAAACGATTGGCAACAGCCAGTCGTGATCACACAGCCAAAATTTTTGATTGCCAAAGTGGAGCGTCTGTGGCAACGTTCACTGGACACACCCAAGCAGTCAACGCCGTAGGATTCGTGAATGATGATCAGGCAGTCAGCGTGAGCGATGATGGAACGGCACAACGATGGAATGCACGTGACGGAAAACGCATTCGGGAAATAACCAGGAACAAGACCCCCATTTTGACGCTGGCGATAGCCCCCGAAAAACTTTCAGTTTCCGGGGCATTGGACACACAGTGGTTTCAACGCGATGGAAGCCAGCTCATTGCGCGGTTCAATGATTCAAACGCGTGGACTACGATCACAGTGTTTGATTCCTCTGGCAAAACGTTTGCGTCCGGCACCCAAGCAGGTGAAATTGTGGTCCGTAAACAAGAATCGGAGCCGATACGGTTTGACGCCATCCCGGGTCGCTGAAAAGAATGACGCAGGGCGTACGACAAGACCAACGAGTTGCTTCTCGCTCTTGGGTGAAGCATTCATGTATCTTGACTAGTTGAAGCAACGCAGCACTTGAGCCCCGAGCGTCCACTGGCCTTCATTCCACGGCAGCCTTCTTTTCTTCAGGCCTGCGATAAGCAGGTAACCGCATGACAAGTAAAACCACCGGCGTGCCCACAGCGTCCGACGACCTCGATATTGCTGACGGGTCTGGCCGCAGCGACGACATCACGCGTCGTCGTTTCATGGGACGGCTTAGCAAACAAGCGGGTGTAGGAATGCTAGCGAGTGGTTGCATCCTACCTACGGCAGACTCGACGAATGGTCAGGAATCGACCAGTAGCATGCCACACAACGAGTATGCCAAATATGATGCCATGAGCCTCGCAGCACTGGTGCGTACAGGAGAGGCCAGTGCGGAAGAATTGCTGAAGGCAGCGATTCAACGTCTGGAAATGGTTGATCCGCAAATCAATGCCATCGCTGGTCGGATGTATGACGAAGCTCGCACAGCCATCCGTCACGGTCTACCAGTCGGTCCATTCACTGGTGTTCCCCTGCCCGTGAAAGACATCAGTTTTCCCATGAACGGTGTACCCTCCGAATATGGATCCAAGCTATTCGCAGATCGGATATCGAAACGGGATAGTACGGCTGTTGAGCGTCTGAGACGAGCGGGCTTCGTTCCTTTCGCCCGCACTCGGGTTCCAGAATTGGGAATTTTGCCCACAACAGAATCAACGCACGGCGGCATGACTCGAAATCCATTCGCACTTGACCATACAGCAGGTGGATCATCGGGAGGCAGTGCGGCCGCGGTTGCTGCTGAAATCGCTCCCATCGCGACGGCAAGTGACGGGGGTGGCTCCATTCGTATTCCAGCCGCGTGCTGTGGACTATTCGGTCTAAAACCTACACGTGCTCGAGTCCCAGTGGGCCCTGATGGGTTCGAAGCCTGGGGTGGTCTGGCCGTGTTGCATGCTGTCACCCGCTCAGTTCGCGACAGCGCGGCAATGCTGGACGTAATGTCCGGTACAGCAGCGGGTGATCCCTACGCTGCCCCCCATCACGATGGAAGTTTTCTGCAACAGGTCACCCACAAACCTGGCAAGCTCCGCATCGCGCTGGTCAAAACAATGCATCCGACCACCCATGTTGATCCAGAGTGCCTGCAGGCCTTGCAAGAATCAGCCGCCTTGTGTGACTCGCTGGGACACAGGGTCGAAGAAACGACGGATGATTTCAACCGTCAATTTTCATTTCAGGAATTACGCCAAGCGCATGGCCTAACCGTTTTGGTAGCAGTGCGCCGGCGTGTGCTCTCGCGTCTGAAGGAACTCGGTCGTGAGCTTCGGGATGACGACCTTGAACCTGTGACACGTTTCTACCACGAGTATGCTGAACAATACACGGCAGTCGAACTCGAAGATGCACGCACTGCATTTTTCCGAGCCGCACGACAAATGTCAGAGTTCCAGTCACGCTATGACGTGATCATGACGCCCACTCTGGCAATACCGCCAGTCAAGCATGGAAAGATTTGCCTGACGGGAACTGCTCAACAGGTACTCGATGGTCTGCTGGAGTTCATACCCTGTACACAAATGGCAAACTGGACTGGCCAACCTGCGATGTCCATCCCACTCCATCAATCCAAGTCCGGCCTGCCAATCGGAACTCACTTCATGGGAAAATTTGGGGACGAGGCCACCTTGTTCCGTCTTGCAGGACAACTCGAAAAAGTCCGTCCTTGGGACGCTCAGCGTCCCAGGCTCGATGTGACCAAAGCTGATTGATCCAACTCGCTGGAGATTCAATTTGCTAAGCATGAATCATTTTGATCATCATGCTTCGTGTTTTCGAAAATTGCCCCTGTCGTCTTTGCATGTTTGCTCCGCTCCGGCACAACGATCAGTCAAGAAAGTGTACTTTGCCGGTATTCATATCGTAGACCCCACCAACGATCACGATATCACCGTTCTCTTTCATCATTTTGAGGATGGGACTGTTTTTTCTGATGTAGGAGATGGTCATCAGCACATTTCGATCAATCACTTTGGCGAGGAACTTGGGGTCGTCGCTCGTTTTTTGGCCGGGATAGTCTTCCAGGCTGGCCACTGCCTGCTCAATTCGAGTGAGCATTTTGGTGATATTGCCTAGTTCCACACGATCAATGGCAGCAGCCACGGCACCACAATTATCATGCCCAAGCACAACAGCGACTTTGGAACCTGAAACCTTGCAGGCAAACTCCATGCTGCCAAGAATGTCAGTGTTAGCGAAGTTCCCAGCAACTCTGGCAACAAACAAATCGCCGATACCACAATCAAACATATCTTCCACAGGCACACGGGAATCGACACAGGAAAGCACGACAGCCTTGGGAAACTGTCCCGCAACAGCGGCTCTGATTTGCTTAGAGTGATTACGCTGAGTGAGGCTACCTAAGGCGTAACGCTGGTTACCTTCCTTAAGCAAATCCAACACTTCTTGAGGTTTCAGTGCCTTTTGCTCTTCACGGGTCATGACTCGTTTGCCACGGGGCAACAATCCTGCCTCGCTCTCCTGATCCTCGGCATGACAGAGCGACGCCGCACAACAGAACGCGAACACACAAATAGTTGTCGCAAGCAAGTCAGCTGATTTCTTCATCTTTGCACCGATATCCTTTAAGTTGATTGAACGCTGGATTCCTCTGACCCTGCCCTCGGTCTGACCGGGGGCAAGTGTGCGGAAAACAATCCAGCGTCTCGGGCGGCAGAAGAACCCCAGTCAGGCCGCGTACGATGAGACTGACTTTTGCCACCCGCAAGAAGAATTCTGTGCGCCCAGTTGGGTTGCGAGATTCATACCGTTGAAAGTGGGGTCGTTCAGATGGTGCCAGTCAAAACGACGAATCGGCCTGGAGGATTCACCTTCAACACGCCCCCCTGTGATGGTCGATTTCAATCAGCATACCGGCAAACAGGCCGTTGTTTTCACCTCGCAACGGTTTTGCGTGATCCCAACTACATCTCCCCAGTACTGCATCTCACGCATGAGTAGCCTGCCCGCTCTCATCGCGATCATCTTGAAGGTAGAGGCATGTCAGCGTTTAGCGATTTCTGCATTCATTCTCCACACCAACGCACCTTGCAGCGTTTAGGCATCCTGGTTGTTCTACTCGCCGTGGTTGGACCGTCCAACACAATCCACGCTCAATCAGATCAAGATGGAGGAGCATGGTTTTCTGTGAACACGCAGGGTGTTCTCGGAAATCGCTGTGCGCACAAGCCTGGACTGCGTTGGTGGTTTGATGGGCACCTTCGTTATCGAGATGATTCCGGTGGCTACAATCAGAGCATCATGCGTCCCGCGTTGGGATACGCGATCAATCGCAACACCGCCTTGTGGTGGGGCTACGCATGGATCAACGAGCTACCAGCAAGCGGGGCACCCTCATTCAATGAAAACAGAATGTGGGAACAATTAACGTGGTCAGGTCAGTGCAATGCTGCGAGCATCCTGAGTCGCACGAGGCTGGAACAGCGATTCGTCGAAACTGGAGATGACACTGGCTGGCGATTTCGCCAGTTGCTTAAAATAGATCGACCTCTTGATTTCCAACCCCGCTTGAGCCTTGTCGCCTGGGACGAGACATTCTTCGACCTGAACGCGACAGACTGGGGACAGCAAGATAGTTTTTCGCAAAACCGTCTCTTTGTGGGGCTGGGCTGGAAATGTTCAGGAAAGAACAAGCCCAAAATTGAAGTGGGCTATCTGAACCAGTTTTTACGGCGCCAAGCCGCGGATGACCAATCCAATCATATCGCATCATTGAATTGGTTCTGGACGTTCTAACAGCGATCAACAAACATCGAATCCGTCGAGTCGCTTACATTGGCATTCTGCGAATCTCGGCTGGAACGAATCTTCAACATGCTTCCAAGTTGATTGTCAGCATCATCAGTTTGACAAAACATGGCGACGGCAATCGAGTCACATTCCAGCTTACTGTTCCAGGAACACTGCTTGCGGCGCGACCAATTTGTTGCCGTGCAGCAGTTTCTTCAACTCGACCCAAAAATCGCCTGTCGACACAAGGCAGCGCTGCCCCCGCACTTGCAATCGACCCAACTCACCCTGACACAACTCATCCGTCACAGCAGCTTCGATTAAACCAAATGATGCACCGTCATGTTCAATCGTGGGAATTCCCCAAGGAGATGGCAAAGGGTAAAAGTTGCATGCTCGGACATAACGTTCCAAGGACCTAGCATGCTCCCAAGGAATCATTCCGTTGAACGGGCGCCCGGCTTAGTAATAGTGCCTCTGTGAGAAATCCTGAGATCTACGCGGGATGGAATCAGGATCGGTTCTCAACAACTGCCGAATTAAATCGATCCCATCGTTGGTGCACTGCCGGTTAACACTCAGGCCGGTAGCTTGGGGCGACAAGTCAAAGGTCGTCTCGAATGCGATATCTCCTGTATCGATTCCATGCTCCATCCAATGCAGAGTTGTACCGTGCTGAGATTCGCCATTCATGATTGCCCAATTCACAGCATTCATCCCGGCATACGAGGGAAGTGGCCCGGTATGCAAGTTGAACGCTCCAACGCGAGCAGCAGCCAACACCTCGGGATGAACAATGTGAAGCGAGTGAACATTAAGAATCAGATCAACGGCTTCAAGTCTTACCTGCTCGGCGAACTCCGAACTCTTGACTTGACCAGCGGGCCAAACAGGTATTTCCAGATGCTCCGCGACTCCTTGCACGCTCGCCCTGCCCGCCTCTTGCCACAATCGTGACACATTGGATCGCTTCACTCCGGGGGAATCCGGCTTGATTGCCTCAACACCGCGAGTGCTCACACCCGATACGATTGCCTGAACGATTTGCGATCGGAGCTGCTCGGGGTCTTTGGCAACACGATAGCTGGCCAAATCAACCTCTTGACTCGTACCGTCGTCGGACTTGCAACGAACACGCGGGCGCACAACCTTCTCACGCTCACCTTCGTAGAGAACCCGACCGGGACTGGTCCCTGCTCGGTAGTGTGTGCTGCCGGACGGAGCATGCTTGCGGCCGCAAAGCTCGGTGACTTCGGCGGCCATGACTTCACAGATCATCTCTCGGACGTGTCCGCACAGAAAGTCACGAAAGACTTGTCCGGTTTCCGATGCAGAAACTAGCCCGAGGGATTGCAAAAGATTAACTTCATTCATGATGGTCTCCCCGTCGGTGCCAGCCGACGAAAATTGAAAGATTGCGAAGGGCAGATTCTGCCCTCCGGGAGACCATCTTTCAACTTTCAACAATTATTGGGACGCTTCCTTTTTTACGAGCCATACTCGGGTACCGAAGCGTTATAGCTAGACGCCAGCCACCCTTTCGTACACAGCGGAGACAAATCCAACTACGACTCGCCATCTCCATCTCCAAACTCATCCTCTGAATCAAGGCCCTGATCATTATCCTCATTCAATTCAGGATTTTGCTCCAGGTACGACTGCAACGCACCCGGTTTAGGCCCCTGCGGCCCACTCGACTTACCGCAGCCAATCAAGACACAAACGAGACAAGTAAACAAAAGAATGACTGCTGGATGCAAATGATTACCGGGCAACATGATGGCTAAACCTGACGATGTGATTGGGTTCGCTGGACAAGCTGCGTGACAGCTTAACTAATGGCGAGTGTTAAATGCTTTTATACGTTGTCTCTTGGCATACCGTGTCCACACCAAGTGGATCACACAAATGCTCATCGCTAGAACGCCAACTGCAAGCAACAACTTACTTACCGAGTTTTCCGAACACTCGATCCACACTCATCTTACCCTCTCACCCGCGCGAGGTCTTGCAACCGATTATATTCCCTGAAAGCGCACGGCAGGCATCAGCACTGTATTTCGTTTCACCGTCGCGTTCTACTCAACTGCGCATTCGATTTGAACAACGAGCACGTGAACAAAACTCCACGACTGGAAGTCTGAGTAGCTGCACGCGCTATTGATATGAGTTAGTTTAGCGAGAGTCAAACATGCGACCCCACAAACCTTGCACCGTCAAATGACCAAAGAACTCAATCGCCGCCGTTTTACGAAGTTTGCGTCGCTAGCCGCTGGTGGGCTTCTTCTCTCTCAACCCGAAAGTTTTTCGCACGACTTAGCTTCCGTGACGGACGAAAATCCTGGGCTGCAGGAACACCGCCTGATAACCCTTGGACTGAATGCTTTATCGCGAGCTGCGGAGATGAACTATTTCGCAGATGGACATCGCGGCGCTGCAATGATTTCCGCACACCTACTCTGCGTTGACAACGAACTTAAGGCGGAGACAGTAAAACGGATCCAGCAACTATTTGATTTGAATTGGTCATCCAGCAAACTGTGCCAGTCGTTTCCTGAAGCCGATCGTGATCCAAAAGCGATCGAGAAAGTGGGGCTTGCACTAGCGGACGGTGGTGGTGTGCTGAGACAGGTCGGCCACGACGCAATTTTTGCGATGCATGCCATCAAAGGATTCCGCCTGGCACCGGAATTGGGAACAACGGAGAGGGTAGAAGGTGTTTGCAACTTGATTCGCTCTTTTAAGCCATGGCGTGATATTGCTCCCGATGTGGACGTACAACCCCCTCCATTTTCCGACGAAGTGGCGGCGTCACGATTCATTCTTCGAGAAGCCAGCGCCGCCATCGATCGCTTTTCAGGGTTTGGGCAAGGCTTTGCTGGTCACATGCTGACTTTTGGTCAATCCCTGGTTGAACTGGCAGCGATGGGTGACACCGAATGGGCAGAGAGTTGCCGCGTCGCATTTCGCAAATATGTCACGGTGACCCGAAAGGGCCCCGCCCCAGGTGATCGCAAAATCCCCGATCATCGACCTAGCCAACTGCGGCCCCACCAAGCCCGATATTGGAACCAACGCGGCGACAAAACACTTGGAATCGGGCATGTCTTTAAATACCCCTATGGCTATTACGATCTGTTACGTCGGGCCAACGATGACCAATTAGCGGCCGAACTGGATGCCAAGGCTTACCAAATCTTCTGACCGCTTCGACCTACGGGCTGAGATGTATCTGATGGAATCAGGCGACCACCTGATGTCCATCATCAACCGAGAAGCGGGTTCCCCCACAACGATCATGTTGGCAAAGCATGTTCTCGCCAAAGGCGACACAAACACATGCTTTGGCTACAATTTGCCTGAGTTCCTTACCGAACGTTCGCAAATTCTTTCCCAGCTTTCATATCGGTCCTATGCTCAACAAGCATCTACAGTTGATCGCGATTTTTCATGTCGTCCTGTTCTCGATCATCGCATCTTCTTCCATTGCGTACACTGAAAACTTTGACCCCATTCGCTTTGAACCCACAACGGTTGCCGTTGATCTTGTTAGGCCAATGGAGTTTGACATCGCTCCTGATGGAAAAATATTCCTGATTGAGTTGGCGGGCGAAATCAAACTGATCGATCCTGAGACGCGCGCGATTTCCTCCGTAGGAAAGCTGGAAGTAACCACTGAACAGGAAAACGGCCTGATCGGATTAGCACTCGATCCAAATTTTTCTGAGAACCAATGGATCTATCTGCAGTACTCACCCCCTGACTTCAAAGGTCAGCATGTCAGTCGGTTCAAGATTCAAGATCACAAACTGGACATGGCCAGTGAAAAGGTTCTTTTCAAATACCAAGAACAGCGTTTGCAATGCTGCCACCATGCGGGCTCTCTTGAGTTTGGACCTGACGGGTGTCTTTTTATCGGCACGGGTGATAACACCAATCCGTTTAATGATTCTCAGGGCTACGCGCCGATTGACCAACGCAAAGATCGCGAGCCTTGGGATGCGCAGCGTACCTCTGGTAACACACGCAATTACAACGGAAAGATCTTACGGATTCGGCCAGAACAGGATGGCAGCTATTCAATTCCCCAAGGCAATCTGTTTCCTGCAGACGGCTCCGTGGGCTACCCAGAAATCTATGTCATGGGGTGCCGCAACCCGTGGCGAATCAATGTCGACCAAAAAACTGGTTACCTGTATTGGGGTGACGTAGGCCCTGATGCCGGTGCAGACGGCCCCCGAGGCCCCCGAGGGTACGACGAGGTCAATCAGGCACGTGTGGCTGGGAACTTTGGCTGGCCTTATTTTATTGGCGACAATTATCCTTACGGGATTGTTGATTTCGCAACGGGAAAAATTGCTCCACCTCTCGACCCGATCCACCCCGTCAATCGGTCGGTCAATAACAATGGCGCGAAGAATTTACCGGCCGCCATGCCAGCCATGATTTATTATCCTGGCGCGCCAACTGAGAAATTCCCGGCAGTGGCCAATGGTGGTCGCACCGCTTGTGCTGGCCCCGTTTACTATTTCGACCGCGATTCTGCTGCCAGCCGACGCTTCCCGAAGAAATATGACCGAACGCTCTTCGCATTTGAATGGTCAAGAAGCATGATTTACGCGGTGCACCTTGATGATGACTCAAATCTTAAAACGGTCGAACGTTTTCTGCCTGAGACAAAATTTTCCCGGCCTATCGACATGCAGTTTGATCAAAACGGTTCGCTTTACGTACTGGAATACGGAGAAACATGGGGCGTGAATCCAGACTCACAATTGGTGAGACTGGATTATGTAAGAGGGAATCGTTCGCCCATCGCTAAGGCAACCGCCCAAAACACGGTTGGACGCGAACCCCTTACCGTTGAACTCAACGGCCTGAAATCTACCGACAAAGACAATGACAAACTGACCTATCAATGGACTGCAGTTCGTTCAGGCCAAGAGAAAACAACGCCAGTGGAGATCGGAAATCAAGCTGAAACAACAGCAGTGTTTGAAAACCCGGGAGTCTACACACTGGAACTGAAAGTCACCGACCCAGCCGGTGCATCAGGCGTAAGTTCTCTGCCAATCATCGTCGGAAACACGAGACCCAAGGTAAGCTTCGCCAAGCCCGCTGATGGAGACTTCTTTGTCCCCGGCAAGCCCATCGAATATCAGGTGGTCGTGAGTGACTTTGAAGATGGTACAAGCGATCCTGATGAGGCCGAGAAAGATGGAAAACATTTCATCGAACTGAGTGCTTCCATGCGAGTAGCCGTAGAAGCCATTCCGACAATACCCCAAGCCGATGCGAACGCTGAAGATCCGGGTCTATCTATGATCCGAAAAAGTGATTGCCTGAACTGCCACGCTCCTAACCGACCGCTAGTGGGACCGAGTTTTGTACAAATCGCCAACAAATATCGTAATCAGCCACATCAATTGCAAGAATCCGTCAAACGGGTACTGCAAGGCTCTACTGGTGTTTGGGGAAAAATCGGCATGCTTCCTCATCTTCAACACACGCCAGCGGAAGTCACAAAAATGGTGGAGTATGTGTACAGCGTTTCTGCTGATTCATCGAATCCCAATGCGAGAGGATTTCGCAATGAACTGATGATGAAAGAAGACGCAGGCAGTGTTGTTCTGGAAGCCAGTTACGTTGACCTTGGCCGTGGCGAGATTCCGAAAATCATCGGCATCGGAACGATCCAACTGCGAAGCCGGCACCTGCAGGCCGAAGCGGCAGACAAGTTTGCTGGCACCCGTTCATTGGGCTCAGAAAAAGCCGAAGGAAAACAGTTCATGGGTGCGATTGAACATGACGGGTTCCTCAAGTTCGATCGCATTCGCTTCGACAACATCAAGAGCATCAACGCAAGCGTGGCAAGCGCTGGCGGCGGTGGTACGATCGAAGTACGTCGCGGTAAAATTGACGGATCATTACTCGGCAAAGCCACTGTTGAGGTCAACGGACAGTGGGAAGAGTTCTATGACAAGATCATCACGCTTGAGCCCACGACGGGAACTGATGATCTCTTTCTGGTATTCAAGAACGAAAAAAATCGTGGCGGATTGATGAATATCGACTCATTGACGTTTCAATGAATCAACCGGCAGGGCATCATCAGACCTGAATCGACACCGACCGTTTTGATCGCTTGAGGTGTCGTGTTGTCCGATAGAACAACGCCCAACAGCGATCAAGAGGCGGACCACTTCTTGATCGCAAGATCGTCCCCGGGATCACTCGCCAGTATCTTCCCAAATCAATTCCAACCCGCTGAGAATGGTTTCCCCGCGCGAGCTGGACAAATTCAACGACAATTCATTTTGAACCTTGATCCCCTCAAATTCCAAACTGATTGCGTGCATGGCACCGCCGCTTTCAGCGACCACATCAAAATCTTCTTTCACAGTCTCACCTTGCAGTTGTATGGTCTGCAGACGCTCACCAGCCACCATTGCATCCGGCTCGTTGAAGTACAACCGCACCATGTACTTCCCCGGCTTTAGCCCTGTGAGCTTGAACTCACGAAGTCCCTCAGCGGCAGAGGCGCTCACCCACGGGTAGTTCGCGTCCCCCTGTATCCAAAGGCTGTGCTGATATCGATAGCGTGGCATGCCGGAAGCTTTGGCATCGACAATCGGTGATGGTCCGCCAACCGAGGGATAGTCGAGCCAGAGCGTACCACTTCTTGTGATCCGATCTCCCGGAGCACCAAAATTGATCCCAATACGTTGAATTTTCCCCGCAGGGATCTCACTCTTTCCCCAAGACGCCCACTGCTCATGCTGCTCAGGCATCGACACCAACGACATCGCTGTCGGTAGGGGATAGCTGCAAGTGCACCCCTCATAGAAGTACGGAACATTCAGCACCCCACCGGATGGAATGATACTGTTGGTACAGCCGCTGCGAGGGCCACTCAAGAATACCGTCCCACTTTCAATCGTCTTATCGTAAAACGCTGCGGTTCCACTGCGAAGTGTGTACAAATCTCCATAATCAACACCACCATCACACCCATAGGTCTTCAGGAAAGCACGCGGTTCCATTTCGCCGGTGATTGGATTTTTTCGTTGACCCACTACCGGTTTCTTTGGTTTCCAAGCATCTTGCTGCCGCGGTGGTCGATACTGACTCGGTTCTGCAATTGAAGGTGATGTTGCGGTCAGTTTGTTCCGCAGATCCATGCGTTCACTGTCATCAAGAACGCGGCCTGTGTAGATGTCTGACAAGACGGGCGGCAACAGCGGATAGTCAACTTTATAGTTTCCTTTGAGCCGTGCTGCCCGCCAATCCTTGGGGCGGGATATCATTTCCCCCTGATTGAACCGTGGCTGCGGCGAACGCTTGAAGTGCGCCAGCGTGTCGTCAAACCACAACACCCCCAAAGGAAACCTGACCAGTTGATCTTCGCTTAGTGCCCAATCACCCGCATACTCATTCGCGCCAGCCAAAGCACCCTGCCTCTCAACAACGACATCACCTTTTTCGTTGCTGAACACAAACCCCTGCTTCCTCAATCGATCACGGCCAGTTCCAGACGGCAGAATATTGACCGCGACACCCCCAAAAGGCCTTAGCGACTGCAGTGACGGCAAAACCGGCAAGCTATCTCTTTCAGTCACCATCACGGTCGCAAGATAGGGAGGCAATGCGACTTGATCCAACGCACAATGCATCACCGCTACCCTTGTGCCGTAGACTCCCGCTGCATCCAAGTCACGCCTCAATGACTGGCACTGCTCCAGATGATCATCCAAAACCACCACATGGTAGTGCGACGCTTCGACCAATGCTTTCACAAGCTCACCGTCCACAAGCCCATAAACGATTGCGATTCCATGTTCGCTAGAGGCGTAGTCCACAATGGACTCGGCTTGCCGAACTGCTTCTAGACTGGGCTGAAGCTTAGCGCCCAGATTCGATGAAGCATCACGCGATTTGCTGGCCAACTTTTTACCATCTCGAAAACACAGAATGTCACCTTTTGTAGTCACAACAAAAAGGGCGTCATCCGCAATCAACATCGCGTGCACAGAACCCTTGACATCCACAAGCGGCTCATCAAATTTCACGACTTGAGAAGGAGTTCGAATCTCACGACTCAATTCCGCGACCCCCCCTTTACCGCTGTGCACCTTGTCTTCATGCCGCTGGGTGTTGATCGATTCATCAAATGTCAGTTTCCCTCTTCTCATCGCTCTTGCCTGATCAGGATCCAAAGCGGAAAACCAGCCTCCGGGATAACGACCAGCTGTAGGCAGCTCAAATTCGATCAATTCACCCGTGATCCGATTCAATCTGGCGGGGTAGGCTGTTGAACAAGGCACAATCAATTCATCGTCATCAATCAACAGGTATCCCTGCGGAGCCAACCCTCCGATGGCTTGCGTATTGTGGGGTTGCTGACCAAAGAGATTCCCCATGCGATCATTACGCCAAACAACTTTGCCAGTATCAATCTGCAAGGCATAAATGAACACTCCCTCAAAGGGCCAAACCCCTGCTGCAAAGTACACCACACCATCCTTGACCACAGGGCCTCCCCGAACAGGCCAAACAGAAATCAAACGACGGTTACCAAGCAGTAGCCGTTCACTGGGCGCAGCCTGTTGCTTCCAACGGAGTGATCCGGTGTGGAGATCAACACAATACAAGTGCCCATCATCAGAACCAAAGCATGCTGAATCGTTCCAGATCGCAGGAGCAAACCGAATCGGCCCATTGGTATAGTACGTCCAGACAAGCCGACCTGTCTGAGTGTCAAACGCCTTGACTGAATCAGTCAAGGATGACGCCACCAACAGTTTCCCTTTCGCAACAACGGGTTCATAACCGGCATCAAACTGCAAACGCTTATTTTGAAATGCGGGTGTCAATGGCAGGAACTGCCTGGACCATTCAAGCTGCAGGTTATCAGGCAATTCAACCTGAGTCTCACCTTTGCGTCCGGCATCTTTTCGGTACATCGGCCAATCACCATCGGTATTTCCCTCAACTGCAAGCAGTCTTGAATCTTCCGGAAACAGGGTTACCAAAGTCGCCAGAATGACAAATGAACAACGAAGGACATTAATCTCAAAGCGGTGCATCAAAAATCCCAGACAACGAGGACATGAGTGAAGTCCTTGAATGTAACGCGAGCACCGCCACCTGCGCAAACCCGCAGCAAAAAAGTTTTCACTTCACACCAATTAACCGGACAGTGGACTAAATCTGTGGATAAACTCGGCCAGAAAAATCGCTGCCTACCCAACCGGCACGTCGGCGACACACCGAACAAATGCAAAACAAGAACTTTTTTGGTGCTTGAAACTTTGTTTTGCCTGAAAGACGATTGCTATCAGCCTCTGCTGACTGCAAGAATAAAGGCGTCTGATTACGATGGCACCAAGCCCAGTGACATGCAGGTGGAATGAGATTGTCTAATCTCTCTATGCTCCCAACTGCGTGCTATCGCACGCACGTCCTGCCCAACAAGAAAACGAAATGCCCACACGACCACTCGTCTCTGCCGTGGTGTTTTTATGCCTCGCTATCAACTACTTGGCTATCTGCCCCAGAGGTCTAGCAGATCAAAACGTACCGCAAGCGAAAAACGGGAACAACATTCTCAGCCTTATCGATAGCAAAACGGCGTTGTCAATCGCCATTCGCAATCCGGGGGAATTGATCAGAAAGAGCCAGAAATTCAGTGACCGCGCGAACCTTCAGCGCCCACTGAACATCGGCACATTAGCCGATGAGATGTGCGCTGCTATTGGAGTTAGGCAAGGCTTTGACAAGAGTCAACCTGTCGTGATTTCGCTCTGTACGCCACCCGTTTTTCCATCCCTAACCCTGTCGATTTCAGTATCAGACATGGATTTGATGGCAGCGAATTTCGATGTATCAGCAAAGCAGCTTCAGACAGGTGAGATTTTAAAACTACCCAAGCCCCTTCAGACGTTTCTTGCCGTTACATTTATCCGTCTGAAAAGTAACCGAATATTCATGAGCACATCCAAATCGTTGCTAGATTCCCCGATGCTTGATGACTCATTTGAAAAACTCATCCCCAGTCACGACGCAGAAATACTGGCAACTGATGACGCAGTCATCACGCTGGGACAATCAGCCTTTGCCGGTCCATTGCGTATGTTTTTGGACTACATCATTTATCAAGGTGATCCACATAAACAAGGCGAAGTCGAAGAGTTAAAAAACTTTTTCGATGATCTCAGGTACATGGCTTGCGGTATCCGCCTGGATAAGGGAATCGGCAGCACAACGATCGCAAGCTTGAACAAATCGACGTTGAAGGACATTCTCGGCGACTCTTTTGACAGCAGGCGTGATGCAACACTAATTCGGATACCGATGGGAAAAATACTGGCTTCTCATGCGTTGCAAGCTGACGGCAAAACAACGGGCGGGCTACTAGGATCACTCTTATCCAACACCCGATTGGCTATCACAAACCAACTCGACCGCACCCCAATCAATCTGGAATCCTACCAACTTGATGGGCTGCTTAGCGAAGCACTCGATCGGGTCAAAGGTGGTCACCTGGTACTATACGAAAGCTCAGACCGAAGCCGCTACGGCGACTTCAATTTACTGGGCATCCTAACCACAGATGATCCTGAATCCTTCGTTGCCGACCTCACTGGACTTGCTCCATTTCTGAACGCAGCATCCATGAATGAAACAGAAGCGGGAGTCGCATTTACTCAAGAGCAAATAGAAGACCTTGTAACCAAGCTTGGCGATTCACACTACGAACGCCGAAGACTTGCAAAATTGAAATTAAATTTAT
>Ga0315331_10001816_pt1 | contig 16073 bp, 12 predicted proteins | sample M160m34915metaG_FD_203456 | JGI IMG/M metagenome (GOLD analysis project Ga0315331, IMG submission 203456) | Ammonia-oxidizing marine archaeal communities from Monterey Bay, California, United States - M1 60m 34915 | ecosystem: Environmental > Aquatic > Marine > Intertidal zone | place: USA...
GAGCATTAGGTTTTTAGTAACATTTTTAACTTTTATCATTCACAGTAACGCTAACCTTATTATTTAGCTAGCTGAATGCTTCGATGGTTTGAAAAGGTTTTGCTATTATTAATTTAAAGCTATGAGAGTTTTACGTTAATACTCAATCTTATAATCGAAATTAAAATGTTTAAGTAACATACAGGTATTATTCAAGTATTATTTAAGTATTATTCAAGTATTAATAAAGTTAATTGCAGTATTAAAAAGTTTATTCTTAATTTTTTATAGTGCTTAATCTACAAAGGAGAAAAAAATGAAAAGACGTGAATTTTTAGTTGGAGCAGCCTCAGTGGCATTTGGTGTTACTTCTGCTACAGAAATTTTATTAGGTGCAGGCAACGCAAAAGGTAAAGTTGAATTAATTTTCAAAGATGCTGAATCGCTTAAAGGATTGTCTGGTAAAAAACTCAGAAATGCATTAGCCGATCAACTAATTATACGTAGCAAGATTAGAGGAAAAGCTTCTGGCCGCCTTGTTATGTTTAGAGTAGTAAAAGGAGAAATCAAAGACCAGTTTGTATCAGATTTACTAAAACTTACCTCTGGTGAAATGCTTGTACCTGGCGATATGTTTATCCCTGGTGAGATGTATGTACCTGGCAATATGTATGTTCCTGGCGATATGTTTATCCCTGGTGATATGTATGTTCCTGGCAATATGTATGTTCCTGGTGATATGTTTAAGGAAGCACGCGAGTCAGCAATAGAAACATTAGAAGATGGATCCGGGTTCTTTTTCATTGTTATGGCAGAAACAAAACGCATAAAAAACAAGGGTGGCGCACTACCAACTGAATGATTTCTAAGAAAAAAGTTCTTATTGCGGGAGGAGGTCCAGCAGGAAATTTATTTTGTATCTTATTTTCTCGTCTTGGTTGGGAAATTACTCAAGCGCGTAGCGACTGGACCCCTCCTCAAAGAAAACACGTTCACTATTTAAAAAAGCGCATTCTTGATATTTCTAAAAATATTGATGAACGCCTTTTTAAGCTTGTCCTTAGTTCAGTAGAAAACAACTACGAAAATCTTCAGGATGGTAGCCCTATTTTCTGGTTAAATCAATCTAAGCTAGTTAATGGCCTGGAATACCTTGCTTGTAAAATATCATCAGAAGCAAACTTCAGTATTGATGACCTAACTAATGAAATAGCTGATTCATACGATATAATGATAGACGCTACAGGGTCGCGAATGAAACTGGCAAGACAGTGCGAAAAAATTGGTATTGGTCATCTAGTTGTGGATGACACGGGAAATTTTAACCAGTATACAACAAATATTTTTTACCATAAGAATGCCCATGGATGGGTCTGGATTGATAAGATTGAAGATGCTATTGTTTATGGCGAAGCAATTGATGGGGTCCTTAAAATAACAACTGACGCTATAGATTTAAATCCAGATAAACTTCCAACATTTATTCACAAGTTTATTAACAGTAACCCAGTTGAAACCTATCGATGTGCTGCTCCTAAGATTAGGCGTTCAAACTGGCAAGGTAATTCACTTGTTCGGGTAGGGGATGCACTTGTTCAGCTACCTGCTCAAACAGGTTTTGGGTTCACATCTATCTTTGAACAAGGCCTTATTTGCTCGTCACTAGCTCCGGATAAGATGGAATATGCTTTAAATGATTTTGCAGATAAATTGTGGATGGGCACCGTAACTCAATTTGCAATGAAGCAGCATTTTAACTTCAATCTTTAACTTCAACAATCATTTCGACTTCAACAGCCTGTTCTCTAGGAAGTGAAGCCATTCCGACCGCTGACCTAGCATGAAGTCCTCTTTGCCCAAAAACGTCCACTATAAGATCTGAAAACCCATTGATTACTTTTGGTTGATCTATAAAATTTGGATCTGAATTAACCATGCTTAATACTTTGACAACGCGAGTAACGCGATTCAAGTTGCCAAGCATTTGCTTTAAAACCGCTAATTGATTAATTGCCGCAAGACGCGCTGCTTCGTATCCTGTTTCTATACTTACACCTGCGCCAAGTTTGCCTGTTATTTCAGTACCATCTGGTTTTTTTGGTCCTTTTCCAGCGAGGAAGATTAAATTACCAGAACGAACTCCATTCACATAGTTTGCAACTGGGTCAGGGGGGCTTGGAAGCTCGACCCCTAATTCTTTTAACTTGTTTTCTGGATCGTATTCTTTAGGAGAAATATTATCTAATTCCATTTTTTATCCTCAATTATGCGGTTAATTTTTCCAAACATTTCATATTTAATAGCTCTAAGGGAGTCTCACTTAGTATTTATCTAAAAACCATTATTAAAAATCTACTGCGACCCTGGTTTAAGATGTCGATCAAAGTGAGTTATAAGCTTACCAAAAAGATAGCGCGCATAATAGGTAGGGCGTGTCCAGCCATGAGTTGCTCCAGGAGCAAAAGCAAAATCAAAGTCTTTTCCTAAGCGAATCAATTCTTCCGCAAGAACTACTACAGTTTTAAAGGGTACTACGTGATCCTGCATCCCATGAATAATCAATAAATGGTCTTCTAGATTTTCAGCGTATTGTAACGCACCTCGGGTAAATGCTTCTGGATGACTTTGCGGTCTGCGCACTATAGCTATATCGTCCGTACCAAAGAAATAAGGGTCCACAGCTGCAGCCCCAGCAACTCCAGCCTTGAACAACCCAGGCTTCTTAAATAGTGAGTAAATAGTTAGAGTTCCTCCGTAACTACTCCCCCATATACCTATTCGTTCAGAATCTACATAAGGCAATGTTGATAGATAATTCACAGCGCTCTCAAGATCTTCAATGTCCTTACCGGCAAAGTCCATAAGAAATTCTTCTCGAAATTTTCGTCCATAACCAGTACTACCCCGCACATCTACTTGAACAACGATGTAACCGCGTTGAACTAAAAGCTGTTGCAAAAGACCAATGGTTCCAGACCAGCGGTTACGTACTGTGTTAGAGTAGGCAGGACCAAAAATAACAGGGTATCGTTTTCCCCTTTTGATATTAGATGGCTCCAATATGCGTGCGTGTAAAATATTATCATCAATTTGACTTTTAAAGGTTGTGTATCGTGGCTGTATTAACGACTGACCTATGAACTCAGAATTGGACGACATTGTAATCTGTCTTTCAGGTAAGCCGCTACGCGTATCTATCAGATAAAGTTGTGTAGGGCTTACATCACTATTATGAAGAACAGCTACCTTCATCCCGTCAGGAGATGGATAAGGTCGATGCTGACCTGGCAAAGCACTAACACGCGTTGACGCTCCACCTTCATCTGAGATATGAAAGACATGCCTCTCATAAGGACTCGGCTCATTTGATTGAAAGAATATCCTATTTGCTGGCCCAGAAATAAAGGGAGCACCAGTAACATCAAAGGACTTGTTGGTGAGTAAAATAGGTGTTTTTTCTCCAGGAGTTAAAAGATAAAGACCATAACGATCTTTTAGGTCGCTAAGAAATACCACTCGCTGTCCATCCGAATGCCATGCTGATGCTATAGATGTATATACACGCGTTTCTCTATAGTCATGCCAGATTTTCTGCAAGCGACCATCAGCTGGATCTATTTTGTATAACCAACGATCCGTTGCCGAATCAGACTCTTGATCAAGGAGTAGGGTTCCATTGAAAGACCATGAGAATCCAACAATGCGGCTAGCTGTTGGGTCCGGAAGATCTAATAATTTCAATTCGCTATTTGCAACATCAAATAAGCCGATCGTGCGATATTCATTGGGGTCACCAGGGTATCCACGGCGAACGTTATTTGCGAGCGTCTCTTTTCCAAGATAGTGCGGGAAAGGCACTTTTCTCATCTTACGACGGTCGACGTAATGCACCGCAATAGTACGGCTATCTGGTGACCACGCATATGTTAGACCTCCCCAAACGTAAGGACCAATCTCAACATCAGGACGATTGTATCGCCCAAGAGGTATACTGGAAATAGATGGCACACCAATTTTTGTCTCCTGCGTCAGTTTGCTGGTTTTTAGATTGAAGATCCAAAGATCACCGTCTTTTAAAAATGAAGCGTAACGGCCATCCGGTGATAACGCTAGATTTGATTTGTTTCCTCCAGTATCAGTGAGTCGCTTCCCTTCACCGTTCGAGTAAGAAATCCGCCATAGGTCGCCGGAACGTAAATATATGAGCTCTTTATTGTTTGAGCTCCAAGCAAACATATTTACACCTCCCGCGCCTTCATTGTTTGACGTGATCTGGCGCAGTCCTGATCCATCGCCATTAACAATCCATATTTCACGACGCGGTAATCCAGAGTTGTTCCAAAGGAATGCAAGTTGTTGGCTATCAGATGACCAGGAAGGTGAGGACGGTGACGTTCCAGTTATTGAAGGCTTTGATAGAATACGATCAATAGTAAGCGCAGATGCTTTACTATCTAAAACATTCTTATCTTCCGATTTTTGTGAGCATCCAGCAATTAGAAACAATACAATTAATAATATTTTTTTCATCATTTAACTTAATTTAATTATGGGTGTTTTAAATTATACAAATTCATACATAAGTGTGATTTGGTGATCTAGAATAAATTACTAGCGCTCTTCGTTTAATTTGTTTTGTATGCATACAGTAGGCAAAAATAATAGTAAATAATTTTCTATTATTACGTATAATAAAGTATTAATAAATAACTACCAATACATAATAATACGATATAATAAACAATTACTCAATAATGCGAGTCAAGCCAATGAACCATATTAAAATTTTAATCATATCTTTAAGCCTCTTCTCTTGCGCATTATTCATACCAGGTCATTCTGAGTATAATAAAGCAAAAAAATATTACAATAATCGCTCATATGATTTAGCAGTAGAATATGCTTACTCTTCTTTATTAATAAAAACTGACAATGAAAAAGCAATAAAACTGTTTGAACTAAGTTTTACAAATGCTGTTGACTATCATAATTCTACGATAGGTTCATTATTTAAAATTGCGGATGATTCAAAATGGCCTGGTATTGCTAAAGAGTATAGATCGCTGATGAAATTGAATGATATTATTAGAAAATTAAAGCCGCTCCTTGAAAAAGAGCTATCTTATCAAATTGATTTTGAATACAAGGATTATTCTTCACAATTATCTGAAGCGAACTCCTCAGCAGCAAGCTATCACTACTTACTGGGAATGGGCTTTCAAAAAAATATTGATAAGGCCAGTCAAAAAAAAGCTGCTATCAATTTTAGGGTCACCCAAGAGTACGTCCCAAATTACCTAAATAGCGAAGAGCTCTATGAAAAGGCCAGAGCTAACGCTGTTTTTTCATTGCTTTTTAGAGAGTTCGAAGGCGCTGAAAAATACTCAGCTTTTATCAGAGAAAAAGTTATTGAGCATCAGTCTGGTGAATCGAAAGAGTTTTTACGAATTATAACACGAGATGAATTGAATACGATTCTATCGGAACAGGCGCTGATCCAAAGTGGAATTGCTGAAAATAATTATAATGAAATGACCAAGCTTTCTGGTGCAGATCATATTTTAGGCGCAACAGCTCTAACCTCATACAAGCCACCTGAAAAAATAATAAATAAAAATATTGCCCAAGAAAAAGAGGTGGTCATCCGAACAGAAACCTATGTTGATTCCTTAGGCAATGAGCAGAAGAACGAGATCAAAGGGACTGTTAAGGCGCAAGTAAATCATTTCAAAAAAAATTCTCAAGCGTCAATGAATTTGACTTATCAGATTGTTAATGTTAATGATAATGAAACTTTATATACTGGTAGTGTAGCTCAAAATAAATCCTACCAGTATGAATGGGCAACTTTTAAGGGTGATAAAAGGGCTTTAAACTCAAAATATTCTCGACTGGTAAATAGAAAAGAGCAGTTTGCCCCCTCAAAGGATGAGCTCTTTTTAACTGTAGTGGAAATTATTTCCAAAAAATTAGAAAAAAAGATTTCATCGCATTATGCAGATTGAATTATGAACAAAGAGTCGAAAAAAATACTTTTAGCTTTGTTGTTTGGATTTCTCCTTGTTACCGCTATTTACAATAATTGGAAAATAAACGAAACCGTAAGATCAGATCCTGGTATTTTGAATGTTGGATTTGACATCGATGACACGGTATTATTTTCAAGAGATGTTTTTCTGAATATCCCAGAAAGTAAAAGTAATCCTACTGACTACAGCTGGATAAACATGCAAGATGAGAAACTATCATTGTTTATTGAACCAACTGTAGAGCTAATAACATATTTTAAAAAAAACGGACATAATGTTTTTTTTATCACTGCAAGGTCGGGTGAGAACGGTCACTACTTAGCAAAATTTTTATCGGAGGGTCTCAGCTTAAATATAACAAAAGATGAAAATTTATTTTTTTGTCCAAAAGAATCGATCAATGGTCAAAGGTACACAACCAAGCATTATCAAATGAAAAAATTAAACCTGGACTTATTTTATGGTGATGCAGATACAGACATGATTGCTGCACTAAAAGCTAATGTACATCCAGTGAGAATTGTGAGGCACAACGAATCAATTGAACAGTATGGAAGTAATTATTTTGGTAATGTAATTGGTGGGAAAAAAGAAAAAAATCCATTTAAAATGGATGATTTAAAAATATTTTATTCTAAAAGTGTCGGTATTTATGGAGAATCCATTTATCCTATAATCTGGAAAGGACCATAAAAGCTAACCCTGACAGACAAAATACCGAATTATATATTATTTTTATTTTATTCAATAACTAATAAGTAAGTGTCAATATCAAACAATAGTTGATTAGCAGAAGTTTTTAAATCTTTTAAAACATAATTTATGTAAGATCTTCGTCTATTCTTAAGCTCTAAAAACCATACTTTATATACACCTGATTCAAATAATTCAATAATTTCATTATCTGTTTTTTTGCTTTCCAGTTCTGCTCGAAATGAGAAATAATTTATATTAAGAAAATCATCATACATAAAGTTATTAGTTTTTAATCTTTCATAGCTATTTTGATAATATTTACTAATTGATTTAAGCAAATTTTGATCTTCTATCTTATTTATTCTGCCACTATTTTGAGCAACTAAGTATGATGATCCCATAGGGAAGAAAGTATTGGTAAAGCCTTGAAAGAGAAAGCGTGAAAATGTGGTTGTATCAAGTTCTTCAACATTTATTTCTTTATTCGTTATTTTTAAATATAAGTCAATTTTCGCTAATCCAAGAGTGATCAGACTATCTATTTTATTTATTTCTTCGAGGTCTTGCTGAATATCCAGTCTTATGTTGCTGATGTCTTGGTTTAAAGCTGTATAAATTTCTTTTTCCTTTGTGTAGTTATCAATCCAAAGTGAACCTGATATACCTAACAGAACTGCTAAAAATTCAATTCCTCCTCTAGTTAGAATAGTTTTGATATTTAATCCTTTATTTGATTAAGAGGTGTTTCATTTAATTTTATTTAATACTAAAAACTGAACCATGAGGAACTCCGCTATCTGTATTGCCATGCGGCCAATCAAATCTATCAAAACTAAATCCTACCTCTCCTGTGCGTTTATCTTTAAAATTTTTATCAAAAGACATTTCACCGGTTTTCGAATTAAAATCTACAATCATCAACTTATTTTTTAATCTATTGTTGCCCGTCACAATTATACGTTGCCCGTTTGGCTCTACTGCTATCCAATGAGGCCATTCGCCTTTTTTAAATTTAAGCTCGTTCGCTTTTACAGGTTTTGATGGATTTGACACGTCAAGACTAACTAAAGATGTTTTAGACCCAACTGCCTGTATCCAATAATCTCCATTAACCGCGGGAATTGCACAATCGTACTTATCGTTAAACGCAAACGAGTAAACCCATTCGGCATTAGGGTCAATGGTTTCTAAGTCAGTAATCCGATACAAACCGCAAAAAAACGTAGATATTAAAACCGTCTTGCCATCACTTAAAACGCGAGGCTCTGCAGGGTCATAGTGCTCGTTACCACGTGGTCCAGGTTCTAAGGGGATAGTCTTAATTAAAGATAAATCAGACAATCTCCATACTTGAACCACTCGACTAAGATCAGCTTCCTTCATATCTGCGCTAGTTGAAACCACTCTATCTAAATCAGGCAAAATAGCTAGACTATAAGGTCGAATAAAATCCTCTATATCTGAATCTGATGATATAGAAGATCGAACATAGTCACCTTTTGATGTGATTTCTACCAATCCTCCTTCTTTTTTGTTTCCCTGTCCTATAGTTTGAAATGTGGCTAACACATTTCCATTGGGAAGACGTTCAAAACTGTGCGGGAAGGTGTATTTTTGCATATTAGTAAAATTAGTGATTAGCTCAGGGTTAAGGGGATCTGCTAAATTAAAAATAAATGAGCGCCCGCCCATAAATCCGTTTGTGAATAAAGTTTTGCTTTCGTGAAAACGATGTTCAGAATGATGGGCATTTAAATTATTATATCCAACTGGTAATGTTTTGATCAGCGATCCATAATCTTTATCATTTGGGTTTGCATTAATTATAGTAAGAAATTCTGAATCCCATCCATTTTCGTCTTTAGTCCAAGCAAAAATATAGGAACTTGAATTTTCTACAGTTTCCACTTTTTCACAACTAATTTGAAATAGTAATGCTAATACAATTAAAACTTTATTCATTTGAGCAACAGATGTTTCATAGTTCAACTTACAAAAAATAAAGTAAAATTGTGTCCTCCACTTTTGTGTCCTCCAAATGGGTATGTTTGATTGTTACTGATAAAAATTGAAGAAGTAATTAAGAAATAAAGCTATATATGAAATGAAAAGAGCCTTGTCGTGAAACAAGGCTCTTTCGTCAGAGACATGTGGTATTCTCTAATGTCGGGGTGGAGAGATTCGAACTCCCGACCCCCTGCTCCCAAAGCAGGTGCGCTAACCGGACTGCGCCACACCCCGAAAAAAATTTTGTTCAATTGGGTGAGTGATGGGACTTGAACCCACAGCCTCCTGTGCCACAAACAGGTGCTCTAACCAGTTGAGCTACACCCACCATACAAACTAAAATCTCACTTATTGAAGACGGCTAAGTTAGTATTATTGTACAATCAAGTGAAAAAGATTTTTTATTTAACTAAGAATTAGCTTTAGAACTAAATTTGTTGATTATGTTGTAATTTTATACATGCGCCTACTTACTAGATATATACTAAAACAGCTTTTATCGCCTTTTTTATTTTCGCTCCTAATTATTGTATTTGTTTTATTTACACAATTTCTTCTGAGGGCAATTGATAGATTTATAGGTAAAGGTTTAGATATTGGTACAATTTTTGAATACCTGTTTTTAAATCTTGGTTGGATTGCTGCACTGTCAGTTCCAATGGCAGTTCTTGTTGCAGCGCTCATGTCATTTGGACAATTTTCAGAAGACAATGAAATAACAGCGATGCGTGCTTCAGGAATTAGCTTTAACACAATTTTGAGACCCGCTATTCTTTTCGGCATGACGATCTCTGCAATATTGATCTTATTCAACTCTTTTGTAATGCCTGAGATGAACTTTAAAGCTAGAATGTTGTCAGGAGATATTTACAGAAAGCGTCCCGATCTAAATATAGAACCAGGTTATTTTATGGATGACCTTCCAAGTTATAGTATGATAATTCGTGACAAAGATGGTGATACATTAAAAGATGTTCGAATTTTTAGCAAAGGATCAAGCCAAACACAAACCAGTATCCATTCTGAGACAGGCACACTTTCAACAATTGATGATGCTATCGTTTTAGATATGTTCGATGGAGAAATTCATGAATTAGATACACGAGATTTTGGTAACTATAGAAGGATAGAATTCGATAAACATAAAATTACTATAGCTGCTGATGATCTCTTCTTGAACCGCAGAGATACTACAAGTAGGTCTGACAGAGAAATGACAGTTCCAATGATTTTTGATAAACAGGAAAATATATCGAAAAGAATAGGTATTGTAAATTCCAGAATAGGTAGGGCATTTTCAAGAACCGGACTTGACAGCATAGTCCCAAATAGCTTTAATGAATCAAAAGCCATCCTTTTAAACTATAAAAAATATTACAACACCGACACGACATTCACAGCAGACCAGAAGTATAAAAAAGAAAAAGATATTAATATTGCTGAACGACAACTCAGAAATGAATACAATCTTTTGAGAAGTTATATTAAATCTAGTAATAAATACGAGGTTGAGCTCCATAAGAAGTTTTCACTTCCTATGGCGTGCATATTGTTTGTAATAACTGGTGCATCTTTAGGTGTTCTATTCAGGAAAGGAGGATTTACTATAGCAGTTGGTCTTTCATTTGGTTTTTTTCTCATTTACTATATCATGATGATTGGCGGAGAAGATCTTGCAGATCGAAATATAGTGTCTCCTGTAATTGGCGTATGGTCTCCAAATGTAATCCTTTTAATAATTTCAATGTATCTAATCCTTCACACAATTAAAGAGCAAGCTCCTTTAGCCTCTAGCTTTACTTTTTTAAAGAAAATTTTTAAAAAAATTGGACGTCAAAAAAATAACCAATAAAAAACTGAGCGGCGGTTTTTTGACGGATAAAGAGCTAGGGTTTGTTGTTAAGTCTTATATTGATAACACCATCAACGATAACACTATGGCTAACTTTTTAAGATCAGTTCACCAAAAGGGCATGTCTAAAGACGAAACAGTGACGCTGACACGTATTATGATTGAATCTGGTGAAACTATTAATTTCCAAAATCTAAATTCTTACGTTGGCGATAAGCATTCTACAGGTGGAGTTGGGGATAAGGTATCAATAATCCTTGGGCCAATATTAGCAGCTTTAGGAATAGCGGTCCCAATGCTCGCTGGACGAAGTCTAGGCCATACGGGAGGCACCATAGATAAACTCGAAACGATTCCAGGATTTAAAACAGATCTTTCAGTCAAAAATTTCAAAAAAAATGTTGAACGTACAGGTATCTGTATTATGTCGCAAACTGATACTATTTGTCCAGCTGATAAAAAGATATATGCTCTTAGAGACGTAACAGGAACAATTGACTCTATCCCCTTAATTTGCGGATCAATAATGAGCAAAAAAATATCTGAGGGTATAAATGGATTGGTTTTAGATATTAAAATTGGTAACGGAGCATTCATGCCAACTCTTGAAGAAGGGAAAAAGTTGGGATCATTATTAAAATATATTGGTAAGAAATTTGGTGTTTCTACAAAATTAGTGTATTCAAATATGAATCAGCCTCTTGGGAAAACCGCAGGCATGTGGTGCGAAATAGATGAATCTATAAAGGCTTTGCAAGGAGAAGGTGCTAAGGATTTAATGAGGGTTGTATTTGAACTAGGAAGCAGATTAATTGTTGATGCTGGCTTGATTGATACGCATCTAGAAGCTGTTCATATGCAGCAGAGATCCATTTCTAACGGAAAAGCGTTTAAGAAATTTGAAGAAATGGTTTTTAATCAAAATGGTCAAATAAAAAAAAGAGACGACTTAAACAAACCTCTTTTTTCAAAGGAAGTTGTTTGTCAAAAGGATGGATTTATAGAGTCTTTCAACACAGCAGCTCTAGGCTGGGCTGCTGTTGAATTGGGATGCGGTAGGAATAACAAGAAAGATATTTTAGATAATAGCGCAGGTATAGAATTTAATGTTAAGGTTGGTGATCCCATAAAAAAGGGGGAGTTGGTAATGAGATGTTTCAACTCAAATGAAAAAAAGATACTAAGTGCGTATTCTCAACTGACAAATACTTTTGAAATATCTGAAAACAAAATAGAGCCTATAATTACCATTTTTGAAAGCTAGTTCATTCGATGTTCTTTACAGATTTGCGAAGGTTCAGTTCCTTTGATAAATATCTCTGTTTCAACAGAACATAAGTTAGTTGGCTTATCTTTTGTTACTGTGCAAATTGTTATATCTACCACACCATCAGGTCTTTGAAAGTTTTGGCGTTTCAAACCCAATGTGTCATGAGCTGCAGCCATGAATCTTGCCCATGCTGGTAGAGCCGCTTTAGTGCCATCTTGACCTTTACCAAGACTTACTCTAGGATCATCAACACCCATCCATACACCTGCGGCTATTTGTTTTGAAAAACCAACAAACCAGGCGTCTGTCCAATTTTGAGTTGTGCCAGTTTTCCCTCCTGCGGGATGATAAAAATTATATTTCCAACGCGCACTACCACCCGTTCCTTTATCAAGAACTGTTTGTAGCATTGAGGTCATTACATAGGCTGATTCTTCCCTAAGAACTTCTTCGCGAATTGGAAAATATTCTTTTATTACATTTCCATATCGATCTTCAACTCTGGTAATTCCGAAAGGCTGATTAAGAAGGCCCCTGTTTGAAAATGCTGAATATGCGTTGACCATATCTATCAAATATACTTCAGACGTTCCAAGCGCTATAGCGTCAACTGCTCTTATATCAGTAGTGATACCCATTCTTCTTGCTGTAGACTTTATCTCAGATGCAGGAACAAGCTCCTTCACAACTCTAACTGCAATTAAGTTTACCGATTTTCTTATACCTTCTCGCAAAGATGTTAGTCCACTGGTAGAGCCGTCATAGTTTCTAGGCATCCACTTTTCCCATTCTCCTTCAGCATTTAATACTCTTAGAACTAAAGGCTGGTTTAGGAGCTGCTTCGTTACGGGATAGCCATTATCAATAGCAGTGGTATATACGATTGGCTTGAATACTGAACCAGGCTGCCTTTGCGCTTGCACTGCCCTATTATATTGATCATGGTAATCAGGTCTTCCTCCAACCATAGCTAAGATTGCTCCAGAGTTTGGATCAAGAGCTACCATTGCACCTTGTACTAAAAGTTTATTTCTTAAATCTTTGTATAGCGCAGAATCTCCTTCCATCATCATTTTTACAGTATCTTCTGGGAAAATTCCAAGATATGCCAGCTGTGAAAATTCTTCTTCATTACTAAAAAGTCTCTTATTTAGTTTGCTTTGGTTTTGCTGAATTACTTTACCCAATGATTCTTCTGCAACGTGTTGTAGACGTGAATCTAATGTTGTATATATCTTAAGTCCGTCTCGATAAATGTTTACTCCAAGCCTATCGTCCTCCTTCTCCATTGTTCTTCTAACATACTCTGTAAAGTAAGGGGCAATACCTTTCGCTTGATTAATGGTTACGTTCTCCCTTTCAATTGCTCTTGCTTCTAGAAACATATCTTTATTGATAAATTTTTCGTCGCGCATTACTCGCAACACAACATTTCTTTTGTAATGTGCACGCTCAGGGTGTGTGATAGGTGAAAATCTAGCTGGAGCAGGTAAAATACCGACCAACATTGCACTTTCACCCAATGTCAATAATGAGACATCTTTTTTAAAATATCTTTTAGCGGCAACCTGGACGCCATAAGTGCCATGTCCGAAGTGGACATTGTTAAGATACATTTCAAGAACTTCATCTTTAGTGTATGTTCTTTCAATTTGAATGGCAGTAATGATTTCTTTAATTTTTCGAGTAATAGTTTTTTTAAAACCAATAGTATCATACAAGGTCCGAGCGACTTGCTGTGTCAATGAACTGAATCCTTGTTCATACCCAAGATTAATTATATTTACAACGATTGCCCTTAGTATACTTTTTGAATCAATACCCCAATGATTATAAAACCTTCTATCTTCTGAAGCTATTACCGCATTTTTCATATTGTTTGGAATTTGGTCTAAGCTAACAAAAATTCTTTTTTCATAAAATAATTCATCGAGTATTTCCCCATCCGATGAATAAATTCTAGTAATTAGATCTGGATCATAATTTTCAAGCTGGTCAAGAGATGGAAGGTTTTGCGCCAAATAAAAAACAAATATAATTACGGTGATTGCACCCAATAGAGATAATGCAAATGCTGCTTTTAAATATTTCAGTATAAGCTCAAAAGAGATCATATTTTAACTATAGATGTGATTTAAAAAGAGTAAGATAAAAAATACAATACGATTGATGATTAGCTCTAATCAAAAACTATTTTCTGGAAGGTTTAATCATCTTTTTTGGGTCAACTAGCTTATCAAAATCTTCACCAGACATGTAGCCTAATTCAATAATTGCATCTTTAAGCGACGTATTGTCTTGATGCGCTTTTTTTGCAACTTCAGCAGATTTATCATATCCAATATGTGGGTTCAAAGCAGTAACAAGCATAAGTGAATTATATAAATTCGATTTAATGTTTTCTTCCTGCGGTGTAATTCCATCTACGCAATGCTTTCGAAAAGAATCACAGGCATCGTTCAAAAGTCTAATAGACTGAATAATATTAAATGCGATAACAGGTCTATAAACATTAAGTTCAAAGTTTCCTCCCGATCCTGCAAAAGAAATTGTCAGATCGTTTCCCATAATCTGAGAGCAAACCATTGTCATAGCCTCACACTGTGTTGGGTTAACTTTGCCTGGCATAATTGACGACCCTGGCTCATTTGACGGAATGATAATTTCTCCAATTCCTGATCTTGGTCCACTGGCAAGCCACCTTATATCATTTGCAATTTTAAATAAAGACACTGCTAACGTTTTTAATGATCCGGATAACTCTACTATGCAATCCTGAGCAGCAAGAGTTTCAAATTTATTTGAAGCTGTCCTAAAAGACAATTTGGTCAATTGAGCTATATTTTCTGCTGCAGATTCTGCAAAACCTTCGAAAGAGTTGATGCCGGTTCCCACCGCAGTTCCACCCATCGGTAATTCTAAACAAAGGTCTAACGATGACTCTATTCTTTCAATGCTGTGCTTGAGCGCTGAAGCATATCCTGAAAACTCCTGTCCCAAACTAAGCGGAGTCGCATCTTGCAAGTGGGTTCTGCCAAGCTTAATTATTGAATCAAAATCATTGGCCTTTTTATTGAAAGACAGGTGCAATTTTTTTAATGAAGGTATCAGCTCATTTGAAACCATATCAACTGCAGCAATATTAATTGCAGATGGAAACGTGTCGTTTGTTGATTGAGACATATTTACATGATCATTCGGATGTACAGGGTCCTTACTTCCAATCTTACCACCTAAGATCTCAATCGCTCGATTAGCAATCACCTCATTAAAATTCATATTTGATTGTGTTCCGGATCCTGTCTGCCAAACAACTAGGGGAAAATGATCATCTAGCTTTCCAATAATAACTTCTTCAGCTGACTTAATAATAGCTTTAGATACCTTAGGATCTAATTTTCCTGCAGCTTCATTAGTAATTGCTGCAGCTTTTTTTAAAATTCCATAAGATTTAATTAACTCTCTTTGGAAGCGCTCACCACCAATCTTAAAATTTTCTAATGAACGTTGAGTTTGAGCGCCATAATATTTTTTAGCTGGAACATTGATTTCGCCAATACTGTCTTTTTCTTTTCGGTATTCCAAGATTTCTTTCTACTTAACTACCCAATTATCACCTGAATCTAATAATTGCTGAACAGAGCCTTTTGGTTTCTTTTTGATAGCATCTTTGATTTGGTCAACCATTAAATCTTCATATGTTGGCATATCGATTGCGTAAAAAACACCTAATGGCTCTGGGAAATCAGGATTATATGTCATATTCGCCAACAAAGATGCAATTACATAATCTTTTTTGTCGTGAACCAATGCATCATCAATAGTTAGCTTGTCTCCAATCTCAAAAACTTTGGGAACGTTTCCATCAAGCCTGATAGCTTTGTTCTTTTCAGCACCAAATATCATCGGCTGGCCATCCTCTAACAATAAAACAGTATCTGACTTTGTATCGCGATCTGTTAAAGATGAAAAAGCACCATCATTGAAAATATTACAATTTTGATAAATCTCAATAAATGAAGTTCCTCTATGCTTATACGATTGGTTAATTATATCCTGCATATGCTTTGATTCTTTATCTAAAGTTCGAGAAACAAAGGTAGCTCCTGAACCAAGCGCTAAAGACAAAGGATTAAAAGGAGCATCTAAGGAACCCATTGGGGTTGATTTTGTAACTTTCCCAACTTCTGATGTTGGAGAATATTGGCCTTTAGTTAGTCCGTAAATACGATTATTGAAT
>Ga0315331_10001822_pt1 | contig 16055 bp, 16 predicted proteins | sample M160m34915metaG_FD_203456 | JGI IMG/M metagenome (GOLD analysis project Ga0315331, IMG submission 203456) | Ammonia-oxidizing marine archaeal communities from Monterey Bay, California, United States - M1 60m 34915 | ecosystem: Environmental > Aquatic > Marine > Intertidal zone | place: USA...
ACTCGTTTACCCATCTGTTCGACGAAAGCGATCGCCGCCGCGCCCTGGCAGAATTCTATGCCGCGCTGAAATATGACGGCGTGCTAATTATCGACCAGCGGAACTACGATGCAATCCTCGATGACGGGTTTTCGTCGAAGCACACATACTATTACTGCGGCGACCAGGTCACGGCAGAGCCCGAACACATGGACGATTCTCTCGCGCGTTTCCGGTATTCCTTCCCTGACGGTTCCCAGTTTCATCTGAACATGTTTCCGCTGCGCAAGGACTATATGCGGGGCCTGATGCTGGAAACCGGATTCCAGCGCGTGAAAACCTACGGCGATTTCCAGGAAACCTACCAGGAGAGCGAGCCCGATTTCTTCGTTCACGTCGCCGAGAAAAAATACCATGTCGAATAAAAGCGAGGCCGTCGCGCGCGCCGAGGTTTATTACGACAGCACCGAAGCGGACGCGTTTTACAAGACCATCTGGGGTGGCGAGGATATTCATATCGGGCTGTACAAAGCCGATGATGAACCCATCGCCGATGCCAGCCGGCGCACGGTCGAGACTATGGCGGACCGGATCGCCGGGGCCGCTACGGCGACGCGCATCCTCGATCTCGGTGCCGGGTATGGCGGTGCCGCGCGCTATCTTGCCGACCGGTTCGGCTGTACTGTCACCTGTCTCAACCTCAGCGAGACCCAAAATGCCCTTAACCGCGAACTGACGGCCAAGGCGGGTCTTGAGGATCTCGTGCGGGTGGTGCACGGCAATTTCGAGAGCATCCCGGAGCCGGATGCCGGTTTCGATGTCGTCTGGTCACAGGATGCAATTCTGCATAGCGGCGAGCGGACCTGCGTGCTCGACGAAGTGCGCCGTGTCCTGACACCCAGCGGACAACTTATTTTTACCGATCCGATGCAGGCCGACGACTGCCCGGACGGCGTGCTCCAGCCGATCCTCGACCGAATCCAGCTTTCGACGCTGGCGTCTTTCGCGTTCTATCGGGCCGCACTCGCCGACCGGGGTTTTCGCGCCGAGAATATTGACGAACAGACCGCGCAGTTGCGCACCCACTATGCGCGCGTGCTCACGACCCTTCAGGAAAATTACGACCAGGCGATCGATCTGTCGGGCATGGAGTATGTCGATAACATGCTCAACGGTCTGCAGCGCTGGGTCGACGGCGCCGACCAGGGCTATTTGGCGTGGGGTATCATGGATTTTCGCCGGATCTGATTTACGCCGGTAGGGCCTGAATTGGGGTCTATCGGGCGCTATCGCAGGCCCCATAACGGTTATCGGCGAAAACACGGATTGCATACACATGTGTGTCTTTGTTTTATCTCCGGCCGGACAATATTTAATTAACCTTTGGGCTGTACGCCGGACAGGTATCGATGCGTTTGTCGTTTGAAAATGTCAATACAAACAACAACTTGTCCGAGAGTAGCGTGTGAACGAAGTGGACCCAAACGAGCATCTCAGCGGCATGGACGAGGGCGCGCGCATCGCGGTGGCACAGCGCGTCGGCTCTTGTCTGGCAGTGGATGATATTGCCGCGGCGGATCTAAAGGCTGCCGAGATGCTGGCCCAAACGCTGGCCACCGATGCTATCGAACAGGTCCGCGCCGCTCTGTCGACGGCGATCCGCGAGGCGAAGCATCTGCCGCGCGAACTCGCCATGTCGTTGACGCATGATGTGGATTCGGTTGCGTGCCCGTTCCTGGAAGTGACCGAGGTTTTTTCGGATGCCGATTGGCAATCGCTTATTCTGACGATATCGCGCAGCGGTCAGATCGCCGTCGCGAAACGGAAATCGCTGTCGGAAGCGCTGACGTTGTCGCTTGCCGAACTGGGCGACTCCGTTGTTGCCGAAACGCTAGTGGAAAACCCGAAAGCGCCGATGGGCACCGCGATCTGCGATGTCCTGCTCGACAGGTTCGCCTCCGAAATCTGGCTGATCGACAAGCTCGCCGACCGGGATGACCTGCTCGGCGATCGCGGCGCGCGAGAAACTCGCCGCGACTTATCAACTTGACGATTTCACGGCGCCGGTAGCCGCGGAGGCGGAAACAGCCGCCATCCTGAGTTCGGTGAAATCGCTTTCCGCCAAAGACCTGCTGGCCGCGGCGGAAACACTGCACAGCGAGAAGCGCCTGATGCCGTCTTTGTTGCTGGCGGCGACGCGGGACGGACAGCCGGCCTTTTTCGAGGTCGGACTCTCGGTTGTTTCCGGCCGTAGCCTGACCCATGTCCGAAGTGTTCTCGAACGCGCCGACGAAAAGACGGTACGCGGTCTGTTCGAAAAAACAGGCGTGCCGGACTACCTGATGGAAGATTTCCGGGCTGAGGTAAAAATTCTGCGCCAGGGCAAGAAATCTTAATTCTTCTCCAGTCAGTCGCCGGCGGCGGCGACCATATCGCGGACGACCTTGCCCATCAGGTCGATACCCACCCCGCATTTGCAGCCCTTGCAGCCGACACAGGCATCAAGACCGAGCTCGATCGCGTGATCCAGTGCGGCGGTTTTACCGGCATCCGACGTCAGCGGATCGATGCGGGTACGTTGCAGCTTCAACAGCGAGAACGGGTTTCCCCAGCGATAGCCCGACGCCGGGTCCGGCGCGGTGCCGGCGGCCATGTCGCCCGGCAGACCGCCGTCAAAATTGCGCGCATGCATCGGGCAGCCGTCGAGGCAGGCGTAGCATTCGATGCAGCCCGTCAGCGCGTGGTAATCGTCGGGCGCTTCGACGTTCAGGTCGTTGGCCTGCGCGGTGGACAGCCGCCCGCGCATCTGGCGCGCAACCCCGTCGCGCCGCACAACAAGATCGCTCAGCGCGGGCAGGGTTGCCACCGGGCTGATACGGTCACCGTCGCGCGCAATGGCGCGGCAGGCGACGCGGGGCTTGTCGTTGACATCGACCGTGCACACGCCGCAATTGCGGGCGCGGCAACCGTATCGGAACGCGAGGTCCGGCAGGGTCGTTGCCTGGGCCTGTAACAGTACGTCCAGCACCATCGGTTTTTCGTGTTCGTGACGCAGTTCGTAGTCGAATGCGACAACGGCTTCTTCATTGCCGCGACGGGTTACGATTTCCACTTTCATGCTTTTGTTGCCTCTGCGATTGCGCCGTCGGTACCGCCCGGTATGACTTCCGGCGCTGCACCGGCCTGCCCCATGATCGCGATATATTTCTTTTCAAGCTGGCGGTCCTGCATGCCTGCGGGCAGGGCGCGAAGGAATTTGACCTGCGCTTTGCGTTTAGCGTCCTGATACTTGTAGGACATGATCCGTTTCAGCGGGGTGCGCGGGCGGTCAACGCGGCGCGCCTGCAGGACGCCGTCCGGTGCTGCGGCGACAATCGTCGAATAGGGTTGCGAAAACGCCGATGTTTCCGACTTGTCGAGCCGCACATGTCCGCCGAGGCTGCCGTCCCGTTCGCGCGACGCCGCGGCTACCGCGCGGGCCGTGGCGATCAGGTTGCGTAGTTCCTCGAATTCGATAAACGCCTGATTCCAGTCGGCATAGTCCGGGATTGCGACCTGGTCGAGCTGTGCTTCCAGGCCATCAAGCACGGTTTCCATATGCGCGATCCGCTCGGCGGTGCGCACGGGCCCGATATTGTTCCAGCTTTCACGCTGCAATTCGCGTTTGAGCGTTGTAGCCGCCCGGTCGCCCCTTTGGCCGAAGCGTTCTTCGACCCGGTCGATATAGGCGGTGAAGGCGGCATCGTCTCCGTCGCCGTCTGCACGTTTATTCGACCCGGTGGCATTCTGTGCGGCGGCCTGTCCGGCACGCGCGCCGAACACGGCGCCTTCGGTCAGCGATGTCGAGCCCAGCCGGTTGGCACCGAACAGCCCGCCCATCGCCTGGCCCGCGGCGAACAGTCCGGTCACCCCGAGCGCCGCATTGCCCGCGTCTTCACCGGCCACCGCGGCACCGTGCGCATCCGTGCGGATGCCGCCCATCATGTAATGCGCGCTGGGACGGACCTCCCAGGCCTCGTCGCAATCCGCCGCCGCTTTGCCCAGCGCCTGGCGCGCAACCTTGTAGGCAGACGGCAGGGCGCTCGCGACGAACTTCATGAAATAGGGGCCGGAGCGCGGATGATTCCGGTTGGCCGTCATGTCGAGATAGGCGCCGCCATTGGGCGTGCCGCGGCCGTCCTCGACCGCGCGCATGATCGCCGCCGAACATTCCGCCCGGGTGCGCAGGTAAACTCCGTCCAGGATGACCTTGCCGTTCTTGTCTCGCAGGACACCGAGATAGCTTGCCGTCACCGGCTCGCCGATCAGCAACCCTTCATAGGACGGCGGCGAGGCGACGCAGAACGGGAGAAACTGGACCTGTTCCATATCGACCAGGTCGGCGCCGGCGCGGGCGGCGACGGCGTATGAATCGCCGGTATTGCCGCGCATCGTGTCGGTCTTTGGGAAATACAGGGTCGACAGGCCGCCCGCCGCGATCACCACGGACGGGGACCGGACGGCAATCAGTGTGCCGCGCGCAGCATCGTAGATCAGTCCGCCGACTACGCGGTTTCCGTCGTCCTCGGCGGTGTCCTGCGTTACCACGTCGAGGAACCAGCAGTCTTCGAGATAGTCGATCCGGTCGCCTTGCACGACCGCGTTCCAGTTGGCATGACCGAAGGCGATGCCGCTGTTGCGGTGACCCACTGAACGCCGCCGCGTATGTCCGCCCATCGGCAGCGGCAGGGGTTTCGGGGTGTCGTTCTCGGGATCGATGGACGGTCTCAGCCCTTGGGTCCGGTACCGATCATAGGCGTCCTTGCTGTCGGCGGCGAACGCATCGGTCAGTGCCGTCACCGGCAAATCGCCCCCCGCCATGCGCAGGTTCTCCGACAGTATTTCTTCCGAGTCGTCGTCCGATCCGGATTCACGCACCGTCGCCAGGCCCTCCGAAATCTTGGTATCAGAGCAACCGATCGGATCCTTGGACACCACGAGCACCCGGGCGCCTGCTTCGGCGGCAGCCTGTGCCGCATGACTGCCCGCCCCGCCGGAGCCCACTACGACCACATCGTAATCGCGCCATTCTGTTTCGATGGTCATTTCTAAAGGAGCCTCCCGTCGGACCTTCGGTCGCCGGTTTTTAATTGCCCGGTTTTATATAGACAATATTGCCCGGTTTTTTATCGACAATACAGTCACGAATAATTCCGCCTGAAACTGCCATGGACGCAGCCCGCGGGCCACGTCAAAATCGGCAATTCATTTATGCGAAGCCTGACCAACGCCGGAGTCCGACATTATGACCACAGCCCTGTATACCCATACGAGCTCCGCAGAGCACGATACCGGCGAAGGACATCCGGAACGTGTTGCCCGCATCGAAGCCGTAAACAAGGCGCTCGCCGGGGACTCATGGTCGGCACTCGTGCGCCGGGATGCGCCCCTCGCGACCAAGGAGCAACTCCGGCGTGTCCATGTCGGCGGCTATGTCGATCTGGTGCTCGATAATATTCCGAAGGACGGCTATGCCCGGCTCGATGCCGATACGGTGTTGTCGCCGGGGACGGGCGAAGCCGCCTTGCGGGCAGCCGGGGCGATTATCGCGGCGGTCGACGATGTCGTGGCGGGGACGGTGGACAACGCGTTTTGCGCGGTGCGCCCGCCCGGTCATCATGCCGAGCCCGAGCGTGGCATGGGATTCTGCCTGTTCAACAATGTCGCCATCGGCGCGATGCATGCCCGCGCGTCCCATGGTCTTCGGAAGGTCGCAATTGTCGATTTTGACGTCCATCACGGCAACGGGACCCAGGCGATGTTCGCGGCGGATGCCGATACCCTGTTCGCATCGACTCATCAGTTTCCCCATTATCCGGGGAGCGGTGCGGCCAGCGAGACGGGTGTCGGAAACCTGTTCAATGCGCCGCTTGATGCGAACACCGGCGGTGCCGAGTTCCGCGCTGCGATGGAGGGTACGATTCTGCCCGCCCTGCGCAGCTTCAAGCCCGAAATCGTCTTTGTTTCCGCGGGGTTCGACGCCCATGCCCGCGATCCCCTCGCATCGCTGCGCTTTGAGGAAAAAGACTTCGAATGGGCGACCGAAAAACTACTCGAAATTGCCGGAGAACACGCTGCCGGACGGCTGGCTTCGACCCTTGAAGGCGGGTATGATCTGGAAGCTCTGGGCAACAGCGTTCAGGCCCATGCGGGGGCTCTGACGGCCTAGCGGGGCGCTGCCGGAAAATTGAGCCGCCGTAACAGTTTGATTCGACTGGCGACTTGCCCTAAGCCATTCGAAATATTACTCTTTATTGGAATATAAAGGAAGTCCTATGGCGGATAGCGCCAAAGCAGCAGACATTGCAAAAATGTCGTTCGAAGACGCGCTCGCCGAGCTTGAGGAAATAGTCCGCACGCTCGAGGGTGGTAAGGGGAAACTTGAAGAGGCGATCACCGCGTATGAGCGCGGGGCGCAGCTCAAAGCCCATTGCGAGAAAAAGCTGAAGGAAGCACAGGCGAAGGTGGAAAAGATTTCCCTCGGCGCCGGTGGTGAAGTGGTCGCGGAGCCGGCGAACATTGAGTGACGCAGTTTCCTCAACAGTTGCGCCCGAAATACCGGCCGACGCATCTGCAGCGCCGGTGGAGGAATCGCTGGGCGTGTTTGCCGGCACCATGTCGGCAACGCTCGATTCACTGTTGCCCCGGGCCGACGGACCGGAAGGCAAGCTGTTCGACGCGATGCGCTATTCGGCGCTGGGTAACGGCAAATTCATCCGCCCGTATATTCTGCGGACGGCGGCATCGATATTCGACGTACCTGATACCCAATACCTGCGTGCCGGCGCCGCGGTCGAAATGGTCCACGCCTATTCTCTTATCCATGACGATTTGCCGGCGATGGACGATGACGACATGCGCCGGGGACGGCCGTCCTGTCATATCGAATTCGACGAGGCGACGGCGATCCTTGCGGGCGATGCGCTGCTGACCCTGTCTTTCGAAGTCTTCGCCGGTGTCGAGACACATCCCGATCCGCAGGTGCGTTCAGACCTGGTGATGGCGCTGGCTGCCCGGTCGGGCGGTGGCGGTATGGTCGGCGGCCAGATGATCGACTTGGAAAGCGAACATGCAGCCGTTGATGCGGCGCTAATCGCGCGGCTTGAAACCATGAAAACCGGCGCCCTGATCGCGTTTTCGAGCGCCGCCGGCGGCGTTCTCGGGCAGGCTGGGAAAGATGCCGTTAACATGCTGGAAACATTTGGTTTTGAGCTTGGACTCGCATTCCAGATAACCGACGATCTCCTTGACGTCGAAGGTGATGAGGACGATGTTGGCAAGAAGGTCGGGAAAGACGTAGAAGCCGGTAAGGCGACATTCGTATCAGCACTGGGTGTGGACGGCGCCAAGCATGAAGCGCGGCGCGTGACCGACCGGGCGCTTTCCCGGTTGGACATGTTCGGCGCGCGGGCGGACGAATTGCGTTCGGTAGCGGAATTCGCGCTCGCCCGGAACAACTGAGTCGGATATCTAACCCGGCACATTGCCGCCGGATGACACATAAATTTAGAGCAGGGGATGCGAATGGCGCCTCAGACGCCGCTTCTCGATCAGATCAATAACCCTCAGGATCTGAAAAAATTCAAACCGGAAGATCTGCAGCAGATCGCCGATGAGCTGCGCGCGGAGACCATCGATGCGGTGTCTGTCACCGGCGGTCATCTCGGTGCCGGACTCGGCGTGGTCGAGCTGACCGTTGCGCTGCATTATCTGTTCGATACCCCGGACGACAAGATCGTCTGGGATGTCGGACATCAGGTCTATCCGCACAAGATCCTGACCGGACGGCGCGACCGTATCCGCACGCTGCGCCAGGGCAACGGACTTTCCGGGTTTACCAAGCGGACCGAAAGCGAATACGACCCGTTCGGCGCGGCCCATGCCTCGACCTCCATTTCCGCGGCCCTCGGCTTTTCCGTGGGCAGCGATTTGCAGGGTACCGGCAACAAGGCTATCGCCGTCATCGGCGACGGCGCGATGACCGGCGGTATGGCGTATGAGGCGCTAAACAATGCCGGCGCGATGTACAACAAGCTGATCGTTATCCTGAACGACAATGATATGTCGATCGCGCCGCCCGTCGGGGCGTTGTCCGCCTATCTATCGCGTCTGATTTCGTCGAAATCCTACCGGTCGCTGCGCGATATCGGGTTGCATATGTCCGAGAAGTTCCCGCGCCCAATAAAAAAGGTGGCACAGCGGGCCGAAGAATACGCCCGCGGCATGCTGACCGGCGGCACCCTGTTCGAGGAACTGGGTTTCTTCTATGTCGGGCCGATCGACGGGCACAACATGGAACACCTCATCCCGGTGCTGAAGAACGTGCGCGACGATCAGGCCGAAGGCCCGGTGCTGATCCATGTCGTGACGCAGAAGGGTAAGGGCTACGAACCCGCAGAACAGTCCGACGACAAGTATCACGGCGTCGGCAAGTTCAATGTCGTTACCGGCGCGCTCGACAAGGGCAAGGCGAACGCGCCGAGCTACACCAAGGTCTATGCCGAAAGCCTGATCAAGGAAGCGCGCGACGACGACAAGATCGTCACCATCACCGCGGCCATGCCATCGGGCACGGGGATCGATCTGTTCGAAAAGGAATTCCCCGACCGCACGTTCGATGTCGGGCTTGCCGAACAGCATGCGGTAACGTTTGCCGCCGGGCTGGCGGCCGACGGGATGAAACCGTTTGCGACTATCTATTCTACTTTCCTGCAGCGCGCCTTCGACCAGATCGTCCATGACGTCGCACTTCAGAGCCTGCCGGTTCGTTTCGCGATGGACCGCGCGGGTTATGTCGGCGCCGACGGACAGACCCATTGCGGCGCGTTCGATATTGCCTATCTCACCTGCCTGCCGAACATGATCGTCATGGCGCCGGCGGACGAAGCCGAACTGGTGCATATGGTGGCGACGGCGGTGGAGATCGACGGCCAGCCCTGTGCCTTCCGCTATCCGCGCGGCGAAGGCGTCGGCGTGGATATGCCCGAACGCGGCGAAATCCTGCCCATCGGCAAGGGACGCATCCTGCGCGAAGGCACCAAGATCGCCCTGCTGGCCTATGGGACGCGTCTGCAGGATTGTCTCGATGCGGCGGAAGAACTGAACGCGCTCGGTCTGTCGACGACGGTCGCCGATGCCCGTTTCGCAAAACCGCTTGATGAAGACCTCGTGCGTCGTCTGGCCGACGAGCACGAAATGCTGGTCACCATCGAAGAAGGATCCGTCGGCGGGTTTGCCGCCCAGGTGGCGCAGTTCCTTGCCATGCAGGGTGTTTTCGATGCCGGTTTGAAATTCCGCCCGCTGGTGATGCCCGATACGTTCATGGACCAGGATTCGCCGCGCAAGCAGGTCGAATTCGCCGGTCTGACCAGCCCCGATATTGTCGCCACGGCGATGACGGCGCTGGGTATCGAAGCAAAGCCTGAATCGGCCCAGGGGAGGGCCTGACCCACGGCCTCGCGCCAGCGCCCGGACGTTCTGCTGGTTGAACGCGGTCTTGTCGAAAGCCGCACCCAGGCCCAGGCGCTGATCCGCGCCGGCGAGGTTTTTGCCGGCGAACAGCGCGTCGATAAACCCGGTACTCCGATTTCCATCGAACTTGCCCTCGAAGTCCGCGGCAAGGAACATCCGTGGGTGTCGCGCGGCGGAATGAAGCTCGATCATGCGCTTAACACGTTCGATATCGGTGTTACGGATAACGTGGCGCTCGATGTCGGCGCGTCGACCGGCGGGTTTACCGATGTGCTGCTGACCCGCGGGGCGGCCAGAGTCTATGCCGTCGATGTCGGGTACGGCCAACTGAACTGGAAACTTCGCAGCGACGACCGCGTTATCGTCCTCGAACGCCAGAATGCCCGCCAGCTCACTGAAGCGCATATTCCGGAACCGGTAAACATCATCGTCTGCGATGCCAGTTTTATCGGCCTTGAAAAAGTGCTGGCGACGCCCCTGACCTTTGCCGCCCCCGGTGCGTACCTTGCCGCGCTCATCAAGCCGCAATTCGAAGTCGGTAAGGGGGAGGTGGGCAAGGGCGGCATCGTCCGCGATCCCGAACAGCATCGTGAAGTGTGCGCCCGCATTGAAGCCTGGGTTGCCGGGCTTGATGGCTGGCGGGTCATCGGCATCGACCAGAGCCCGATCACCGGTGCCGAGGGGAATATCGAATTTCTGATCGTCGCCCTGCGCGACGGCTGACGGGACCGGGGAAATATGGAAATCCGGATCGACCGGTTGGGCGCTCGCGGCGACGGGATCGCCGACACGGATGACGGCGCGCTCTACATACCCCGCGCCTTGCCGGGGGAGACCGTCCGCGCGCGCATCGGTAAGTCGCGCGGCGAGGGCCGCTCGGCCGCACTGCAGGAAATTCTAGAACCGTCCTCCGACCGGGTCGCCCCCGCCTGCGGCCATTTCGGTGCGGTCGCGAACCCCTGCGGCGGTTGTGTGGCGCAACATATGGGCGGACCGGTTTATGCCGATTGGAAGCGCGATATCGTTGCCGCCGCGCTCCGCCGCAACAATCTCGAGGCGGAGATAAAGCCCCTTATCTCGGTGGCACCCGCGAGCCGCCGCCGGGTAAGGCTTGCGTTTCGTAAACTGGCGGGCGGCATGGTCTTCGGGTTCCGCGAAGGCCGTAGCGACCGGATTGTGGATCTTGCCGAATGCACCGTCGCTGTGCCCGAAATCGTGACGCTGCTGCCGCCCCTGCGGGATTTCCTGTCCGGCCGTGTCGACCGTGGTGAAGTTTCTGTCACCCACACGCGGGAAGGTGCCGATGTGGTGGTGTTTGCCCGCGATGCCCCCGATCTTGAGACTAGGATGGATGCGCCGGAATTTTGCAGTGCGGCTGGTGTTGCGCGGCTGTCCTGGGCGGGGAAGGATGACACCGTGCCGGAGCCGGTCCTGACGCTGATCGCACCCACGGTCCGCTTCGGCGACACCACCGTGCAGATCCCGCCCGACAGTTTTCTGCAACCGACTGAGTTCGGCGAAATGGCACTGCGCGACTGGGTGATCGCCGCGACCGGTACGTCATCGACGGTCGCCGATCTATATGCCGGGTGCGGCGCCTTCAGCGCGCCGCTGGCATCTACCGGAAAAACAGTCACCGCGTTCGAAGGTGTCGCCGGACAGGTCGCTGCGCTGCGCACCGCCGGCGCCGGGCTGTCGCTTGCGGCCGAAATACGCGATCTGGCGCGACAGCCATTGCGGGCCGAAGAACTGAGCCGTTTCGATGCCGTCGTGCTCGACCCGCCGCGGGCAGGGGCGGCGCCTCAGATCGGAAATATCGCGCTCAGCGACGTCGAGACCGCCGCCTATGTATCGTGTAATCCGGCGACCTTCGCCCGCGATGCGCGGGTGCTGGTCGATGGCGGATACAGCCTCGGCGACGTGCAGCCGGTTGACCAGTTTTTGTGGTCACCCCATGTCGAACTGGCGGGTATATTTCGGCGGACATAAAGGGAAAGACAGTCATGACATTTATCGCGATGAACCGGTTCCAGGTGGTGAAGGGGCGCGAACAGGATTTCGAGGACGTGTGGCTTAACCGCAAGTCACAGCTCGAAGACGTGCCAGGCTTCGAGGAATTTCACCTGCTGCGCGGGCCGGAGAACGAAGATCATACGCTCTATGCATCGCATACGATCTGGGCCGATCGTAGCGTTTTTGAGGACTGGACCAAGTCAGAAGCGTTCCGCGAAGCGCATAAGAGCGCCGGCAGCCGCAGCGATATGTATCTCGGTCATCCGAATTTCGAAGGTTTTGAAATCCTCGATAAGGCGACGGTGACCCGCAGGTAACTCAGTCGTATCCCGGCGGCGGGGTAAAGCCGCGGAATCCCTGTTCGAGCATCCCCGCTAGGGCGATGCAGCGCCGGTCCTGGGCTTCAGGGCCGATGATCTGCATGCCGATGGGCAATCCGTCCCGGCTGACACCGGCGGGCGCCAAGGTCGCCGGCAGATGTGCGGCCGATGCGAGGCCGATCCAGAAATAGGTGTCTGATATCGGCCGCTGCGCGTTGTCGACGTCGAGCCGCTGATCCTGTTTCGCGATGCTGCGGATATGGGGGAAAGCCGGTGTCGCCATCATCGGTGCGATCAGCACATCCACATCGCTGAAGAAGGATCGCCAGAGCGCGAGTAGACGCGATCGCCGGTCATTGGCGTGGAGCCAGGCCTGATGTCGCTGGCTGACGCTACGCAGCATGACCGGACCGTAGGTTTTGTCCGCGCTATCGAAATCGGCGGCCTGTGCCGCGGCGGCATCCGCTTCTTCGTCTGACATCCGGCCCGACGTGGCGCCCCGCAGAACGTTGAGATAAAGCAGCCACATTTCTTCGCTCGGCATGGGAAGGGGCGGATCGTGAAGCACGGTGGCACCTTCCGCGACCAGGTGCCCGGCTACGTTCTCCATCGCTTTACGGGTGTCGCTGTCGACCGGGTAGGTGGCATCGTCGGTGATCACGGCGATGCGGAAATCATGGAGCTGGGTACGCCGCTCGTCCGGGAGGTTGAGCCGCCAGGCGCCGGGTGCTTCCGGGTCGGCGCCGGCAATGATATCGAGGGTCGCGGCCAAATCTTCCGCGCGTCGCGCAAGCGGGCCGCCGACCAGAATATCCATTTCCGCATCGTCCGGCGCGAAGGCATGACCGCGCAAGGGCACGATGCCGTAGGTCGGCTTATGGCCGTAGACACCGCAGAAATGCGCCGGCACGCGGATCGAGCCGCCGATATCGCTGCCGATTTCGAGCCCGGTTAGTCCCGCCGCCAGCGCTGCCGTGGCCCCGCCCGACGAGCCGCCGGGAGACCGCGTCGTGTCCCAGGGATTGATGGTATCGCCGTAGATCTCGTTGAACGACTGCCAGTCGGCGAGATCGATTGGCACGTTGGTTTTGCCCATGATCACCGCGCCGGCGGATTTCAGCCGCTCGACCGCCAGCGCATCGCGCGAGGCCCGGTGGTCCCTGCGTTCCGGCCGCCCGAAGGTCGATGGATATCCGGCGAGATCGAAGGATTCCTTTACGGTCATCGGCACGCCGTGGAGAGGGCCGGTCTCGCTACCTGCCGCAAGCACGGCATCTGCCGCCTGAGCCGCTTCGCGCGCTGCCTCGGTGTCAAACACGACGATGGCGTTAAGCGTCGGATTGTATTTCTCGATACGGTCGAGATACAGGTTGAGTAATTCGACCGCGGAGATTTCACGCCGCCGGAGTGCAGCGGCAAGTTCCAACGCGCCTTGATTCCAGATATCCATCCGTTTTTCCTTTTTTGCGGGTCAGGCGTGCGGATCCGGTACGCGCTGCCAGATCGGTTCGATGATCGCAAATTCAAACATGTCTTCGATCGTGTAGGGATCGTTGCGGTGGAACCCTTCCACCGTTTCGCGGTCGGCTTCGAATACGATGACATTCCCGGTGACATCGCGAATATCGACATCGCCCGAGGTATCTACACCGTCGCGTACCAGTCCGCCGCCATAAACGATCAACTTTAAAAACTCTTCCTGATAGGCGATGTGTGCCGGTTGCAGCCGCGCGCGCTGTTCCGCACGGCCGGGCCGGTCCTTTCGTACAAGTGCATAGCGCATCGGCTCAAACCCCAGATAAATCCATCGTCCAGCGTACTATACGCGCGGGGGCTTGTAAGCGGCGTCAGCCGACCTGGCCGCGATGGCGCAGCAGATGATCGGCCAGCACGCAGGCCATCATGGCTTCGCCGACCGGCACGCCGCGGATGCCGACGCAGGGATCATGGCGGCCCTTGGTGGCGATTTCGGTGTTTTTGCCCTGGCGGGTCACTGTCCGGCGGGGTGTGAGGATCGAACTGGTCGCCTTCACAACGAAGCGGACAACGATGTCCTGTCCGGTGGAAATGCCGCCGAGCACGCCGCCCGCATTGTTCGACAGGAATTCGACGTCGCCATCATTCATGCGCATTTCGTCGGCGTTTTCCTCGCCGGTCAGCGCGGCGGCATCGAAGCCGGCGCCGATCTCCACGCCTTTGACCGCGTTGATGCTCATCATCGCGGCGGCCAGATCGACATCAAGCTTGCCGTAGATTGGCGCGCCGAGGCCTGCGGGCACGCCGGAGGCGATGATTTCGATCACCGCGCCGACGGACGAGCCCGCCTTGCGGATGCCGTCGAGATAGGTTTCCCATTCTTTAGCCGCCTTCGCGTCCGGGCACCAGAAAGGGTTTTTCGCAACCGTTGCCCACCGCCAGTTCGACCGGTCGATCTCCATGTCGCCCATCTGGACCATGGCGCCGCGGATTTTGATGCCGCGTCCGAGAGCCTTGCGGGCAATTCCGCCGGCGGCGACCCGGCTGGCGGTTTCCCGCGCCGACGAGCGCCCGCCGCCGCGATAGTCGCGGATGCCGTATTTCTTCCAATAGGTGTAATCCGCATGGCCGGGGCGGAACTTGTCCTTGATCGCGCTGTAATCTTTCGAGCGCGCGTCCTCGTTGCGAATCATCAGGCTGACCGGCGTGCCGGTGGTCTTGCCTTTGAAAACGCCTGACAGGATCTCGACCTCGTCCGGTTCGCGGCGCTGGGTGACGAACCGCGACGACCCGGGCTTGCGCTTGTCGAGCCAGCTCTGGATTTCCGCGGCGTCGATTTTCAGCCCCGGCGGGACGCCGTCGATGACACAGCCGATCGCCGGCCCGTGACTTTCGCCCCAGGTGGTGACGCGGAACAGGTCGCCGAAGCTGTTATCTGACATGTCGCGGTTCTTTCTAAACGGTCGCTATATCCGGCGCGTCGACGGATTTCATCCCGACGACATGATAGCCGGAATCGACGTGATGCACTTCGCCGGTTACGCCCGATGACAGGTCGGACAGCAGATAAAGCCCGGCGCCGCCGACATCCTCGATCGTCGAATTGCGCTTTAGCGGCGAATTCAGTTCGTTCCATTTCAGGATATAGCGGAAATCGCCGATACCGGATGCGGCCAGCGTCTTGATCGGGCCGGCCGAGATGGCATTGACGCGGATATTCTCGCCGCCGAGATCGACAGCGAGATACCGCACACTGGCTTCAAGCGCCGCCTTGGCGACACCCATGACGTTGTAATGGGGCACTACGCGTTCGGCGCCCGCATAGGTCAGCGTCAGCAGACTGCCGCCGTTTTTCATTAGCGGCACCGCGCGCTTGCAAATGGCGGTGAACGAATAGCAGGAGATGTTCATCGTCATCGCAAAGTTTTCGGGCGTGGTGTCGACATACCGGCCCTTGAGTTCGTCCTTGTCGGAATAGGCGATGGCGTGCACCACGAAGTCCAGCCCGCCCCATTCCTTTTCGATCGCATCGAACGTAGCGTCGATACTGGCCGGATTGGTGACATCGCAGGGCAGAACCATTGTCGAGCCAAGCGAATTGGCCAGCGGGCGGACACGTTTTTCGAGGGCTTCGCCCTGAAAGGTGAACGCGAGTTCCGCGCCCTGATCGTGCAGGGCCTTACTTATACCCCAAGCGATGGAGCGGTCGTTCGCGACCCCCATCACCACTCCGCGTTTTCCACGCATTAACGCCCCGGCGTCCGTCATGCCAACCTCATTGTTTTTGAAGGCGGGCGGCGCCGAATGGGCCGCGTCCGCAGACTTCCGCATCCTACACAATCGTTGCTACCGGTCAATTTTACCGGCGGGGTAAAACGGTTGTAGGGGACACGGCAATAGAAAGAGGGCCGCCCGGTCGGACGGCCCTCTGAATCTTCACCTTCAAGTGGCCTAGTTCCGCACTTTCCAGGTGCCGTCGGGCTGGCGGCAGGCAGTGCCATAGGCTTCCTGCGTCTTGCCCGCGACGCTGACCGTCTGCTGATATTCGCGGCAGTATTCGCCCCGGGCGGTCTGATAGGTCTTGGTGGGGGTGACCGTGCCGGAATTGCCGCTGTCGGGATTCGACCAATTCGACGTGTGGCCGGTCTTGGTTTCCTCGAGCGCATACTGCGACGACTGTTGCATGGCTGCCTTGTCGGCATTATCCAGCGATGCGCCGATTTCATTGCCGATGTACGCGCCGGCAAGTGCACCGAT
>Ga0315331_10001825_pt1 | contig 16043 bp, 19 predicted proteins | sample M160m34915metaG_FD_203456 | JGI IMG/M metagenome (GOLD analysis project Ga0315331, IMG submission 203456) | Ammonia-oxidizing marine archaeal communities from Monterey Bay, California, United States - M1 60m 34915 | ecosystem: Environmental > Aquatic > Marine > Intertidal zone | place: USA...
AAGCAATCAGAATAGGGTAATTTATTCTGCAGTTCCGTTCTTTGGAAAACTTTCTGAGTCGGGCTACGCCAAAGAGGATTCCGCAGAATATAATCAATTTGGTGAGGTTCGCATTGATGGCAGCACACTCGCGATCGTGTTGGACGAAAGTGCAACGGAGAAGTTGGCGGAAATTCGGATGATCGCTGGTTTAAACCAAGACCAAGCCTGCGAGACCTAGGGCAGTTTGAAAGCGGGTAGCGCTGTTGCTGGCTGGCAGTTCCGTGGTCGTGTGGCTGGTGATGCTTATATGACTGGTGACGGTGTCGCACTCGCGCTGGTTCGCCCCTTCGTTGGCAAAACCTTGGCCCAAGCATGTCGCGCCAGGCACCAGCCGATCTCCGCAGCTGGCGTGAAGGGGGCTCATAAGGGACATTCGAAGGACCAGAGAAGTTTAGATGGCCACTGCGGGCCTTGCATTCAACGGCAGCGAAGGCAGAACCGTTCTTGGCCTCGTGCGCTTCTGGTGGATCACCAAGTGCGTTGCTGGCGGCTTTGTCCAGGTGGAGGGAGAATACCGCATTACCTCGGCATCGGCGCTAATAGCTGAGAAGGGTTGACGGCCCGTTCTGCGCCAGGGCCGGAGAATGAGGCGTTTGGTTTCGCCTAATGGCTCGCCAAAAGGCGGTGTCTGTGGAATTATCTGCAGTCTGATTTTCGTCACCTGAGGCGCGATTATGAATCACCTGCTTGAAGTCGAAGGCCTAACAGTCGATTACCCGATACGCCGAGGCGTATTCACAGCGATTGAGGACGTTTCCTTCCACGTTTCTGCAGGTGAAATTCTTGGCGTTGTTGGCGAGTCTGGTGCTGGCAAATCTACTGTAGGGTCCGCGATTATGCGGCTGATTGATTATCCGGGCTTCATTCGCTCCGGCAAGATCGTTCTGTCTAGCCTCGATCTAGCGTCTCTTTCAGATCAGGAAATGACAGCGGCGCGTGGTCGCCGGATCGCGATGATCTTCCAGGATCCCCTGACAGCGCTCAATCCAGTGCTGACCATCGGCACGCAGATCCGTGAGACAATTCGTAAGCATACTAAGCTTACCGGGGATGCAGTTGACGCCCGCGCCGTTGAACTTCTAACCCAAGTTGGCATTCCAGAGCCTGAACGCCGGTTGGCGCAATACCCGCATCAGTTCTCCGGCGGCATGCGCCAGCGCGTGGTGATCGCCATTGCCCTCTCGGGCGAGCCTGAATTGCTGGTCGCGGATGAGCCGACGACCGCGCTAGATGTATCGATCCAGTCCGAAATCCTCGACCTGATCCGCGGCTTGTGCCGAGACCGGAACCTTGGTGTTATCCTGATTACCCATGATATGGCGGTCATTAACGAAGTGACGGACCGAATGGCTGTTATGTTGCGTGGCCATATCGTTGAAATTAATGAAACCTGCAAAATCATCGACGCTCCGGCGCATCCATACACCCAGAGCCTCATTTCAGCCGTGCCACGCACAGATGTGAAGCTCGATCGCTTCCAGATTGTGGATGCGACGGCCGGTGGCGAGAGCTCTGTTGAAGCAATGGGCAAGGAAGTGGCATGGCTGCGCGCTGCGGCCTCCGAGCAGGCAGAAGAAGCAGCGCCGCCAATGATCGAGGTGGAGAACCTGACTGTCCGTTTCATCAAATCCCGCGGGCTGCTGGCGCGGTGGCACACCTATTTCAATGCTGTCGATGACGTGACACTTGAAGTGCGGCGCGGTGAGACCTTTGGCCTTGTTGGCGAAAGTGGGTCGGGAAAATCCACCGTAGCAAAAACCGTTGTCGGCTTAGAGCCGCCCTATCAAGGCAAGGTGCGCTACAAGGGCGTTGATATTTCAGCTTTATCTGCGGATGCAGGTTTGCGGGCGAACTGCACCGACATGCAGATCATTTTCCAGGATCCTTTCTCCAGTCTGAACCCGCGCATGCGTGTGCGCCAGATCATCTCTGAGCCAATGGTTTATCACAGCCTTGCCGAGAAGAATGAGGCGAACGCAGTTGCGGATGAACTGCTGGTACGCGTGGGTTTGGACAAGGCGGCTGGGGACAAGTACCCACATCAGTTCTCTGGCGGTCAGCGGCAGCGTATCTGCATCGCCCGCACGCTCGTCATGCGCCCGCGCATGCTCATCTGTGACGAGCCGACGTCGGCGCTTGATGTGTCGATCCAGGCGTCACTGCTGAACTTGCTGAAAGACCTACAGGAGGAGCTTGGCCTCACCATGCTATTTATCAGCCATGACCTCGCCGTCATTCGCCAGATGTGTGATCGCGTCGCCGTGATGCGCTATGGCAAGCTTTGTGAGGTTGCAGACAGTGAGACTTTGTTTGCGGACCCGCAGCACCCATATACCAGAGAGCTGTTGCGTTTGGCACCAAAGTTTAGCCGCCAGGTCGCGGCTTAAAGTACCTAGTGTAGCAGGAGAGGATTTTTGGATATGGGCTTTGGCATTGATCTAGCTGGGCTTGTCGCCATCATACTCGTCATACTGGCGCTTTTGGTCATTTTCAAAGGCGTTGTCGTGGTTAGCCAAGGCCACGAATACACCGTGGAGCGCTTTGGGCGATATACGCGCACACTGCGGCCTGGTCTCCATATTATTGTACCATTTTTTGATAAAATTGGCAGACGTATGAATGTGATGGAGCAGGTTCTTGATATTCCAACGCAGGAAGTTATCACCCGCGATAATGCCAGTGTTCAGGTTGATGGCGTCGTTTTTTATCAGATCATGGACCCGGTGGCCGCCGCTTATGAAGTGCGCCAGCTAACGCTCGCGATCGTCAACATTACAATGACCAATCTGCGTACGGTTATGGGGTCTATGGACTTGGACGAGCTTCTGTCTCAGCGTGACCGGATCAACAGCCAGTTGCTCGTGGTCTTGGATCAAGCAACCAATTCCTGGGGCGTGAAGATCACGCGTGTTGAAGTGAAGGATATTTCACCGCCTGCCGATCTGGTCGCTGCCATGAACCGGCAGATGAAAGCCGAGCGGGATAAACGCGCCCAGGTGCTTGAGGCCGAAGGCTCTCGCCAGTCCGAAGTGCTGCGGGCAGAGGGTGAAAAGCAGTCGCAAATCCTTGAAGCTGAAGGTCGCCGCGAAGCTGCATTCCGTGATGCTGAAGCGCGTGAGCGCGAAGCTAAAGCCGAGGCGACTGCGACCCGTCTCGTCTCTGAAGCAATCCTCAATGGTAACCCGCAGGCGATCAATTACTTTATAGCCCAGCGATATGTGGAAGCACTGGAAGCAGTTGCCAGCGCGCCAAATCATAAGCTGATTATGATGCCGCTGGAAGCGAGCGGCGTGATCGGCTCAATCGCCGGCATTGCTGAAATCGCTAAAGATTCACTTGGCAGCACCCCTAACAACACCCCATCGACGCCGCCGCCCGTACCAAGGCAGCCGCAACAGAGTGGCTCCGTGCCATCCAGCTATGTCTCAGCCTCAGCCCCGCGGGATGGAGACTAAGCAATGGAAGGTGGTCTCTTCGATACATTGGTCTATTGGCACTGGCTAGCGTTGGCGGCTGCCTTCGTGGCGCTCGAGATCGTCGTTCCCGGCGTATTCCTGATTTTTCTAGGGATTGCATCGGCGACGGTTGGTGTCGTGCTCTTGGCTGTTCCTGGGCTGGATTGGCGCTTGCAGCTGGTTGTATTCGCCGTCTTGGCGGTCGCGCTGATTTTCATCGGCCGCCGCGTGTATGGCCGAATGTCTGAGGCGGAAGATCACACGTCCCTCAATCGGCGGGGCGATCGGTTCGTTGGCCAAAATTTCCCGTTGGCCGGTACCATGACAGGCGGCAGGGGCCGCGTTCGGGTCGGCGATACAGATTGGCTCGCACGGCTCGCATCAGATGACGCCGCAGACATTGCCGACGGGGTTATGATGCGTGTAGTAGCGGTTGAAGGTGCCACATTGGTCGTGGAGCCGCGAAGTTAGTTCTCCTCAATCAGTTCTTTAATGTAGTCCCGGCCCTTCCATTCAGGTTCTGGCGGCGTGTAGCCAGCTTTTGGCGCATAGATTGACGGCCGTGCTCCGTCCATTGCCGGCACATATCGTGGGCAATTTGGGAAGATGTCGCGCGCGGTTACGAGGATCAGGCGCTTGGCACCTGGCAGACCTGTAATTGCCTCCTTACTGTCATCAATCTCCGCCACGCCGTTCACGCGAAGGCGGGTGCTAACACCATCAAAGCGGACGAATAGCAGGCCGACATTTGGGTTGTTACGGATATTGCCAAGGCTTCGATACATTTGATTTCCGTCATAATCCGGGAATGCCAGTGTGGACGGGCCGATAACACGGATAAAGCCTGGCTCACCGCCCTTCATTGAGCAGTCGACAGAGTCTTCGAACGACGTCGCTAGAAAAAAAACTACGGCCGTTTCAATGATATCGCGGTCCTCTTCGGTAAATTCATCGTGGCGACGAACTTCAGCAATTTTATCCGCTACCTTCCGGCCATCATATTTATCTTGTAACGCCCGCTGGCCTTTATGGAACATATACTTTCTCCCCTGGATATGGTGCAGCCTACCTCACCCCGCCTGCACTGCAATGATGAAGATTTGCAGATTGGGCTTACTGCATCGCCATCAAGCGCGCAGGACGTTACTATGGAGGCTAGTTATTATTGCTCTTATGAAGGAAGTTTCGCGACATGATGTATTCGCTCGATGGCCAGAAGGTAGATGCGCACCCGGAAAGCTGGGTGGCACCCACGGCGTCCGTGATGGGTAATGTGAAGCTGGAAAAGAATTCCAGTGTTTGGTGGGGCGCGGTCATTCGCGGTGATAATGATCTGATCACAGTGGGTGAGGGTGCCAATGTCCAGGATGGCTCCGTTCTTCACACAGACCCCGGGTACCCAATGACGTTAGGCAAGAACGTCACAATCGGCCATATGGTGATGTTGCACGGCTGCACAATTGGTGAAGGCTCGTTGATTGGTATCGGCTCCGTGGTTCTAAACGGTGCCAAGATAGGCAAAGGTTGCCTTATCGGCGCCAAGGCGTTGATCACCGAAGGCAAGGAAATCCCGGATTACTCCCTGGTGATGGGTGCGCCCGGCAAAGTCGTGCGCAAATTCACGCCGGAAGAGGCGGCTAATCTGCTAAAGAACGCAGACTCATATCAGAAGAACTGGAAACGCTTTCGCGATGGCCTCGAAGAACAGGCCTAAAGCGCTGCATAATTTTCCTGGGCCAACGTGATGACGGCTTCCAGCTGTTGCTGCATCAATGACGGGCTCCTATTTATCAAAGTCCTGCTGGCGCACATGGGCAACAGATTCGTACCAAAGATTACCTTGTTCAGCATCATAAATGTCGGAATGCCAAGCGCACCTGCCTAATGAACTGTCGAATTGTCGATGGAAATCACACGGTCCATAGCGCGAACCTGGGCGACGAACATGTCCAGCATACCGTTGGAATCAACCGCTGGATGTTCAATGATATCAGCACTTGGCGGCGGGCATCCGCAATTTTTTCAGCGCATTCGCCATCAAGCGTCGGCACGCCTCTGGTGGCACAGTCCGTTGGAGATGCATTAGGTGGTCGCGCGCAAGCGTATGATCACGGGGAGGCTTTACTCCAATGCCTAGATGGGCGTCGCCTGGCTTTGTTGGATGGCGCTATCTCTGATGCAGCGTTGCAGAATTTAACAGATATTATGGATAAAAAAATATCATAAAAACATGTATTTAGTGTGTGTATTTATCGCAGAGATTAAGATTCCGCGGCTCTTGAGCTGTTGAAGCGGAATTTGATTTCATCACGCAGAACTTTACAAAAACTCTGCTTGTTAGTTAACGTTTGTAAGCCCAAAAACTCGCAGAAATGCGGCGCGTTGACCTGCGACAAACTATTCATATACTGCCCCTGCCTAAAACGGCTCAGGGGGAATCACGATGGCGATAACGCTACCAAACGGCTATAAACCAAGTGATAAAGAAGAGTTTATGAACCCATTGCAAACAGAGTATTTTCGTCAAAAATTGACGTCTTGGAAGGGCAGGCTCCTAAAAGAATCGACCGGTACAATCTGCGTATTGCGGGAATCGACAAACACTGCAGCGGATGTAACGGACCGGGCGTCCATCGAAGCCGACCGTGCGCTCGAGCTGCGCACACGCGATCGCGCACGCAAGCTGATCGCTAAGATCGAAGACGCGATGTATCGGATCGAGGATGGCTCATACGGGTATTGCGAAGAAACCACCCAGCCAATCGGCGTCCGCCGACTGGATGCACGGCCAATCGCAACGCTCAGCATCGAAGCGCAAGAACGCCACGAACGCACTGAGCGGCAATTCCGGGACGACTAAAATTTACGAACGCGGTTCGCCGTACCTTGACGAGATCAGGCCGGGTGCTGAAAGGCATCTGGCTTTTTCTATTCGCCGGATTGGAGCAGGCGGCCATCGCGGCGAGCGGCGTCGAAGGCGCTCGCGAAAATCCATACCGCGAGAGCCACGGCGATCACGTTTAAGCCTAGTGCCCAAAAGCAATGCTCCCAGTCAAACCGACCTTCGAGCATCACGGCTCGCATGCCTTCAAAAACGTGCGCGGACGGTGTCGCGAGGGCGATCCATTGCAGCCATTCCGGTAGAACAGAGACCGGATAGTATACGGCTGAGATCGGAGCCAACGCAAAAACTGTGACCCATGCAAGGCTCTCTGCCCCTAGTCCGTAGCGCAGCAGCAGACCACAGACCGCGAGGCCAACGGCCCAGCTGAAGGCGAGTAGCATGAAGAAGAACACGATCAGACCCGGCCCGATGGACGTGATGGCGAACTCATAGAGAAGCCATGCGATAAGCGCTGCGGGAATGAGGCCGACCAGTGTTCGCACCAGGCTGACGCTCATCAATGCGGCCGCTAATTCAACGGGCCTTAGCGGGGAGATAAACATCTGCCCCAGATTACGCGCCCACAGCTCCTCCAGGAAAGACACGGATACACCAAGCTGACCCCGGAACATCACGTCCCACAACATGACCCCAGCCAGTAATAACCCGCCCGCTTGCGCAATCAATGTGGAATGCTGCTGGAAAAATTGTGAAATGAAGCCCCACAAAAATATCTGCATGAGCGGCCAGTAGGCGAGCTCGATAATGCGCGGCCATGAGCCTCGATACAGATAATAGTGCCGCAGCATGAGTGCGAATATTCGCCCCCGGGTCGTCAGGTTGATCGTGCGGTCATTCATAGGCCTGTTCCTGCCGGTGCTGCACTGCCGCCACGAGCGATATCCAGGAACACTTCTTCCATGTTCTGGCGCCCGTGGCGGGCGATCAAAGCGCTTGGCGCGCCGCGGTCAATGATGCGTCCGTCCCGCATCATCAATACATCGTCGCAGAGCCGTTCAACCTCTGGCATGTTGTGAGATGCCAGAAGGATAGCAGCGCCGGTTTCGGCCTGGTACGTCTCTATATAGCGGCGCACCCAATCGGCGGTATCTGGGTCAAGGCTCGCTGTTGGCTCATCCAACAGCAGCAGTTCTGGCGCGTTGATCAGCGACTTAGCAAGTGCTGAGCGGGATTTCTGGCCAGCAGAGAGTGTGCGTGTTGGTCTGTGCAGGAAACTCTCCAGGTCCAGATCACGGGCCAGCTTCGCGATCCGGTCCTTTGGATGGCGGAGCCCGAATAGGCGGGCATATATCTCCAGATTTTCCGCGACTGTAAGTCGCCCGGGCATCTCCACATAGGGGGATGAGAAATTGATGCGGGCTAGGGCACCTGCATCCCGTGTGCTGGCATCTTTCCCGAATATCCGGGCTATGCCAGATGTGGGCGTCAACAAGCCCATCAACATGGACATGGTGGTTGTCTTGCCTGCACCATTTCCGCCAAGCAGGCCGACCACACGCCCGCGCTCTACGTTGAAATCAATTGCTTCTGCGGCGACGACTTCGCCGAACTTTTTGCCGAGCCCAATCACTTCGACCGGCTTATGTACTTCCGCATTGCTCATATTTTGTTTAGCTATCTTGGGTGAGGAGTATTGTCCATGGCCGGCCTGCTTGATGCTTTGAAACTCGATGTTCACGAACACGCGCCCGGCGCAGGGCCGCGCCATGTGCGGGGTGCCACGCTAATCGCCATTCGCTGGGTTGCGATCATTGGCCAAACCGCTACCGTGCTAATCGTCGCCGTGTTATTTGAGGTGACGGCGGCTTTGGCAATCTGCCTCACGGCTATTGTGGCATCCGCAATGCTAAACCTGTTTCTATCCTTCCGGTTTGGCGGGCGGCGCCAGTTGACGCAGCGCTTCGTGCTGGCCTCACTGGCGTTTGATACAGCTCAGTTGGCCTTGTTACTTGGCTTAACAGGTGGGTTGCACAATCCATTCTCCATCCTGCTACTAGCTCCTGTAACTGTGTCCGCTACAATTCTTTCTGCCCATCGTACGATGACGCTTGGTCTGTTCGCTTTGATCGCGATCAGCATTTTAGCGGTTGTGCACTTGCCAGTGCCTGGCCCAGCGCCCCAGTTAGCGATGATCTATTCTTTGGCGGCGTGGATGGCGACAGTTGTCGGGACTGTCTTCATTGCAGGCTATGTCGTTAGGGTGTCCAGTGAACACCGGCGGATGCAGCAGGCCCTTGGTGAAGTGCGCACAACCCTGCAGCGCGAACAACAGGTGTCTGCCGTTGGGGCACTGGCGGCTGCGGCAGCGCATGAGCTTGGAACGCCCTTAGCCACAATCTCGCTCGTATCGAAGGAATTGATGCTGGATTTGCCGGAAGGCAGTGAGGCGGCAGACGATGCTGCTCTATTGGTTTCCCAAGCGGAGCGGTGCCGGGATATTTTGGCGGAGCTGGCGGCGCGGCCTAGTGATGATTCCGGTGCTGAGTTCTATCCAATCCCGCTGACAGCGCTTGTCGGCGGTGCTGCGACACAGCATCGTCGACCCGAAATAGCTTTCACCGTCCTGCAAAGGCCGTTGTCAGATGACGCTGGGCTAGAGCCTCGTGTGCAAAAAACGCCAGAATTGGCTAATGGTCTCGTCAATATTCTGTCCAATGCGCTGCAATTCGCTAAGACTGAAGTCAAAATCATTATTGAATGGGATGCTGAGGAAATTTGTGCTCATGTCTCGGATGATGGACCAGGATTTCCAACAGATGTCTTAGATCGGATCGGTGAACCCTACATTTCAACGCGGGCAAAGCAGGATGGCCATATGGGGCTTGGGTTGTTTATTGCACGAACACTGTTGGAGAATACGGGCGCTAGCCTTACATTTGAGAATGGGCCGGAAGGCGGTGCCGTTGTTCATGCGGTATGGTCACGAGTCTTGCTTGAAGTAAAGCAAGATGAGAAGCGGTAATTCTACGGAGTTTATGTGTGATGTCGATTGAAGGCAGCGGCGGCGTGGACGCCGGGAAAAGTTTACTGATTGTCGAAGATGATCTGCCCTTTTTAAAGCGTTTAGCACGTGCGATGGAGCGGCGTGGCTATGACGTGCACACCGCTGAATCTGCGGCCCAGGGCATTCAGTCAGCCCGATTAAAGCCTGCCTATGCAGTGGTTGACCTGCGCTTGGGCGATGGCAGCGGGCTAGATGTCGTTGCGGCTCTGCAGGCGGAACGACCTGATATTCGCGCTATTATCCTGACAGGGTACGGTAATATCGCCACAGCTGTCGCTGCGGTCAAAGCGGGAGCTATCGACTATTTACCGAAACCGGCAGATGCTGACCAGATCGAAGCTGCATTGCTAGCGGCACCCAACGAGACGCCGCCACCGCCTGAAATGCCGATGTCTGCGGATCGGGTGCGTTGGGAACATATTCAGCGTGTCTATGAGCAATGTGATCGCAACGTTTCGGAAACTGCGCGGCGCCTGCGGATGCACCGCAGAACCTTGCAACGGATTCTAGCTAAGCACGCGCCGCGAGAGTAGATAATCCAGCGGTTTGAACCTAGAAATGCTGCACTGCGAAAATGCCGCGGTGAAAATTGGTTAAATTGTACAGAAATTCTCCTGCTACGCCTTGAATTTTGCACAGCAGCATTTACTTGAAGAGTGTAGGAGTAATCCTGCACGCCGGTTATAGGCGTTTCCTCCCTGAACTTGGGCCGCGCTTCGGCGCGGCCTCTTTTTTTTCGCTGTAAATGCGAATTTGTGGATTTTCAGGTAATCAGCGCACCAGGGAAGGCGCTTCATCAACCTGCATTGCTGCGCCAAGTGCTGCGATCAACCCATCAATATGACTTTGTAACGTTTCGAAATGCCGGCTGCGCTCGAAGCTCGTCTCATCCATGTAGAGTGCGCGATTTACCTCGACCTGAAGCACATGCACCCCCGCTCGCGGTGCGCCATAAGCCTTTGTGACATGACCACCGGCATAGGGGTCATTAATCGCCACCGCATAGCCTAGATCGCTGAGATAGCGATAAGCGGCGTCTGTTAGGTCTGGTGCAGCGGCGCGTCCATGATTATCGCCGAGCACTATATCAATCGGCCCAAAATTTGGATCATCCCGGCAGGTAAGGCCTGCTGATGGCATGGAGTGTGCATCCAGCAATAAGCATGTTCCAAAGCGCTTACGCGTTGTCTGGATCAGCCGGTTGAGCTCTCGGTGATACGGTTTGTAGCAGGCATCTAGCCGAGCCGCCGCTTCAGCAAAAGAGAGGCGGCGATTATAGATATCCATGCCCGCAGCAACGATGCGTGGGATCGAGCCTAAGCCCGCCGCAACGCGTGGGCTGCGTGTCGATGCATACGGCGGTAAAGCCTCATCAAACATTGCTGGGTCAAGCTCGTAAGGTTCTCGGTTCACATCCACATAGGCGCGGGGGAATAGTGCGGCTAGGAGTGGCGCGCCGTGATCAATTGAGTTGGCAAAGAGCGTATCTACATAAGCGTCTTCTGAGCGGCGAAGCGCGTCTGCATCCAGTTTGCTCGCATCAACCAGATCGCTTGGATACCGATTGCCAGAATGGGGGGAGGCCACAATGAGGGGAACGGTCTGAGTTTCAGGTGCCGACAAATGAAACGGCGCGTCAACGTCAATGAAGACTCGCTTAGCGTCAGATCGATCACGGGCGGTGGCCAGGGGACTCATGCGTCGAACCTTACTGGGATTCGCGATGTTCGGATATTGACTTTTCCGCATGACGAGGAGCGGCGGCCTGTCTGGCTTGCGCGCGTTCACGGTGCGCTACGTACAATCCAGCAGAAATGATCACGGCGGCGCCAATCCAGGTCCACTTGTCTGGGAAATTGCCGAACAGCAGAAAGCCCATGATTGTTGCGCCCAGCAGGTGCGTATAGGCGAATGGTGCCAGTGTGGATGCTTGGGCGTAGCGATATGAGGACGTCAACAGAAAGTGCCCAAATCCGGCAAAAACGCCAAGGCCAATGAAGAGCGCTATCGATAGCCATCCGTCGGGGGGTGTCCACACGAACGGCGCAATCGGCGTCATTGCGACCACGCCGACAATGGCGGCGATAGTGGCTGCGGTTGCTGGCGAGTCATAGCTTGAGAGGTGGCGAGTGGTGATTTGGTAGAAGGTGGAGCATAACGCACTGGCAACGAAGAAAAGTGCTGCCCACTGCATATCGGTACCTGGCCGGATGATGATCAACGCGCCTGCAAACCCTATAACAACGGCCAACCAGCGCCGCCAGCCCACCCGTTCCGCCAGTAATGGTGCTGAAAGCGCTGTAACCATCAGTGGGCCGGTGAATTGGATAGCGGCACCTGTCGCCAGGTCCAAATGGGACAAACCCATAAAATACAGTATCGTCGAGCCCAGCAAGTAAATCCCGCGCGCGATTTGGGCGGACGGCATCTGCGGGCGGAGCAGCTTCATGCCGTGTTGAGGCAAAAAGACGACCATCATGAACGCAAGCGCCCCGACATTTCGCGCCCAGGCAACTTGCAGCGGGTCATGAGTCTGGGTCAACCATTTCACCGCGCCGTTTAGCCCGGTGAAATTGGCGATGGCAGCCAGCATCAACCCAATGCCGATAATGGTCGCGCCTTCAACGCGGCCTGCGGCTTTCGATTTCTGCATGAGGTGACGCCTACTTCTTGCGGGAGATAGTCAGGGCACAAATCACCCTGCGGTCAACTTAGGGCCCACCTTAACTAAGAGCAATTGGCGGATATGTGTGCTAGTCTAGAACTATTGAAGATGTTGGGATTGAACTGAAATGTCCGAAATTCGTGAAGACTTAAGTGCTGCCCATGCCCGCGCATGGCTTAGGCTCGCAGCCCCCGGCGCCTGGCTGACAGGAGCAGAGAAGGTTGCCATTGCAGCAGAGGCCCGTGCAGCGCTCGATTGCCTGGCCTGCGCCCAACGAAAAGCGGCGTTGTCGCCAGAACAGCCGATCCCGGCTCATGCAAGCCCAAGTGGGCTGGATACAGCGTGGGTTGATCTAATCCATCGCATCCGTACAGATGCCGATAGGCTAACGCCCGCATGGTTCGCAAGTGTAGTACCGTCGATCTTGAGCGTTGAACGATACGTTGAAACGGTCGGCGTTATTGCTGAGGCCACGGCGGTTGATAGCTTCATGACCGCAATGGGCATGCCGCTTTGGCCGCTTCCAGCTCCGCTCGCGGGTGAATTGACAGGCGTTCGTCCCGAAGCTGCAAAGCTTGCTGGTGCCTGGGTCCCAACTGTCGCGCCGGAGGATGTCAGCTCGGCTGGTCCTGAGCTGGTTCAAGCGATGTATCGCAATCGCTCCGCCGCCAATATCCACCGCGCGCTTAGCCTAGTGCCGGAAGCAGTAAACGGGTTCTTTGATCTGGACGATGCAATGTATCTACCCGATGCATTTTTGCGGAAATTCGAGGAGGAGCCGCGCGCGATCACGCATGCTCAGATCGAATTATTGGCGACCAGAGTTTCAGCACTAAATCGATGTTTGTATTGAACAACCAGCCATCTCGTGCTGCTCCGTGGGAGCGGCCAACATGCTGGACAGACGTACGATGATCGCTTTGCTATCGATGCGGAAACCGATAGTGGGGTTTCGCATGCGCGCCTGCTGCTTGATTTTGCGGAAGCTTGCGTCGCTAGAAGCGTTGAGCTTTCGGGTCGGCGTGAGGCGCTAAGAAAGACGCTTGGTGAAGCCGCACTTGTCGATGCGGCGGCAACAATCGCGATTTTCCAAGCCGTGGTGAAAGTCGCAGACGCGACAGGCATTCCCCTGGAGGATGCAAAAGCCGAGATCAGCGCGGAATTTCGCGCCGAGCTCGGCCTGAATGCATTCGTCGCTGAGTAGCGCTGAGGCTACAAGTCTTTTTTTTCTATCAGCTCAATCTTGTAGCCGTCTGGGTCTTCAATAAATGCGATGACGCTGCCGCCGTGCTTCATGGGACCGGGCGGACGCGGAATACTAACACCTTCTTTCCCAAGCGCTTCGCAAGTCGCGTAGATGTCTTTGACACCTAGCGCCAAGTGGCCGAAGGCGTCGCCCAGGTCATACGGCTCTTTTTGATCCCAATTGTGGGTCAGCTCTAAGACCGTGTTGTCCGTTTCGTCGCCATAGCCAACGAACGCCAGCGTGAACTTGCCAGTTGGGAAATCTTTCCGGCGCAGCGCATTCATACCGAGCAGGCGGGTATAGAAGTCCATGGATTTGTCGAGATCCAGGACCCGGATCATTGTGTGGAGATATTTGAAGTCAGCCATGTGCCGTGCGGCCTTTCAGTCTTGTTAAATTGAACAAACCGTAGCAGCCGCCAGGGCAGATGGCGAGGCGGTTCAGCGGAGGTGCAATTGATTTCTTGCAGCCATGGCCATGCATTTTGTGGTGGTTGCGGACAATCACCATGTCGATGCCTGCAGGAACCTAAAAGCCAGAAAGTGAGCGCATTAAACGGTTGCTCCGTTTAATGCGGATGTTGCGGCACACGGGTTCCAAAAACAGTGCTGTCAGGCAAGCGCACATAAAAAAAGAGGCATAGTGCTCCCAGCTGGTGTCGCCGTGGGGAATAGTAGCTGAAATTCTATAGGTCCCGTCGGATTGCTTCTGTGCGGTTGCGTTCAACACATCTGCTTCGCCAGCACTTGAGGCTATGGGCGTGCCGGCCAGCAAAAGAGCGGCGGCCAGAGCATATGTTCGTGTGGTCATAAAAGTTTCCTTTTGGGCGGCAAAGCCTCAGAACATAGTGTTTCCGTTGTGCGACATACCGGGAATGATTTGCAGCACATCCCAGTGCCCAACGACTTTACCATCTTCATCAAAGTGGAAAATATCAATTCCGGCCTATTCCTCGTTCCCAGGCCATATTTGAAGGCAGTGCAGGATGACCTAATTGCCTTCCGCAAACGCACGCTTAAACATCACTTTCTCACCAGGATACTGGGCGGCCATGCTCTCAAAATATTCGATGAAGGTCTCTTTGCCATCTGCCACTTCGGGAGTGTGCTGGATGTATTCTGCGCCGACATAGCGCTCTATCGCCTCACGAGGCTGGCACATATTAATCATCAGGTCCTAAAAGGCCTTGGCGGTTGCTTTGTTCTTTTTCAGGTCTTGAATAGGGCCAAGCTGTCATTGGCTAGAGGTTCGGATCAACTGATAAAGGTACTGGATTCCGGCCTTCACGCACTTATGCCGTTTGCGATCCGTTCCGGTCCATTTTATACGACGTAGCATGAGCGATCTTTTCGCCGATTCGGCAGCATCAAACGACTACACCGCCGCTGACATTGAGGTGCTCGAGGGGCTGGAGGCTGTGCGCCGCCGCCCGGGCATGTATGTCGGCGGTGCGGACGAACGCGCCTATCATCACCTGGCGGCTGAAATCCTGGATAATTCCATGGATGAGGCAGTTGAAGGCCATGCCGACTTGATCCTGGTGGAATTGACGGCGGATGGCTTTTTTCAGGTTCGGGATAATGGGCGCGGCATTCCAATTGATCCGCATCCAAAAAACCCAAAGCAGTCAGCGCTGGAAGTCATCCTGACCACGCTGCATTCCGGTGGTAAATTTTCCGACAAGAATTACGCGACCTCTGGCGGACTGCATGGCGTTGGCATGTCCGTTGTGAGTGCGTTGTCTGAAGCGTTGACGGTTGAGGTTGCGCGGGACAAGAGGCTGTGGCGGCAGACTTATTCCAAAGGCGCCCCCACTTCAAAGCTGGAGAAGGCGGGTGCGGCACCCAACCGGCGTGGCACGCAAATCCGTTTTCGGCCGGACCCAGAGATTTTTGGCGACCGGCTGAAGTTCAGCCCGGCGCGGCTATACCGGATGGCGCGCTCAAAAGCTTATCTCTACAAGGGCGTCAAAATCCGCTGGAAGTGCGACCCTGCTCTCCTGAAAGAAGGTGAAGAGACGCCAGCGGAGGCTGAACTCCAGTTCCCTGGCGGCTTGCAAGACTTCCTCGCCGCAAGCATTGGTGAGCGACCTGTAGCGACCGATATGCCGTTTGCTGGCGACGCCACTATGACTGATGGCGGCCGCGTTGAATGGGCGCTGTCCTGGCCTGTAGATGGGTATGATGGGTTCACGCACTCGTATTGCAACACTATTCCAACACCGCTCGGTGGAAGCCACGAGATTGGCTTCCGCACGGCTTTGCTACGTGGCCTTAAAAACTACGGCGAGTTCAAGAACGTCAAGAAAGCGGCTCAGATTACCGGCGACGATCTGGTTGGCGCTTCTGGCCTGATGCTTTCCTGTTTCATCAAAGACCCGCAGTTTCAGGGGCAGACCAAGGAGCGCTTGGAAACGCCAGAGGCCCAGCGTGCAGTGGAAGCAGCGATTAAGGATCGGTTCGAAAGCTGGCTGACGTCTGCGCCTTCCAACGCTGATGCGCTGCTTGAGCATGTGATTGAGCGCACGAATGATCGCCTTCGTCGCCGTGCAGAGCGAGACGTTAAGCGCAAGACCGCCACCTCCCGCAAACTCCGGCTACCCGGCAAACTTGCGGATTGCTCTCTGCCGGGGCCAGAAGGCTGTGAGTTATTTCTGGTGGAGGGGGACAGCGCTGGCGGGTCTGCAAAACAGGCGCGGGACCGAAAAAGTCAAGCGATCCTGCCGC
>Ga0315331_10001831_pt1 | contig 16019 bp, 14 predicted proteins | sample M160m34915metaG_FD_203456 | JGI IMG/M metagenome (GOLD analysis project Ga0315331, IMG submission 203456) | Ammonia-oxidizing marine archaeal communities from Monterey Bay, California, United States - M1 60m 34915 | ecosystem: Environmental > Aquatic > Marine > Intertidal zone | place: USA...
AGCTGAGCAAGCCGTTTCCACTGGGTGATAGCTTGCAGCCGAAGTCTCGCAGTGAAGTTGCGGCCGAATATGTCGGTTTGGGTTTTACTCATATCCTGCCCAAGGGCGCTGATCACATCTTATTTGTGCTGGGGATTTTCTTATTTAGCCTCCATCTGCGGCCACTGTTGTTGCAAGTTACCGCATTCACCGTTGCTCATTCGATTACATTGGGATTGTCGCTGTACGGCTACATTGCACTGCCGGCGAGTATTGTTGAGCCATTAATTGCAGTGTCTATTGTTTATGTGGCTGTAGAAAATCTTATCACTACTGAATTGAAGCCCTGGCGCATCTATGTGGTGTTTGCATTCGGACTTCTTCATGGCATGGGCTTTGCTGGAGTGCTCACCGAGCTGGGTTTGCCGCGCAGCGACTTTGTTACCGCTTTAATAGCGTTTAATGTCGGGGTAGAGCTGGGGCAGCTCGCTGTTATTGCGATAGCTTTTCTTGCTGTCGGTGTTTGGTTCGGCAAGAAGCCTTGGTACCGCCAGCGGATTGTAATTCCCGGCTCGCTGGCGATTGCGGCGATGGGTGCTTGGTGGACGGTAGAGCGGGTATTCAGTCTTCAGTAAAGGCTAGCGACGCTGAGCGTCTTTGGCGGCTTTTTTATTGGCCCGCCGTGTTTCATTGGCAGCGCTCACATCGCTGCCAATGTGGTTCTCGCCACGCGCTTTTGCCAGATCTACCTGCTTCTGCCGTTCCGCATAACGAGCCCGTTGCTCAGGCGTGGTTTGATCATGACAGTGCGGGCAGCTTACGCCATGGATGTACTGTTCGCTTTTTTGGTGATCTTTAGTAATCGGCATTCGACAGGCATTGCATTGGTCGTAATGACCTTTCTTAAGTCGATGATCAACCGCAACCCGCTCATCGAAGACAAAGCATTCGCCCTCCCAAATTGACTGAGTTTCAGGCACTTCTTCAAGATACTTCAGGATGCCGCCTTCAAGGTGATAGACCTCGTCGAAGCCCTGTGACTTGAGATAAGAGGTGGACTTTTCGCAGCGTATTCCTCCTGTACAAAACATAGCTACTTTTTTATGTTTGGCCGGATCGAGATTGGTCGCTACAAATGCGGGAAACTCTTTAAAGGTTTTGGTTTTTGGGTTAACAGCATTTTTAAATGTGCCGATCTGTACTTCATAGTCGTTGCGGGTATCGATGAGCAGCACTTCGGGATCTTCGATTAAGGCATTCCAGTCTTGCGGCCTTACATAGCTGCCGACCACGTCGGCTGGGTTAACCCCCTCTATGCCCATCGTAACGATTTCGCTCTTAAGTTTTACTTTGCTGCGAACAAAAGGTGGTTCATCACTATAGGACTCTTTGTGTGACAGTCCCGGGAATCGGGACGAATGGCGCAGCCAGTGAAGCACCGCATCGATGCTTTCCCTGCTACCCGCTACTGTGCCATTGATTCCTTCGGAGGCCAGTAAAAGCGTTCCCCGAACATGCTTCTCTTGCATCAGGCTCAGCAGTGGTTGTTGCAGTGCCACCGGATCTTTAATAGTAACGAACTGGTACATGGCAGCGACGACGATTGATTGCACTGGAGTTCCTTGGTGTATATGCCTGAGAGGGTGCAGCGAGCTTTTGCCCGGGTGTCGGGATTATAGCGATAATTGACGAAGGCTCTACAGGGGTTTTGTTATCATCGACCCATGCTTAAAACTCCTGAGACTTCCCCGATAGCATTGCCTATCTTGTATTCATTTCGTCGTTGCCCTTATGCAATTAGGGCTAGGTTAGCGATCGCGCAGGCTGGTGTTGCGGTGCAACTGCGCGAAGTGCTACTGCGCGATAAGCCCCAAGCCCTGCGTGAGGTTTCACCAAAAGCCACTGTGCCAGTATTGGTTCTCCCTGACGGGCAGGTTCTGGCGGAAAGCTTCGATATAGTGCAATGGGCGCTCTCTGGCTATGAGCGTGGGAGCTGGCGTCCCGCAGAGTCATCCGGCTTGCGGGAGCTTGTGGCTCAAAACGATGGCGAATTCAAACGAAATTTGGATGGCTATAAATACCCGGACCGTCACTTAGAGCATAGTCGCGAAGAGTACCGTGCGGCTGGTGAGCTTTGGCTGGCAGAACTCGATCATCGTTTAGCCTTGTCGCCTTATCTCGCGGGGGATCATCCCGGCGCTGCCGATATTGCCGTTTTGCCGTTTGTGCGGCAGTTTGTAAACACTGATGCAGAGTGGTTTGCGACTGCCGGGTATTTTACATTAAACGCCTGGTTGACGGCATGGCTTGCATCGCCGTTGTTCATTTCGGTGATGAATAAATATGTGCCGTGGCAGCCGAGTGATGAGCCAATAGTATTTTCTGGACACCAGCCTTAATCTCCGTCTTCTGACGGATTGCTTTTTCAAAATGAGCAGTCGCAAAAAGGTCTCGGCAGCTACCCCTTCTGACTTTATGGTGGAGCCCGAAGCAATGCATTAGTTAAGAGGGCTTACCGGAGCGGCCAATTCTTTTGCCAGTATTATCGCCTGCTCACCATTAGGCGCGTAGCCGTCCGCACCAATCTTTTGCCACAGTCCGGTGACGCCTGCAAACGCATTACCGCCCACCATGATTTGAGGGCGCGGACTGTGCTGCTTTAAGGCACCAATTGCAGCGCGCAGTTTTGGCAGCTGAGAACTGAGCCCCAGCGATAGCATAATGATGTTGGCATCATAAAACTCTACTGCTGCAGGCAGGTCGTACGCAGGAATATCGGCGCCCAAATAAATCGTGCGCCAGCCTTCGATTTCCAGTAGATAGGAAATCGCCCGTATGCCGAGATCGTGGGCATTGCCTGCTACAGATGCACACACTGCAGTGTATCCATTATCGGGGAGGTGTTTCGTTTGCTGCGATATAAGCGCCATCGTGTGCTGTGTCGTCGCTGTCACTTGATGCTCTTCTGCAACTGTGACGTCACCCAGATGCCAGAGTCGACCGATTTCCCGCTGAGCGGGCATGAGCACGTTAAGGATTGCCGTTTTCGCGGTCAAGTGATGATCGATTTCATCAATGACGATTCTGGTGGCTTCACGTGAATTGCCTTGGAGTATGGCTTGCAGGTACTGAAGCACGATATTATCGACAGGGTTTCTGGGGTCGAGCGCTGATTCAGTCGATACACACTTGTTATCGAACAATTCCTGTTCTGCGTTATCAATGACTGTAATTATATCGTTGGAAAGATTGTCGGTTAGAACCTCAATAAGCGCATAGCGGAGGCTCACTAGCGTACTTTTTATGAATGCTTCGTCCTGTCCTCGCGCCGTCATGGCTTCGCGTGACCAACTGACCCTCGAAGCAAACAGCCTTGATTCACCAGTGGCTATGGCTGCCGATAATTCCAGCACACGCTGATCAAAATGTTGCTGCCAGATACTATTACCATCACTGCCAAATTGTTGTACGACATCCGGCGCTGTTGCGAGTAGGTGACGTGACGCAGCCTGGCTGATTTCTGCCGCCGACTGCTCGAGTAAGTGTGCGGCTTTTGCATCTGCTTGCATTATGATTTACGTCCTTGCTTTATTTGTCCATTAGCAGCATTGCTCGGGTCGACTGCAGTTGCTGCGCTTCTTGTGTTTGTAGCGGAGACCCCGGCATTGACCAATCGTGTTAATCCACTTGAGATCATGTTTTTTGGAAAATGACTTCTTACGTTGCCCATTTTCATCGCTGCATTCTCAATGCTGACCAAAAATGCCGGTAGCAGAAAAAGCACTATTAGGGTGGCGAACATGAGGCCAAATGATAACGAAACAATCATTGGCTTTAGAAATTGTGCCTGGGTAGCTTGTTCGAACAGCAGAGGGGCAATACCCACTACGGTTGTAATAGATGTGAGCAGCACTGCGCGTAAACGACTTATTCCTGCTTCTACAGCAGCATCTGCCGCCTTCATGCCGGCTTCGCGTTGCTCTTTGAAGCGCATGACAAGAATAATGGAATCGTTGATTACGATGCCTGTTAAGCCAAAGATGCCGAAAATTGATAGCATCGTTAGGTCAACACCCATTATCCAGTGCCCGAACAGAGCACCGGAGAGCCCAAATGGAATCACACACATAACCGCGAGGGGCCAAGCGTACGAGCTAAATACCCAGGCAACGATAATGTAGATTAGCAGCAGTGAAAGCGGCAGAGCCACGGCAAGGTCACTCAGTTGGCTGCCCTGATCTTTGGCTTCCCCGCCAAACTCATAACCAATGTCATATTTTTGGGCGATTGCTGGCAGCACATTGCGGCTGAGAGAGTTGCGCACCTGATTGGCATTAGCAACCTTTCGGTCGACATCGGCAACCACTGTTACGCCGAGTAACCCGTTGCTGTGCCGGAGACTATCGAAGCCTCTTTGATAGCTCAGTGTAGCCACATCAGAAAGTGTCGCTGAATCAGATTCACCAATAACAATTGGCAGTGATTCAAGAGCACGTAAAGAGTTGCTTTCGGATTGATTTAGCCGGACACGCACTTCAATCTCGCTGCCATCGTCCTGGAATATTTGTACCAGTTCGCCCTGAAAGGAAGATCTCAGCTGTGCGCCGAGAGATTGCCCGGTTAAGCCTATGGCTTTGCCCGTAGGGCTTAGCTCATAAATTAACTGTTCTTTGCCAAAGGTCGTATCGTCGCGAATGCCACCTACACCAGGGTATTCCTGTAAAGCCTGTTGGAACTCAAGCGCGGCATTCTTGAGGATTAGTGGGTCATCGCCGATAAGCTGGACCTCGATCGCCGAGCCGTCAGGCCCGACGGTGCTGCTGGTGATCAGAAAGGATTCCATACCCGCAGTCATGTCGACTTTGCTGCGCCATAGACGAATGAATTCAGCATTGGTGGTGATTCGCTCATCCGGGGGGAGAACTTCTACAATTAAGTGCCCTAAGTGACTGCCTTTTGGGCCGCGACTGTCCTTGCCACGTTTGGTCAGCACCAGATTAATAATGTCCTCACCGGTTTCGGATTCCGCTTCGAGCAGAGTGCGCTTGGCCTCGGTAAGGAAGTCATCAATCCGAGATTCTGGCGACCCGGCGACAAATCGAGCATTGGCAGTGATAGTTGTGCCATCGGGTTGCGGAAAGAAACTGAAACCAATACGGCCACCTATTAGCAAGCTAATGCCTAATATTAGTGCGGCTACGGCGATGCTGATGGTGGTCTGTCTGTTGTTAATTGACCACGTGAGCCACCCCCGGAATCTGACCTCGCGAAACGCATTGAATGCCGCATCGAAGCGCCTCCGGAACTTGCTGACTTTATGCGTGGCTACGCCTTCGAGCGAGTGCCGAAGATGCCCTGGTAGTACGATAAAGCACTCAATAAACGAAGCGATAACAACGCAGATCACGATGAGTGGAATGGGGAGCAAAATAGTTCCGGCGATCCCATCAAGAGTGAGTAATGGTAAAAATGCACATATCGTTGTTAGCGAGGCAGCCGCTACCGGAGCTAACATCTTGAATGCTGCATTTTCTGCCGCTTTGGCCGGGCTGGCTCCATTCTGGAACTGCGTAACCGCTTCTTCACCAACGATGATGGCATCATCAACGATAATGCCAAACGCCATAATCATTGCGAACAAAGTGATCATGTTAATGGTGCCGCCGAGCAGATACAGTGCCGCAAGTGCCACCAGCACAGATACCGGAATGCCCACAGCAACCCAGAAGGCCACCCGTACATTTAAAAATAAATATAAGGCCAGTCCCACCAACAGCAGGCCAGATAGAGCGTTGCTAAGCATCAAATCGATGCGTTCATCGACGAGCCGCCACGGCTCGTCATAAAACAAAATATCAACATTCGGTGGCACCGAATTTCGTGCACTTTCAGCCCAGTTATAGATAGTTTTTGCTACATCAATGGCATCTTGATCTTCGGAGCGACGAATCTGGATCTCTACGGCGGGCATACCGTTAAGAAAAATTTCTGTCTGGTCTGGCCGGGGTTGTCGATTGATGGTGGCAATATTGCCTAGAGTAAGCAGTCGGCCGTTCTGATCGGCGACAATTGGCAGACTATTGAAGTCCTCAACCGAGCGTGCTTTGTCAAGACTGCGAAGCTGTCGGGCTACATCCGACTGCCCTAAAGTACCGGCCGGAACATCTTGGCTAAAGCTCCTAACCAGGCTGGCAATGTCGGCAGCCGAAAGATTCAGTTTTGCCAGTTGCTCAGCTGATACTTCTATAGAGATTTCTTCTTCGGGCAGCCCCGTAATAGTGATTCTGCTCAAGCCAATGGCACGCATCTCACGCTCGAAGCGTTTAACAATTGTCCGCAGCTCAGAAAGCACCGGTCCCGCCACGGTAAGCTTAGTGACCGGTTCGCTGCGATTAACTTGGGTAACCTGAGCATCGTCGGCATTCTCAGGCAGGTTACGCACCAGCGACACTGCATCTTTGACCTGATCGAGAGCACTGCCCATGTCAGCATTTTCGGCATACTCGAGCGTGACTCGTGATTCGCCCGGTCGTGAGTTGGATGAGATGCTGGTAATTTCATTCAGGCCTTGCAGCGCCGCTTCAATAGGGTTGGTTACCGATTGTTCGACATCTTCTGCAGCGGCACCTGGCCACTGAACGGAGACTTCGATCAGATTAAGCTGGAAAGCCGGGAGCAATTGACGGGTGAGCTGACTTGATGCCCAGATTCCGGCAAGGATCATGACCATCATTGCTAGATTAGGCGCGATCGGGTGTCTGACAAAGCTGCGTATGATTTGGTGCATCGTTAGCCCCTAGCGGTTTCCAGCCCGCTGATCGGACTCTGTAATGGACTCTTCTGCCGTTACAGAATTAGCCGCTGCTATCGACGGGTATTCAGCAGTCGATAGATCGCTAGAGCTCTCGATGAGCAAGCCGTCTGCTGCATTGGACAACTTGGTTAAAATTACTGCTGTACCATCGGTAACGTCGGGGCTCCGCAGCAGAACTTGGTTATTTCCATCGGCATCAACGCGCTCGCCAGCGCGTTCCACGAGAACCGACTTCATTCTCGATTGCTGCACCGTATAAATACGGTTCTGCCCGTACACCGCTTCCGCTGGAACCATAAATACATTCTCAACAGGCGGCAGCTCAATCAGCACTCTTACCGTGCTGCCGAGACGAAGATCATTAGCAACAGCAGTAGCATTTTCAAATCCAATAAACGCGTCAACACCGCCGCTGTTCTGTCTGGTTTGACCGGTAATTCTGAGGAGTTTGGCGGGAATCAGCGAGCCTTGAGAATTGACCATTACTTCCATCGGTATGCCGCGGGCCAAGCCATCCCGCAGGGCGGCTGCATAGACAGACGGTATTTGGGTGCGGACTTCAGTGGTCGCGGGGTTTTGCAACCGCATTAAATTGTCGCCTCGACCGATACGATCACCCACAGACACATTGAAGTCGGATAGCATTCCATCAAAAGGTGCACGGATCTTGGTGCGTTCGAATGCCAGTTGTGCCTTATCTCGCTGCGCCGATGCCCGCATCAACTGAGCCTCAATTTGGATGGCACTTATTTTGCTTTCTTCGACAGCAAGGGTCGCTTGATTAATGCTCAATTGCTGTCGCTTTAGAGACTCCATCGACGTGTCGAGATCGGATTTTGAAAGCAAGCCATCGGCTTGCAATTCGCTTGCCCGTTTGCTCTGACTTTCTGTTATTGCAAGGAGCTCTTGCTCTTTTTCAAGAACGAGTTGGTTGCTTTTTAAGCGCATCGATGCAAGGCGTATTTGGGCTTTGATCTCTGCGAGTTCTGCCTCACGTTCTCGAAGCTCCAAAATGGAATCTCTGTTATCCAAAAGTATCAGTAACTGACCTTTGCTTACGGTGTCGCCTTCATTAACTAACAGACTAAGCACTTCTGCTTCAACGCCGCCGCGCAGCTGGGTATCTTCGGGAGATTCAATTTTTCCGAATAATTCTACATTGGGTTGGCGCGCTGAATTATTGATCATCGCGGTTTCTACAACCCAGGCACGTTCAGGGGGATCGGCTTGAATATCTGCAGGCCTGCTGGCAATAAGTGCACCCGAGGTGAGCAGGGCAGTTAGGACTATAAGCAGGGCAGCCCTGCGTTTAAGTGCAGCACCGAGAGATGAGAGTTTTTCTGCGTAAACCATGAGTCAGCCGCTGCCTTTAATCAATGTTCAGTTCAAGACACTATTCGTGGTGCGGCTGCGCTCAGATTCAGCCTCTAGGGCTGATTAGTCAGTTTTCAGCAGGACAGCGGCCAATAAGGGCAGGGGACTGATGGTTTATGCTGCGTTGCAGCTTAGCGATTCCCGCGCCGGTTCAGATCGAATAGGCTGGATTCTATCGGATTGCCTTAGACAGCGGTGCTGGCATCCCGTCTGAATGCTTCCAGAATTCGTCATTGGTCCGGCTAATACGGTATGGCGCATCGAAACGTTCATGGTCATCGGGATTCTGTAATCAGACAACACCAACGCTGATGCGCACCTCGATGGGCTCTTTGCCAAATCACCGGTCGTTCACTGTTCCGCCATCGGCGCATGGTTTGGCTGGCAGCCCTTTATGATGCCGATTCTTTGCGTGCTAAGCTGATCAGCACGGTTTAAAAATAGCCATTGGCTTAAGAGCAATTCATAGGAGCAGAGTTATGGCGCAGCAAGCTTATTGCGATTACCTGAACCGGTATTCCGCTGCCCTTTTTAAAGAAGATCGGGGCATGAGCGCTTGCGGACCTAAGGCGATTATTGTTGGTGGCCAGCATCTCTTGTGACGTTTTACAATGTGACTGTGGCGGGCTTCTATGAACGCCGTTAAGGTTGCCCATGCGTATGATTTTGGGACTTACGCTGTAATGAAGTCCTTGCTCGAGAGCGAGGGAATGCAAGTGATTGATGTGGCATTTGGCAGCCATATTAGTATCGCAGGAGCCGATCAGGGCTATTACCTTCAGGTTCGTGCGACCGACCAGGGTAGGGCGCGGACCTTGCTCTGGCAGAACTCTCTGGCCAAGTACCTATTAAAGGAACAGTTATGACGTTGCGCTGCTGGTCATGCGGAGAATCACTGCAGTCACTTACTCCGCCGCTGGGTCGTCAGGATGAATGCCCGGCTTGTGCCAACTATCTTCATGTTTGTCGGATGTGTGCATTTTTCGATCCTGCCGTTACGCGAGCTTGTCGTGAAGATGATGCAGAGGATGTAAAAGAGAAAGCACAACTCAACTTTTGCGATTATTTCAAGCCTTCGGTTAACGCCTTTGACCCGCTAAAGGCAGCGGCGGCTCAGCAGGCAACAGACGCCCTGGCCGCTTTATTTGATGACCCTGATGACCCAAGTCAAGCGCCCGCATCATTGCCGTTCGCAGCAGATCAATTGTTTAAAAAGTAGCTTTTTGGGGCTAAACCGTTAGCGCGCGTGCAGCGAACAGCCCCGCAATGAGTGTTATTGGATAGTTTGGAAAGAAGCTGTTATTAGTTATGCTGCTTCAGCGTAGGATAGGTTAACCGAAAAAACTTAATGGGGGCTCTAATGGAGCTAAGAGACAAGGTCGCTTCAGAGCGACGCAGGTTGCGCCAAGTCCGGCAATTACTGTCGGCGGCAGTGGCTCAGGGGGCTCAGGGCTCTGCCACGTGGGTGCCTTTTTATATTGCCGTCGGCGAATACTTTTCTGCGGCCATGGAAAGGCTGCACACGCAGGATATCCGCATGGGTGACCTGCTTCGTGAGAGAGCTGATTTGTCTTCCGAGTCCGCACAGCAAGCTATGAGGGAGCTGGATGATCGTTTGACAGGTAACCAAAAGCATCTTTCGCAGTTCCTTGCAGGCAGCGATGCGCTGGTGGTGGAGGGTGAAGCTGCCTTGGATCGCTTTGAGTCGGCGGCCGGTGCTTATACTGATTTCATTACGTCAAACATGGGCCACCATGCCGGCACTGTCGATATTGCTCGTGACTCCTTTGGCAGTGCCGATTGGGCTTTTATGGCATTGATTAGCGAAGCCGACGCTGAGCGCGAAATTGTGTTGTACGACAATGTGTTTGCGGCGATACCTGCTGATTTATCGGCAGCCTTGCCGGACGGTTAAGCCCGACTGATCGGTCGTGCCGTGCATTTGGCTGTTTCAGCTCCCCTTAAGTTACTGATATCTTTATGGGTTAGGTAAATGTGTCTGGCATTGCTTGCTGGCCGCTTGTTTGATAGGCGGATAGTGACCCTATCCTCCTGTATTAGTGCGTGCCGCATATTGCCGTTTTCGCGGTGGTTCGGTAGTCTGCCATGAGTGAAACATAACAATATAGACGGGGGAGTCTAAGTGAAACGTATTTCTATCGTGCTTTTGATGGGTTTGGCTATGGTCGCTGGCAGTGCTCAGGCTGCAGGCAAAACGGGCTTTTATGCTGGCGGTGGTGTGAGCTGGACCCAGTACAAGACGAAGGAGAGCGTGGATCTGCTTTCTTCTAGCGCCACTAATCAGAAGTGCCTTGATATGCCCGCACCACTCGGGGATGGGACAGTGCTTGCTTATAACAATTCACCGGCAGCCTGTCTGGATTATTTCAGCAATGGTCAAGGCAGCTTTAACGAAAGTGCGATTGGTCTCGGTGCCTTTATCGGTTGGGAGTTTATTCCCAACTGGAGTGTGGAATTGCAATACGTCTGGCTGGGCGAAGCCGATCGCACAGACTTGGTCGGATCAGATCCAGATCTGCCGCAGGGAGGTCTTTTGCAGCCACCCCGGTATAAGTCCAATGAAGAGCTGATTTATAAGCAGGATTTTGAGGCTACAGCACTTAATTTAGTGGGTCGTTATCACTGGGCGATGTCGCCAAAGTGGGGTTTTAATTTTGCAGCGGGTTGGACCTTTGCTAAAGGCAAGTATGCTCAGTCATCGGATAATATTCAGGTGCAAAACACCTCGGCAGCTTGGTATCGTCCCGCTCAGACGGTCAAAATGAATGAATCTGACAACGGTTATCTCTTGGGTTTTGGTGCCACCATTGACACTACCGAAAACACGTTTCTGCGCATTGAATACATGCACTACGGCGTCGATTTTAATGGCTTCGTAAAAGCCCCGAACCGCTTAGGCTTTGATGCCGGTTATCGATTCTAAGAAGCTTGGTTCAGTCAGTTGGCAGACACAAAAAAGCCCGGAATAACCGGGCTTTTTTGTGTCTGCCAGCTTCGAGCGTCGCCTGCATTGGTCATCTGCTATTCAGGTTACGATGGGCTCCGGCTGTATTTACACAAGTCGTGTCTTTCTTTAGCTTGAAACGGTTTTGTTCGGTATCACACCAGCATAATGCTGCGTTGATTATTGGGATATGCTCAACCAAGACTTTACTGGGGCAATGACGATGGCAGATAAAGACGATCTGAAAGGGCAGGGCGAGAGTGGTATCGACCGGCGAGAGGCGCTGAGCCTCATGCTCGCGCTGGGTGGCATGGCGGGTTTAACGCAGGAAGCTAAAGCAGGCGGCCATTTCGCGCCAGCTGCAGTCGATGTCCCATCATCGGCCCCCGATGGTGTTTATCAGGCGATTGATGGGGTATTGCAGACCACCCGCAGCATCTGGAACAGTCAGGACTTCTCTAGGCTGAAAGAAGTGTGGGACACCAATGACCCAGAGCCCTGGTACGTGCCCGAGGAAATTGAACAGCCGTTTTTCTCCTGGCCTCAGCTGGATAAATACTGGAACCCGGGGCGGAAAGTTTTAAAAGGCTTTCGCTGGGATTACGACAATCTCCGTGTAAAAGTTCTGGCTGATGATCTGGTCATTGCGCTGTTTGATCATTACTATGAGATTCAACTTGTCTTTGGTCCCCCGGAGCCCACCGCAGGCTTCGACCGGGTTTTAACCTTATTTCGCAAAACGCCCGATGGTTGGAAGCACATTCTTTATGCCCAGTGTCCGCTAGGCCCCGAGAGCTATGTTCGCGCGCTACGAAAAACTATTGTGCGGGATGACTTCGGTGAGTTTCGCGATGGTTTGGGTGCTGAGGTCAGTGCAGGCGAAGAAGAATGATAAGCGCTCGTGGCTTAATTTATGCCGCTTACCTTTTTGTCATCAGCAGTATTCTGCTTACTTATGTATTGAAGGCATTTACGGCGGCAGAATTTCTTGCTGTCTCGGCGTTTGTCTGCGGCATGTTGTTGCTGCACTTTGCCGGTCGGTGGGGGAGTTTATCTCACTCGCTTCGGGCGATCGTTGTCGGTTCGTCGGTGGGCCTGTCCGGCGTGTTAATTAAAGGTGTCTTGGTTCTTCTGGGCATTGGTGCCGGCGATCATGCAGCGCATGAAGGCACTCACCCTCTGTTAGTGCACATTCACCATCTGTTTATTAATCTTGGGTTTTTGCTGTTTGTTTATGCTGCTTTGGCAGCCGCATTCAGCGGGTGGCGCACTAAGCCGTAGTTTTGGTTGGTGCTGCCGCTCTGTGTTGCGCCCGCAACGACTTTCCCTGAGAATGAACCTGACCTTTACAGAGGGCTATTTTGCGCATGAATGATGGATTAAGACAGGCGGCAGGCTTTGTCGTCTTTGGGCTGGCAATTGTATTTCTGTCTTTTGTTGCGGGGATGCTGGCTGGAGTATTTAAAGTTCCCCCGTACCCCACTGTTGAGGGCTCAATTATTGAGGTTGCTCGTGCGCTTAAATCTGATGCGGACAAGGGGTCGCTGCACTTCATGTACCGTAAGCGAAATGCGGATTCCGGTGTTACCGTTTATGACCCTGATGGGGTTCAGCCGGGTGTAACACTGATTACCGGTATGTGGCTGGATGATGGCGAGTGGCGACCAGCGGCGCGCCTAATCGGTTTTGATGGCAGCGTTTTAAACGAATGGAAAATTCGACCGGAGCAAATCTGGCCGGAGTCGCCACATACCGATTTAGCAAAGGGCACTCACAATACCCCAACCGGTTATGTGCATGGCAGTGTGCTGTTGCCTGACGGGGATATTATTTTCAATATCGAATATTTGGGTATGGTTCGTATGAGCCCTTGCGGGGATGTTGTCTGGAAACTTCCGTATCGCACCCACCACTCCATCGCACTTGATGATGCCGGCAATATCTGGGCCTCCGGCACGGTATGGCGTGAAGCGCCAATAGAAGAGTATGTGGGATTGCGGCCACCTTTCGTTGATGAGACGCTGGTGCAGGTGTCTCCGGACGGCGAGTTGTTGCAGGAAATCTTCGTGCTCAAGTCGCTCTATGACAGTGGTTTTCAGGGAACGGTCCGACTGAGCCATAAGACGCTTGATTTGACTCACTTGAATGATGTTGAAGTGCTGACCGAGGCCATGGCGTCTGCCTTTCCTATGTTCAATGCGGGCGATTTGCTGGTTTCTTTGAGAAACCTGAACCTGGTTGTTGTCATTGATAGTAATACCGGAGCAGTTAAGTGGCATTTTAGTCACCCGCTGATTCATCAGCATGACCCGGATTTTGAGCCTGATGGAACCGTCGCTATTTTCGACAATAATGACGATACAACACGCAATGGTGATTATTGGGGCCGCAGTCGCATTATTAAAGTTGACCCTGAAACCTATCGTTGGAGCGTGGCTTATCCCACGTCAGATGATCAGTCGTTCTATTCCCAGGAAGGCGGCAAGCATCAGTTGCTATCGAATGGTAATCGTCTGATTACTGAAGCAAATGCAGGGCGTGCCTTTGAGGTAAACCCTGAAGGCACGCTGGTTTGGAACTGGGTAATAGCCAGTGATGACCCTGAGTTTTTGCCTGAGGTGCTTGAGGCAACACGTTACCCCGAGAGCTACAGTTTAAGGGCAGTCTGTCCGCCCTAGGCATTCTCTATTAATTGGTGCTAATGTGGTGTTGGAGAGTAGATTGCCAGCGGGATTGCGGCATTCGCCTTTCTGGCGACATCACTTTAGTATTGTGAGGCTAAAAGTCGTCGCTGTAAGTAGCAGAGAATATATAGAGTCAAACAGGGGGTGGCATAAGTCGCCCTGAGAGCTCAGGCAGGGGTTTTATGCGGCAAACCAACTCTGTGCATATTCAGCTTTTTTCGGCATTGCTGCTGAATCTGTTGTTCCTGACAGGGTGCAACATAGGGTCAGATTCAGATTATGCCGGTGCTGCCGATTCTGAGCCGCTGAGTTCTGGTTTGCAGAGCCTGAATTCGGGTGACTCGCAGCGTGATTTTTATCTGCTTCTGCCCGATGATCATGCCAAGAGCATTGTTGTTCAGGCACAACCGGAGGCCTCGGATAATAATCCGACAAGCACAACAACCTCTTGGCCACTGTTAATCGCGTTTCATGGCACGGGTGGCAGCTACCAGAGTTGGGTGGGTGACAATGCCAATGATCTTGCTGAGGTTGTGGGCGATGAAGCCATCATGGTTTTTCCCGATGCGTTGCCTGATGGCGCCGGAGTAAGGCAGTGGAACTTCCTTACCGACGATGCACCTGATCTGATTTTTTTTGAAGACCTGCTGATGCACCTGGAAGAGCGTGGCGTGCGATATGATCCTGCCAAGGTATTTGTTACCGGCCACAGCAGCGGTGGTGGTTTTGTCCATGATCTGGGTTGCCGTTATGGCGATATTATCCGCGGGATAGCACCGAGTGCAGGGGCCCGTCTTTCTGGTGCGTGTGTGGGCGGTGTGGGCGTGCTGATGTCGCAAGGCATTAATGATCTTCTTGTGCCCGTGCAGGTGGCACGAGGGACCCGTGATTTCTGGACAAAGTACAATGCGCTGGATTCAAATCTAAGTATTGCCGGTGTGGTGCCACCCTGCATAGATCACTCTCTGTTGGCGCCGGGTGCTTATGATTATCCGGTTGTCTGGTGCGAGCATACAGAAGGCACAAAGAATGATTTTTCCGGACACGCGTGGGGAAGTTTCACCAGTGAGGCACTCTGGCAATTCTTCTCCACTTTATCAGATATTGAGCCGGCATCGATTGAGCCTCTGGGGGGCGGCAATGCTGCTGTGGTCGGTGATGCGGATACCACGCTGACGTTTGCACTTACTTTTCCCGACGAGATGGATGTGCCGTTTGTCGGCGCTATCACCATGTATCCGGCCGACTATATTAATAACCCAAGCTGCGCGATACCTTCGGTCATTCTAAATTTCAAAGACTGGGTGCCGGGTCTTGTTGTACCGGGAAGCACTGTTACTTATATCGATGTGCCTTTGGACTTCGAAGCCACACCGTTCAATGTGCCTGTGAGCTTTCCGTCTGAGTGGACACTGCAGATGGTGATTTATGTTGAGGGTGGTGGCAACCTGCTGCCAGCCATTGGCAAGGACTTAAGAGCGATAACGACAATTAGTTTTCAGGATAAAAACACACCGATCACGTTGCCAAACCCTCTGCAGGCAGAGATTGTGCAGGTGGATGTTTGCGCCCCTTAGTCAGCGATACCTGTAGAGCAATAAAAAAGCCGGCTATAGCCGGCTTTTTTATTGCTCCCATCTTTGCACGACCGGAGTTAGGTTGTGGCGTGATTAGTTTTTAGCCTGATCAACAATCTTGTTGGCGGCTATCCATGGCATCATTTCACGCAGTTGGGCGCCCGTGTTTTCAATCGGATGCGCTGCATTGGCTGCGCGTGCTTTTTCCATTAGCGGATAGCCACTTGCACCTTCCTGAACAAAGCGTTTGGCATAGTCGCCGTTTTGTATGTTTTGCAACGCCTGACGCATGGCTTCACGTGATTCGTCATTGATGATCTGCGGGCCGGTAACGTATTCACCAAACTCGGCATTATTAGAGATCGAATAGTTCATGTTGGCAATGCCGCCCTCATACATCAGATCGACAATCAGCTTGAGTTCATGGAGGCATTCGAAGTAAGCCATTTCTGCGGGGTAGCCCGCTTCGGTGAGCGTTTCAAAACCTGCCTTCACGAGTTCAACGGTGCCACCACAAAGTACGGCTTGCTCACCGAACAGGTCGGTTTCACATTCATCTTTAAAGGTGGTGTGAATGATACCGGTGCGACCGCCGCCAATACCGGAGGCATACGCCAGAGCGGTTG
>Ga0315331_10001833_pt1 | contig 16016 bp, 17 predicted proteins | sample M160m34915metaG_FD_203456 | JGI IMG/M metagenome (GOLD analysis project Ga0315331, IMG submission 203456) | Ammonia-oxidizing marine archaeal communities from Monterey Bay, California, United States - M1 60m 34915 | ecosystem: Environmental > Aquatic > Marine > Intertidal zone | place: USA...
TCCTCTTTATCTATTTATTTTTTATTATCAAATGTATGCTTACTGTTTGTATATCCTGGTCCTTTACCTTTTTGCCATAGATGATTTTCTAACACCTTTGTATCAATATTAACACCCCAACCCGGCCCTTCAGGTATATCTACGACCCCATTTTTTATATTTAATGGGCCTCCTATCATTTCATCTTTCCAAGGGACATCATCTATATCTATTTCCATTATTCTTACATTAGGGACGTTTGCGCAAAGATTTAATGAAATCATAGTTGATAAATGAGAATAGTAATTATGGGGAGCAATGTTTATCTGGTGACTTGCAGCAAGGGCTGCTACTTCCTTAGAATTTATAAATCCTTGCCATGGGATATCAATCATTGCTACATCCATTGATCTTTTATCAAAATAAGGTCTGTAGTCTGTTATTCCTAAAAGGTTTTCTCCTGAAGTAATAGGAACATCAGTAGAATCAGTTATTTCTCTCAATCCATCTGGTTCATACATATCTATTTCAACCCACATCATATTGTATTTTTCCAAAACCTTGCAAATTTTCTTAACTGCCTGTGGTTTGAAATTAAAATTTAGATCAAGGCCAATAGTGACTTTGCCTTCAGATCCTTCTTGTAGGGCACTAATATGATCTTCTATTACATCCAAAAGTTCATAATTTATAAATGTCTGATTATCAGCTGTATATTCTAAACCTTGATCTGTAGTTCCATAGCCTCCTCCAAAGCCACCAAAAAAAACATAAGTACTTTCTGGAGGATTACTCAAAGGAGAATCAGGGCGAACAATAATATTTGTTTTAAGAGATGTATAACCTTTATCCTTGACTTCTTTACCTAGATTAATAATATCTTGTCTGGAATTTAGAGGGTCTACTCCCAGTTGTTCATAGCTTCTAGCCCTAGATGTTCCACAATGGGACCAATAAATTTTTTGTTTATCGCGAACCCTTCCGCCAAAAAGATCATAAACCGGAACTCCATGATGCTTTCCTTTTATATCCCATAATGCCAATTCAATACCCGCAATAGCCTTAAGAGCTATTCCTCCTTTTGATTGTATTGCCATTCTTTGTAAATCCCAGTAAATCGATTGAATATTTAGAGGGTCTCTCCCTAGTAACAATGGTTTAAAATCTTCAACAGATCCGACTATACCCCATGGATTTCTTCCATCTGACATTTCTCCATATCCCGTTATTCCTGAGTCAGTAATAATTTCAGTGAATTGCCAAGGTCTCCAGCCAGCATCTACAACATAAGTATTAATAGCTTCTATTTTCATATCTTTACTCCATACTAGTGATATATGTAATATAGACATAAATTTATTTAAAGTAAACAACCTAAAGAAAAGACTATGTCTGAAAAAAATTGCTGTAGTCCAAACAGAGAAAAAAGTATTGATTTTGAAATCAAGAATGATTTTTCTATTAGTAATTTATCTGAAAAATCAAAAATAAGTAAAATGGTTAAGGTTTCTCAAGGGAGCTTTCTTATGGGTACTGATTATGAGAATGCTTTTGTAAATGACGGAGAAGGGCCTGTTAGAGAAGTAGAAGTTGATTCTTTTTATTTTGATAAATTCCCCGTTACAAATAAAGATTTTGATCTTTTTTGTTCAGAAACTGGTTATAAAACAGAAGCAGAAAAATATGGATGGTCTTTTGTTTTTTTTCAACTTGTCTCAAGTAAAACAAAAAAGAGTGTAACTGAGACTGTTTCAGGAGCTCCGTGGTGGTGGAAGATTGACGGTGCTTATTGGAGAAAACCTAATGGACCTGATTCAAATCTTCTAGACTTAGAAAATCATCCTGTTATTCATATTTCATGGAATGATGCAAATGCTTATGCAAAATGGATAGGAAAAGATTTACCTACTGAAGCAGAATGGGAAATGGCAGCTAGAGGAGGATTAAAACAAAATATTTTTTCTTGGGGAGATGATGAGAAAGAAATTTTTAAGAAATGTAATATTTGGGATGGATTATTCCCAGAAACTAATACCCTAGAAGATGGCTGGCTAGGTACTTCTCCTGTTGATTATTATGAGCCAAATAACTACGATATTTATGATACAGCTGGTAATGTATGGGAATGGTGCAAAGACTGGTTTTCACCTTCTTTTCATCAAAATGAAAGAAAAGAAACACGAATTAATCCTAAGGGCCCAAAATATGGATCATCGAAAACAATGAAAGGCGGATCTTATTTATGCCATAATTCATATTGTAATCGCTATCGTGCATCTGCGAGAACTCAAAACACACCTGATTCCTCTACAGGAAATTTAGGATTTAGGTTAATATATAGAAACAAATAGGAGGGTAATATGTTAGATAGATTTAAGGTTCCAGAAGAAGATAAAGTTTATGTGCCAGTTGAAAAAATAACAAATGTTACAGAAAATATTTTGAAAGCATCTGGAGTTTCAGAAGAAGGAGCAAAAAACTCAACTTCAGTGCTTATTGGAAATGATTTAAGGGGAGTTGAGACACATGGAGTCTCAAATGGCCTAAGGCTTTATGTAGAAAAATATGCATCGGGTGAATATAACTCAAATCCAGATATTAAAATCGTAAGAGAATCTGCTACTACCGCTACGATAGATGGAGACAATGGATTGGGCGCTGAAATAGGTCCATTAGCAATGGATATGGCCATAGAAAAAGCAGAAAAATACGGAATGGGTTGTGTTGTGGTGAGCAATACTGGTCACTTAGCAGGATGTGGTTATTATCCATTACAAGCAGTGGAAAAAGATATGATTGGTCAAGCTATGACTTCAGGAGGAGCAGGTCTAACTGTCCCGACTTGGGGATCAGAACCAATACTAGGAACTAATCCTGTAGCTTGGGCAGCTCCTGCAGATGAAATGCCTCCATTTCTTTTTGATATTGCGACAACTCAAATAGCTTCAAATAAATTAGGGCTTGCCTTAAGAACTGGGGCAAAAATTTTACCTGGTTGGATTACAGATAAGGACGGAGAGCCAATTTTAGAGGAAGTTGACGCTCCGCAAAGAACAGGTAGGCATGGAGAATCAAATTACCATCTATTACCTTTTGGAGGAACAAGAGAAAATGGATCTCATAAAGGTTTTGGGTTAGGTATGGTTGTAGAAATCATGACAAATGAACTTTCAGGAATGGGACCTGCTCCTGTTTTACATCATGAAGGATCTGATATGTTTGCAGCATACTCTATAGATGCATTTACAGATGTAAAAAAATTCAAGAAAGATATGGATCAATTATTAAGTAAAATAGTGAGCTCTAAACCAGCTTCGGGTTATGAAAGAGTTGTTTATGCTGGACTTATGGAGAACGAGGAATATGCTAAAAGATCTCAAGAAGGAATTCCTTATCACAAAGAAGTAATAGAATGGTATGAGAATTATTGCAATGAAATAGGAATAGATTGTGAGTTGAGATAATGCTAGAGAGATTTAAAGTACCAGAAGAAGATAAAGTTTATGTAGATTCTAAAAAAGTTTTTGAATTAACAAAAACAATTCTAAAGGATATAGGTGTTTCAGATGACGGAGCAAATAATTCTGCATCTGTTCTTATTGGAAATGATCTAAGAGGAGTCGAAAGTCATGGTGTTTCTAACGGATTAAGGCAATATTTGAAAAGATATAAGGATGGAATATATAATCCTAATCCACAAATTAAAACTTTAAAGGAAACTCCAACTACAGCAAAACTTGATGGTGACAATGCTATTGGAACTGAAATAGGGCCTATAGCTATGAATCTAGCTATAGAAAAAGCTCAAAAATATGGAATGGGATCAGTTTCAGTTGTAAATACAGGACATTTAGCTGGTTGTGGCCATTATGTCCTTCAAGCAGCGGAAAAAGATATGATAGGGCACTGTTATACAGGTAGCCCAGCTGGACAGACTTTACCTACGTGGGGTTCTGAGCCAATACTAGGAACTAACCCTGTTGCATGGGGTGCGCCAGCAAATGAAATGCCAGATTTTCTTTTTGATGTAGCAACTTCTCAAGTTGCGGGAAATAAAATTGAACTTACAAGAAGAACAGGCGCTAATTTGCTTCCTTCATGGATTGCAGATAAATCTGGAAATCCCATTATGGAAGAAGTTGAAACTCCTGATAAAGGAGAATACCATCTTTTACCTTTTGGAGGGACAAGAGAAAATGGTTCACATAAAGGATATGGATTAGGAATGGTTGCTGAAATTATGTCAAATATTTTATCTGGAGCTGGCCCTGGTTTATTTAATGATCACCAAGGTTCTGATTATTTTGTAGCATATTCAATTGATGCATTCACAGACGTTCAAAAATTTAAAACAGACATGGATTTATTATTGAAAAAAATTATAAACTCAAAACCGGCAAAGGGATTTGAAAGAGTTGTTTATGCAGGATATTTGGAAAATGAAGAATGTCAAAAAAGGTTAGATAAAGGTATACCATATCACAAAGAAGTAATAAGCTGGTTTGAAAACTACTGTGAAGAATTTGGAATAGAATTCAGTCTAAAATAACTATACTTTCATTTTTCTCTTTGTAAATTTTCTTCCTACATCAGCAGCATTTGAGTCTTGCCCTGCAATAACTCTTGCTCCAGATTTAATTACTTCAACTATGTTATCAGGGGTCCCCTGTTCTAAGAATTTTACGCCATTTTTATCACAAGCTTCTTTTACTCTAATAGAAGCCTCTTTTATTCTAGGATCAACTTTAGTATCACCTGGTTTTCTTCTTATTTTCATTGACATAGACATGTCTCCAGGGCCCATTTCTGCAAATCCAATACCAGGAATACTTAAGATTTGTTCGCAATTATTTAGGCCGCCTAATGTTTCTATTTTTAGACCTAATAATAGTTCTCCATTTGGATTTAGTGGCCAAGGATCTGCTTTGTCTCTATATTCATTGTCATCTTCCAAACCCCATTTTCTTTTAGCCATAAATTCAGAACCTACTCCTCGTGTTCCATCTCTTAACCCAAAACCAACACCTGCATCATTAATTTTATATCTGCATGATTCAACAAAAGCTCTTACAGCATCTGGAGAAGTTGCTTCACATAATAAAATCCCGTGAACTCCTCTTGCTAAAATTTGTCTTATTTGCCAAGCGTTATACTGAATGATTTCTTCAGTTTCACCTTGAACTGGCAATTCTACTATTACAGGTGGTGTAACATGACCTGAGTTAGTTGGCCCTCCTGCCATAAGGCCTTCCATGTATGCCTCTAGTCCGGTCATATCAAATGCCCCATGCTCCATACCTATATTTATATAATCAGCCCATATTTTAGAATCTTTTTTCCCTTGTTCAAAAGTTAAAAAATCTTTAGAAAAAGTATGAAGACCTGAATAGTAAATAGGTTGATCATCCTCTAATAGTTCTATTGCTCTGTTAATTCTATTTGGCATAACAACTCCATTAAATATTTTAGTTTTTAGTCTATTTATGAAAATATAATAGTAAAGCAAACAAAATAAAAGTATGAAAAAAATAATATTAATAATATTTGGCATTATAATCTTAACTTTTGCAGGATGTTACGATCCTCCATCTAGAGAAAAACAAGGATTGGATTATGATTCTTTGCAAGAACTAGTTGAAACATCAGACAGAATATTAAAATTAAAAAAATTAGACAATGAAATTAAATTTATTGTTGAAGAAGAAGGATATTTTAGTATTAAGTTTTCAGTTTTAGAAAAATTTAAAGGTTCTTCAAGTATTGGAGACGAGATTTTTATTACTTTTCTTGAAACTGATTTTCATAATTTATTTATTAGAAATAAAAACGTAGAAAAATTTGATCAAAGTTTTGATCGACAAGATTATGTTTTTTTTCTTATTGGAAGAGCTAGAAAAAATATTTTCCCAAAAGAACTAGGAGGAAGTTTATGGTATAAAAATGGAAATCCTTCAATTTTTCAAATTCAAAATGATAATATAAGTATAATTTCTACAGAGAGTCATATTGAAGCTCTTGATAAAAGCTTTATAGACATTTTAAAAATGTCAGAATCAAAATTTTTAAACTTAGTAAAATTGTTAAATGAGTAACTTTTTCTTTTTACACGGAGCTGTTGGATACCTAGATGAAGCATTAATCTTTTTTATTTTACCTCCTCTATTGATAATAATTATAAGTGCATGGAGAAGAGGTACAAAAAGGAAAAAAAGAATGAAATCTAAAATTTCTAAGAAATAGCTTTATCTTCAAAAAGTTTGTCTATTTTTTCTTTAGAGAATCCAAAATCACTCAAAACTTTTTCTGTATGTTCTCCAAACAAAGGAGCTGCAGTTCTGATGGAGCTTGGTTTTTCTAAAAATTTAGCAACTACTCCTATGTTGTCAACTTCTCCAATTTTGGGATGTTTTGTTTTTACTCTCATATTTCTGTGTATAATTTGGGGATCATCCCATACTTCATCTATTTTGTTAATCGGTCCACATGGTACTCCTGCATTATCTAAAATTTCAATCCATTGATTTCTGTTTTTTTTCATAAATGTTTTTTCTAACTCATTTTCTAAATCTTTTAAATTTTTCATTCTGTTAGTGTTATCAATAAAATTTTTGTCTTCTTTTAGATCACTTCTTTCTATTGCATCACATAATCTTTCCCAATTGCTTTGGTTTGGAGCAGCAACGTTCAGATAACCATCTTTTGTTTTTAAAGCTTGGTAAGGAGCAGAAACTCTATGTGCAGATCCCAAAGGTTCTGCAATTTCTTCATTATAAAAGTATCCAGTAGATTCCCAAACAGTATATGCTAAGGCTGATTCTAATAAAGAAACTTCAATATATTGCCCTTCATCGTTTTTTAATAAATTGATATATGCTGCTTCTATGGCTGATAGCGCATACATTCCAGTATTTAAATCAGCTACAGGTACCCCTACTTTTGCAGGTGGATTATTAGGGTGACCTGTAATACTCATAAGCCCACTCATACCTTGGGCTACTAGATCAAATCCTGCTCTTTTAGCATATGGCCCAGTTCGTCCAAATCCAGAAATAGAACAATATATTATTTTGTCATTTATTTTTTTTAAATCTTCGTAGCCTAAACCTAATTTTTCCATTGTTCCAGTTCTATAATTTTCTATTATTACATCACTTTTTTTTACAAGAGATTTCATAGTTTCAATTCCGTCTTTATTTTTAAAGTCTATTACTATAGATTCTTTATTCCTATTCAAGTTCATGAAACCAACAGATTCTCCATTTTGAAATGGACCCCATTTTCTAATATCATCTCCGCCATTAGGTTTTTCAATTTTTATTACTCTTGCTCCCATATCAGCCAAAATCATTGAACAGAATGGTCCGGCTAATATTTGACTACAATCTAAAACAGTCAACCCTTTTAAAATTCCAGAATTATTTATCATGATCTTTCCTATTTACAGTTTTTATTCGCCAAAAAAACTCATTTTATTAAGAATTTGCATAATTAAGATATAATGAAATTAGAAATTAAAAAATATTAAAAATAAAAAAAACTAAATAACTGGAGGTCATTATGAATATGATCATAGCGGTTATCATTAGTGTTTTAGCATCAGGATTGGTTGGTGTTGCAGCTGGATACGTGGCAAGAGCATTTTTTGCAAATGGTGAGCTACGAAGAACAAAGGACGCTGTAGAAGGACAACTTAGAAGAGCGGAAGCTAGAAGTAGAGAAATATTGGTTGATGCCAAAGAAAATGCTTTACAGATAAAAAGTGATGCTCAGCAAGGTATAAATAATAGTCTTAGAGATATTCAAAGACAAGAAACACAGTTAGAAACAAGAGAAGACAATTTAAGAAAACAAAATGGTGATCTTAAAAGAAAATTTGATGAAGTTGAAAATAAAGACAAATCTCTAGAAATTGAAAGAGATAAAGTTAAAAAAATCGATGCTCAACAAGTTGAGGCTTTAGAAAAGATTTCTAATTATACTGTTGCAGAAGCTAAAGAAATACTAATTGATAAGACCAATAAAGATATAGAATTTGAACTAGCTAAATTATACAAAGATGCTGAAACTGAAATGTATAATCAAGCAGATGATAAAGCAAAAGAAATACTTGCTTCTTCTATGCAAAGATTTGCATCTGAAGTAGTTGGTGAATCTTCAGTATCTTCTATTGAACTGCCTAATGAAGAAATGAAAGGCAGAATAATTGGAAGAGAAGGAAGAAACATTAGAGCACTAGAGAATTTTACAGGTGTTGATCTAATTGTAGATGAAGAACCAAAATCAATTTCTATCTCATGTTTTGATCCAATAAGGAAACAGACTGCTATAGTAGCTATAAACTCATTACTTAAGGATGGAAGAATTCATCCCGCCAGAATAGAAGAATTAGTTGATAAGGCTAAAAATGAAGTTAATAGAGAGATAAAAAAAGCAGGTCAAAAGGCTGTATTTGAAACGAATATAAAAGGTTTAAATGGAGAAATAATTGAGCTTATGGGAAGGCTGAAATACAGATACTCTTATGGAGAAAATGTATTGCAGCATTCTGTTGAAGTTGGTAGATTCGCTGGAATTATTGGCGCTCAAATCGGACTTGATGAAGAAATTTGCAAAACAGCTGGATTTTTACATGATTTAGGAAAAGCTCTTACTCATGAAATTGAGGGCCCTCATGCGGAAATAGGTGCAGATGTTGCAGAAAGAAATAAATTGCCATCTACGGTAGTAACTGCAATTAGGGAACATCATGATAGGGAAATGAGTTGTGCTGAAAGCTACGTAGTAGCTGCAGCAGATGCCATATCTGCAGCGAGACCAGGTGCACGAAATGATTCTTTGGAAAGATATATTGAACGATTGACTGCATTGGAAGAGATTGCTTTGGCTCACGAAGGTGTTCAGAAATGTTACGCAATACAAGCTGGTAGAGAAGTAAGAGTAATGGTTGATCCTGATAGAATTGATGACATTAATGCATCTTCATTAGCAAGAAGCATATCAGAAGAAATTAAGCAGAAACTTAATTTCCCAGGCCAAATTAAAGTAATTGTTATCAGAGAAACAAGAGCAGTCGAAACTACTGGAGATTTCAACTAAGGAGATATTTTGAGAATTCTCATGATAGGAGATATTGTGGGTAAAGGTGGAAGAAAAACTCTTTCGACTTTACTCCCTGACTTGATTGTAGAGAAAAATATTGATTTTGTTATAGCGCAAGGAGAAAATTCTGCAGGTGGTTTTGGCATAACAAAAAAAACTTCAAAAGAATTTTTTGATTCTGGAGTTGATGTTATTACATCTGGAAATCATATTTGGGATAAACCAGATATTTTTGAAGAACTTGACGCAATAAATTCTAAAATATTAAGACCAAATAACTATCCAAAAAGTAAACCAGGAACTGGAATATATTTTAATAATGAAATCATTGTTATAAATCTATTAGGATCAGTTTGGATGGGAGAAATAGAATCCCCATTTGATTCTATTTCTACAATATTAGAGGAGCTACCTAATGTTCCAATTTTTATTGATTTTCATGCAGAAGCTACTTCTGAGAAAGCAGCTTTAGCATGGTATCTAGATGGCAAGATTTCAGCTTTAGTAGGTACTCATACCCACGTTCCAACTTCTGATAATAAGATTTTGCCAGGAGGTACAGGTTTTGTTTCTGATTTAGGAATGGTAGGAGCTAAAAACAGTATTTTGGGAATGGATAAAGATGCATCAATTAATCGTTTTTTTAACGGGAAAAGAATAAGAATGAATCCTGTAGAAAAAGGAGAAATGGTATTCAACTCAGTATTAATAGATATTGATAAATCAAGCAAACTTACGAAATCAATAACAAGGGTAGACAGAGAAATTCATATCTAATGTATGCAGATTTACATATCCATACTGATTTTTCAGATGGAATTTATTCCCCACAAGAAATACTTTTAAGAGCAGAAAAATCAAAATTAAAAAAGATAGCTATAACTGATCATGATAATTTTTCAGGAAGCATTGAAGCAAGTAAAATTCTTAAAAATTCTAATCTTTCAGTAGAACTAATACCTGGTGTAGAATTTTCCTGTTCAAATGGAGTTGAAGAGTACCATATTGTAGGTTTATTTATTAATTTTGAAAATCAAGAGATAACAAATCTGATCTCAATGATGCAGATTAAAAGATTGGATGCAATAAAAAAAATAATAAAATTTCTTGATTCTCAAAATATAAATTTATCTTTAGATAATGTTATCTCTAATGCCAAAGGATCTATTGGAAGGCCACATATAGCGTTAGAACTTATAAAAAGAGGGTATGTTAAATCAGTCAATGAAGCATTCGAAAAGTTTCTCTCAAACAAGCATATAAAGAATATAAAAGAGCCTCGTATGAGTGTTTTGGAAGCTATTGAAACTATAAAAAAATCAAATGGTATTTCGATATGGGCTCATCCAAATATAAAAGATAAAAAATTTATAGAAACAATCACTTTATTTAAAGAATTAGGTCTATCTGGAGCAGAGGTGCATTCTCCAAGATATGGTTTGAATAGACAAAAAGAATTAATGGAAATTTGTGAAACCTTAAATTTAGTAATTTCAGGAGGAAGTGATTTTCATGGTATGCATGAAGGAATTGAAATAAGTTCATCCAATGCAATTTCAAAAAATGAATTTGAATCATTATTAAAATTAAAAAAATATTCGTAACTTATAAAATGATAATACCCATAATTTTCTCTATTATTTTTTATGTTCTAGGGTCATTTCCTACTAGTTATATTATAGGAAAAAAAATTTATAATATTGATATTCTAAATAAAGGTTCATATCATTCAGGACTATCAAATATATATAAATTTTCCTCTCAAAAAATAATTCTCACTATTTTATTCATAGATGTTGTAATTAAAGGATTTATTCCAACTTACTTAATGATATTTTTTTTTAATGAATCTGTGATCGTATGTCTTTTTTTGATTATTGGTCATAATTGGTCATTTTTTTTGAAATTAAAAGGAGGCAAGGGCCTTACTATATCTATTGGAGTGTTGGCTGGTGTAAATATTTTTCTGTTTTTTATACTAGTGGGATTATTTTTTTGTTTTTGGGCAATATTGAAATTTAAAGATAGTTCAATGCCTTGGTTTTTTTCATTTTTATTTACTGTAGGAATTGTGATTTTTGATAGTTTATTTTTTAATTTTTTCTCACAATCTATATATAAAATAACTAATTACTTAATTTTTATTGTTTTTTTATTATTGTTACTTAGAAGAATTTTAGGGAACGGGGAATATAATAGCCTTAATCACAAGATTTTATTTAATAGACTGATTTTTGACAGAGAAGAAATATAATGCAAAATTGTTATTATCATAAAAATAAAGAAACTGTACTAACATGTTCAAGATGTAATAAACCTGTATGTAATGATTGTACATCTGATTCATTGGTAGGAATTAAATGTATTGATTGTGGATCTATAGGTAAACCTGATATTTTAAATGTTTCTTTTAAGGATTTTTTTACAATTATTATTGCAAGTTTAATATTTTCAATTTTTTCTTCATTTTTATATTCTTTTCTGATAGTTGTAATATTGAATATAGATATTTTAGGTAATATTCAATCTATAGCTATAATGTTCTTAAAAGTAATAACATTGATACTTATAGTTTTATTTGGAGTATTAAATGCAGAACTTATAATCAGAATTTCTAGAAAAAAAATAAATAAAACTTTCCCTATTATATCTGCGATAACCACCTTGTCTTATTGGATTTTTATATATATGTTTTTTTCTTCAGTTTTTATTTCTTATCAAGTATGGTGGTATCAATTTTTCTATCAACCTGTTGCTATGCTAGGATTAGGACTATCAATATATTTATCATATTCAAGAGTAAAATGAGGGACTTATGAAAAGAACAAAAATTGAAAAAATAGAAACGATTTTATGGGATAGATGGCTTCTGCTAAAGATTTATTGTGAAGATGGTACTGTTGGTATAGGCGAAGGAGGTGTTCATGGATGGCAAAGGCCAACTAAAACAATGATTGAAACGATGGAACCTTATTTATTAGGTAAAGACCCTTCTCTGATTGAACATCATTATCAGTGGTTGTATAGATCAAGTCATTTCATGGGTTCAGTGGTTCAAGGAGCTCTTTCAGCTATAGATATAGCTTTATGGGATATAAAAGGTAAAAGATTAGGAGTTCCTATTTATGAGCTATTATCTGGTAAAACTAGAGATAAAGTTCGCTGTTACATGCATGTTGGAATGTATAATTCAGAATCGAAATCTAAATTAGGAACAACTGATGCATTGGTAGAAGATGCTTTAGAAGCAGTTAAGAGAGGTTTTACTGCAGTTAGATTTTCTCCATATAACGAAAAATTTTATTTACACAAATCTTTTAGTGAATGGGCATCTGAATCTGTAAATAACGTTGGCGCAGTTAAGGAAGCTGTAGGAGATAATGTTGATGTTTGTGTGGAAATACATAGACAAATGAGCCCTGCTGAAGGAATAAGCTTGGGTAAAAGATTAGAACAATTCTCTCCTTTTTTTTATGAAGATCCAATGCTTCCAGACTCACCTAACTTGATGTCCGAAATCCAAAATAATTGCAACATACCTATAGCTACCGGAGAAAGATTTACTAGTATTTTTGAATTCCAACAATTGCTAGAAGCTAAAGCTACAAGTTATATCCGTCCTGATTTGTGTCTTGCGTCAGGAATTAGTGGATGTAAGAAAATTTCTGCTATGGCTGAGTCTCACCATATAAAAGTAATACCTCATAATCCTTTATCACCAGTTTCTACTGCAGCTTGTGTACAACTTGATGCATCAATACCAAATTTTGCATTGCAAGAATTTACAGGAGAAGATAAGCCGCCTAAATGTGATTTAATTGAAAATCCAATAAAACTGGATGAAGGTTACTTAATTGTTCCAGAAGAGCCAGGCTTAGGAATTACTTTAGACGAGAAAGCATTAAGTTTGGGTGAAAATCCTAAAATACTTGATACACCGATTGGTTTTGATGGATCAGTTCAAGATAGGTAGTATACTAATACGAATTTTCTAAATCATTAATTGATTTGGGTATATTTTGAGATAAATTCTTAGGCCCAGATTTTGTTATAAGGATATCGTCTTCTATTCTAATTCCTATGTTTTTGTATTTTTTTGAAATTTTTTGAGCCATGTCTCCAAAATATAAACCAGGCTCAATTGTTAAGATCATTCCTTCACTAAATTTAGTGAAATTTTCATCTTTATCCCTGTATTTTCCAGAATCATGCACATCAAGTCCTAACCAATGTGAAGTAGAATGCATATAAAAAGGTACGTAAAGTTTTTTTTCAATGATTTCATCAGTAGATTCACTTAAAATATCTAGATGTTTAAGTCCTTCTATAAGAGTTAATAATGCTTTCATATGGGGGTCATTTATAGTATTGCCTACTTTACATTCTTTAATTGCATTTAAGTTTGATTCTAAAACTATTTCGTAAATATCTTTTTGTTCTGATGTAAAGCTTCCGTTTACTGGCCATGTTCTTGTAACATCTGCAGAGTAATAATCCCATTCAGATCCTGCATCTATTAGCAAAAGAGACCCATCTTCTAATTTTTTATTATTTTCAATATAATGCAAAATACATGAATTTTTTCCAGAGGCAACAATGGATGGATATCCATTTCGTTTTGCACCTCCTAGCCTGAATTCTTTTTCCATTATTTCTTGTACTTCAAATTCATAAACTCCTGGAGTAGAAAATTTAAATGCTTCCATAAAACCTTTTTGGGTTAAATCTATAGCTTCTTGCATTAATTCAATTTCATTATCGCTTTTAATTAATCTCATTGAATCTATCTTTACAGATGGATCTATGATCTGAGGATTAGGCCTTCCTGTTCTTGATTTAATGCTTTTGAAATTTTCTATCCCTTTTAGGATTAAGTTATCTATTTTTTTAGATGAACCAATGTCATAATATATTTTTTCAGAACTCAAAATTAATTCTGACAACTTATCAATTTGATTGTTATTGTATGCTGTGTCTGCTAAGTAGAAAGATTTAGCTTTCTCAGATCCTATTTTATATCCTGTCCAAACTTCTTCTTCTACTTTTTTTTCCTGAGAGAATAATACATATTTTTCTGAATCTTTTTTTTGTAAAACCATTATTGCTTCAGGCTCTTCAATTCCAGTAAAATACCAAAAGTCAGAACTTTGCCTAAACTCATAATTTACATCATTATTTCTAACTTTTTCTACTTCGCCACTAATAACTAGAATAGAATTTTCATCCATACTAGAAAATAGTATATTTCTTCGTTTTTGATATTCTAGTTGAGAAATAATTTTCATAACTTAAAGTAATTTTCTTTGTACCATTTTAATTCATTTATACTTTCTTTAATATCATTCAATGCTATATGAGTATTCATTTTTTTTGGTTCATTTTTATCTTCTTGGTACCATCTTTTTATAACTTCCTTAAAAGAAGATACATCTATCATCCTATAATTTAGAAAACTATCTAATTTCGGCATTTCTTTATGTATATATCTACGATCAATGTGTATTGAATTTCCACATAAAATACCCTTGTTTTCATCAACCCATTTAGAAATAAAATTAACGTTTATATCATCAGCTTCTGAAATTGTAATATTTGAGTTTCTAACCTTATCTAAAAGTCCAGACTCAGTATGAACTCTTAAAGGCCAGTCTTCAATAATTTTTAATTCTTCTTCTGTTCGCTTGATTACAAGATTCGGTCCTTCTTCTAAAATTTCTAAATTTTTATCAGTAACGATGCATGCAGTCTCTATTATCAGCTGTTCGTCTGATAATCCTGTAAATTCAAGATCCATCCAAATTAAGTTATCTTTTTTTGCCATTTTAGTAAAATGTAATTATTTACTATAATTTTATCAACAAATGCTAAAAACATATACGATTCCTATAACTACTAAACAAATTACAAGCCTGTATTATTTATGGATAAATAATGGTTTTGAAAATGAAAAAAACATAGATATTGATAAAAAATTATTATCTGGAGCAGAATTTGAATCAAATAAAATAAAATTGTACGTCTATGAAAATGACAATACTGTATTAAGTAGCGCAATAATCGTAACAAATAATAAAAACCCATCTTTTGCCGGCTTAGGAGAGGTTTGCACTTCAGTAAATTCCCGTGGCAAAGGATTAGCTAATAGTCTTTGTGAAAAAATAGTAGATGATTATTTTTCTAGCGATCAAAGTAAAGCAATTTTTCTTGGAACTGTTAATCCTATAGCTGAAAAAATTTATAAATCTCTAGGATGGCAGATGATCTATAATTCAAATGTCATGTTTAATTCAAAAAATCAGGATGATTTTGAGTCATTTTTAATAACTTATAATAAATCTAAATTACCAAAGAATTTTTCTAAAGGAAATAGCGATTTTAGACTTTCAATTATCCCTTTTGCATTGTCCTTAAGATCAATAAATCAAATAGATTTAAACTCAAAAGTTAATTTAATTAATAAAAGTTCTAGTTGTTTGGGATTGTACAATAAATATGATTCGCTCTATCTGAAAAACGGAAATTGGTTTTCTGTATCTGATAATGAAAATAGAATTTTTTCAATTGTTTCCTATTTAGAAAAAGAAAATAAAGAATTTAGGATTGATGGTTTGTTCAACTATTTATATGCTGAAGATGCTAAAAAATTAGTAGTTTTAGCTATAGATGAAATACTAAAACAAAAACCTAATAAAATTTTTATTGAGATTTATAAAAAAGATACATCAAAAATTCAAATATTTCATGAGTTAGGTTTTGTCGAAAAAAAGAAAGCCCAAAAGAAAATTGATGGCGAAAATTTAGAGTTTGTGAAATTTATATTATAATTTCATATTAAATTTTTCTTCTAGTATGATTTTTAAGATTTTTTTTTCTGTGTTTTTAGAAATTTCATATTTTTTATATATAGATTCTTTTTCCTTTATTAATAATCTGGCAAT
>Ga0315331_10001835_pt1 | contig 16001 bp, 8 predicted proteins | sample M160m34915metaG_FD_203456 | JGI IMG/M metagenome (GOLD analysis project Ga0315331, IMG submission 203456) | Ammonia-oxidizing marine archaeal communities from Monterey Bay, California, United States - M1 60m 34915 | ecosystem: Environmental > Aquatic > Marine > Intertidal zone | place: USA...
ATCATGTTCGCTATGACAAGTCGGCGCCGGGCTATGGTAACGGCGACGTGTTGTGGGTCTGCGACAGTCGTTTCGGCAACTGTACTGACTTCCACAGCCTGTTTATTTCCTGGGCGCGGGCAAAGAACATCCCCGCCCGATTTGAAATTGGATTTCTGCTGCCCCCCGAATGCGGCAAGGGCATGATCAGCGGCTATCATTGCTGGGCTATGTTTCATCAGGACAAAAAAGGCTGGATTCCCGTGGATATTTCAGAAGCAGACAAGCACCCTGAAATGAAAGAGTACTACTTCGGTAACCTGAGCGAAAATCGAGTGGCTTTCACGACAGGGCGGGATATCGTCCTTGTTCCTCCACAGGACGGCCCTCCGCTGAATTTTTTCGTTTATCCATACATCGAAGTGAACGGCAGGCCGTGGCCCCAAGAGAAAATGGAGCTGACGTTTTCGTACGAAGATGTTGTTGCCGCGGATACCAACTGAAATCCGCCCGTAGCCTGATCGAGCGGTGATGCGCCGACGTGATGCGTCACAGAAAACCTTGCGGCGATTCGACGTTCATCCACTGTCTGCAGCTTTCAGCACACACGCTCGAGAATTGAGATCGTGACCAGCTGTTATCGTTTTTCGACATTCGTCAGAATCGATGGAAACATGACTATGAAATACCCGGCATTTGTCATTCTGATGCTGCTGCAATACGTCTGTGTGCGGGCAGACGTGCAGCCAAACATTCTGGTCATCATGGCAGATGATCTGGGATTCTCAGACCTGAGATGCTACGGCTCGGACATCGACACACCGAACCTTGATGCTCTGGCCAGGAATGGTCTGAGATTCACGCAGTTTCATAACGCGTCGCGCTGCTGTCCGACACGAGCCGCGTTGCTGACTGGCCGATATCCGCATGAAGTCGGACTGCGGTCAAACGGAGCATCGTTGTCGAGGGACGTGCCGACGCTGGCCGAGATTTTGCGGGACAACGGTTACCACACGGGTATGACGGGCAAGTGGCATCTGACACACGCGGCGGCACTGGCAGGTGACGGTGTGAATTCTGCAGAACATCTGGCGGTGCTGAATAATCAGACCCGCGTCAGTCAGTTTGGAGAACGAGCCACGTATCCGGCGGCGCGGGGATTTGACCGTCACTTCGGCGTGATCTGGGGGATCGTGAACTTCTTCCACCCGTTTGCTCTGGTGGACCGATTTGAACCGGTCTATGACCTGCCGCGGGACTTCTATCTGACGGATGCATTGAATTCAAGAACGGCTGACTATATTCGGGATTTCGCGCAGGATGACAAACCTTTTTTCATCTATCTGGCTCACGCCGCACCGCACTGGCCACTGCACGCTCGTGCGGAAGACCGGGCAAAATACCGGGGGCGTTATGACAGTGGATGGCCGACGATGCGACGTCAGCGATATGATCGCCAGGTGAAAATGGGGTTAATAGATCCCGCGATCTATCCACTGCCCGACATCGATCGGGGCAATCGCAGGGCATGGAAACAGCTGTCTGAAGAACAGCAGCGGCGTGATTCCGCAAAAATGGAAACTCACGCCGCTATGATTGACCGGCTGGACCAGGGCCTGGGCGACGTCATCACAGCATTGAAACAAACCGGCCAGTTTGAAAATACGCTGATCGTCTTTCTGGCCGACAACGGGGCTTCTCCGGAAGAGCCGGTACGTCCCGGTTATGACCGCCCGTCGGAGACACCGGATGGCCGTACGATTCGGTACACCGGGAAGTTTCCTGTCAACGAACTTGGCCGCGACGACACATGGACCGGACTTGGACCCGCGCTGTCGAATGCATGCAACACGCCATTTCGATTCTGGAAAAAGGAGTCCTACCACGGAGGTTGCGCGTCACCATTCATCGTTCACTGGCCGGCCCGGAAAGTGGGACACAACGCAGATCCATCCGGCGATGTACGAATGACTGCTGAAGGACGTATCACCGATCAGGTCGCGCACGTTGTCGATCTGCTGCCAACGTTTCTGGACGCCGCAGGCGTTGATGCTGGTTCTTATGCATCTCGAGGAAAAAATCTGCTCCCGGTCCTGCAGGGAAGAACACGTGACGGCCACGACGGATTGTTCTTTGAACATGCCGGTGGCGCCGCTCATCGCGCGGGCGACTGGAAAATCGTGCGATTGAAGCCCAATCGTCCATGGGCCCTGTACGACCTGTCACGGGACCGGACAGAGACAACCGACCTGGCAAAACGGCACCCGAAACGTGTGCAGGCGATGGCAGCAGCCTGGGCAGTCTGGTGGTATGAGGTGACCGGAGAGCAGCTGCCGTAGAATGCTTCATCCACGTGGTACGGCAGCCTTGCTGCTATGGCAGGTGCTGTGAGTCCTGCGCCTTCAGCAGCGGTGTGGTCAGAAGTTATCCGCCGCCGTCCAGCCCCCTCAGGGTTCCTGTACTTGACGCAAATGTTTCGATGTCCATGCCAAGTCGCTGAAGGATTGTGACATAGAGATTTGACAGCGGTGAGTTGTTATCGGTATCGAATGCGAGATGCCGGTCGTGGCGAAATCCGCCGCCGGCCAGGATTGCGGTTGTTGTGACCGCCACTGTGCATATGAGAACCCAGCAGCACCATCGTCCGGTCCAGCAGGTTTGCATCCTCTTCGTCAGATGCTTTCAGGCGACGGATGAAATCCCCAAATGCTTTGACATGAGCAGACTCAACGGTTGCCAGCTGCGCCAGCGTTTCCGGATCCTGACCATGGTGTGAACGGTCACATCCATCCAGCGGCGTCGAACTTCTTTGTCAGCGAGATCCGTGGAATATGTCGCCAGATTCAGTCCGCCTGCAGGATTACCACCCGAGTGACAGTTAAAGCAGTTTTGGGTTAGGAACGGGGCAACGACCGTGGCACTTCCGATTCTGTGCTAACGCCGTTCACGCAGAAGGCACAGACGATCAGAAAATAAACGGATTCTAATTTGCGAACTTGCATGTCTGATTCCACATGTTGCGCCGGGCCGGGTATCTGCCACAGTCACTGTGACATCACCAGTGCGAGTGACGCTGCTGTTCAGCTGCCCATGTGATTCATGTCACTGTTTCCACCTGATTTCGCCGTCTTTCCGCCAGCGCCCGGACACACAAGTCTGAGCAAACCGCAAACGGAGAACGAACACGCACGGTTGATTCATATAACCGTCACACTTTCCGGGTCTATGACGTTGCAGCGGTTCATTGTGAGCTGACTGCTGCACAAAGCGGCAGAAACTGCCGAATACAGTGAAGTGGAAAAGTCGGTTCATACGGTGTCACGCCCGAGTCCGGCGGTTCCCGGTTGTGTCCGCGCCATCGTTCTTTGCGGGCACAGTACCTGAACGGATTCTGAACAGTCTATTCCTGCTGCGGCCGCTGATGCTTCAGCCTCAGAATTACTTCGACGGAAAGTTCGGGTCATCACCATGCCTCAGCTGTTGAGACGCATCAGGCCATCAGGCAAACGACGTGAGTCCGCTCCGCCACGGATCCACCGCATTGACAGTTCCCATCAGAAGAATGGCGAATCGTCCCGCATCCCCGTTGCTGTTGAAGAACGCCGCTCCAGCGCCGATAGCGTCCGACAGTTGCAGGGCATACGAGATGAAGTGGAAGAGCTACTGTTGCTGGCCAGTGCCTGCGACTGTCTGCGTACCGCAGGACGAGCAGACGATTCATCAACGAAGAAGTATCGCACCGAAGCGAGGAATGTCATTGTCCGACTGCGGAAACTTCTTGGCGTGAAGATGCCGCAACAGACACCGCCGGATGTTCCGACGCCGACGCATTCTGCCGGAAGTAAGCACCTCAGCCCGCAGGCCTCCGCTCTGTCGCTGACAAAACGCAGGTCCGGCACCTCTCGGATCCAGATTCGCCTTACCAGGGCGCTTGTCAAAGTTCTTGCGGCCTTTAATGAAGCCGGCCAGAAACCAAGCGGAATTGTCGAGCGGTTGCTTTGGAAGGATCAGGATATTCGAGACGCGGCCGATATTCTGAGGATTGATATTCCGGAGCCGCAGAGTTGTGGTCGGGGGAACGCTCCGAGGGACTCGCAACAATCGCATGTCAGAGACCGGTAATCCGCCTGGTCGTGATCGATATCTTTCTCGATCCGATAATGGTCCTGAGCTGTCGTCTGCAGACAGGCTCTGCGGCTGCAGCAATGTCAAAGTGTCCGCAACCGTACACGAGGATAATGTGAATTTGCATGACATGCCGGTAAGCAGCCAGGGGGTCGCTCAGGCGATGATGTCGTCGATCGGGCGGCCGTGATCGATGTCGAGACGCTTACGGCCAGGAATCTCCAGCCTGCGCGAGTCGAGGCCCAACTGCTTCAGGATCGTAGCGTGAATGTCGGTCACATAATGGCGATCCTCAACGGCGTGAAAGCCGATGCCGTCTGTGGCTCCGTGCGCGATCCCTCCCTTAATCCCGCCACCTGCCATCCAGACGGAAAACCCGTACGGGTGATGATCTCTTCCGTCCGTCCCCTGCGATGCAGGCGTTCGCCCAAATTCTGTAGCGAAGATGACGATCGTGGAATCCAGCAGACCCCGTTGCTTCAGATCCTTCAGCAGTCCTGCCACAGGTTTGTCGACGGCTTTGAAGTTGCGTTCGTGGTTTGCTTTCAGGCCGCCGTGTGCGTCCCACGCGCCAGCACCACCAGCACCATGCTGCACCTGAATAAATCGAACACCACGTTCAATGAGTCGTCGTGTGGCCAGCATTTGTGAACCAAAAGTTTTGGTCGCGGGATCATCCAGACCGTACAGGCTCTGCATGGACTGAGTCTCGGCGTGAAATCCAAGCGCTTCGGGTACTGAAGTCTGCATGTGGAAGGCGAGTTCATATGCTTTGATGCGAGCCAGCAGTGCCGGGTCATTCGGATACTCGAGCGCCTTCAATTGATTCAGTTTTGCACCGAATTCAAAATTGAGCCGCTGTTCTTCCGGTGAAATATCGTTTGCGGGTTTGCCATAATCCAGCGGGTTATTCGGATCGACGCGGATCGGCACCGCATCATGGGCAGGCCCGAGATAATGTCCGTCCTTCGCGTTCCAGTATTCGCGATTGCCCATCGAGATAAACTGCGGCAGATTGTCGTTCAGCGAACCCAGACCGTAATGAACCCACGCACCCAGCGTCGGGAATTCGCCGTCCAGCATGTGCCGGCCGGAATGGAATTGTGTCTGTGCTCCGTGATTGTCGTCTGTGGTCCACATGGAACGTACGATGGATATGTCATCGATACAGCTGCCCATGTGTGGAACCCAGTCACTAAGCTCGATGCCGCTTTCGCCATGTTTTCGATAGCCAGTCTGCAGTGGGTAGATCTTCTGCCGGAGTTCCACATTAAACGCCACTTCGCGTCTGTTGAGTTTCTCCGGATCCATCGCATCGGCGTACGGCGTCTCGCTGATCGACTTACCCGCGTACTTCGTCATTTCCGGTTTTGGATCGAATGACTCTGCATGCGATACTCCGCCGTTCATGAATAACCAGACGACACTCTTTGCCCTGGGGGTAAGGTGAGCCGTTCCGGTCGGTAGTTGCCAGGCTTTCGGTTCACCGGCTTTAAGTATGCCGTCCTGCGCCAGCATCGACCCGAGAGCCAGTCCGGTGAACCCAAGCCCAAAGTCGGCGAGGAACGTCCGGCGACATGAATTCGTACCGTGAGTGGCCTTGTTCATCTGGTGCTCCAATCTTTGCTGTGCCGTCAGTGTCGTACCCGTTTCTGAATCGATATGTCGGCGACCGTCAAAGGGCTGCATGTCGTTTCAAATCCCCGGGTGATCCGAAGCGCCAGCGAGCGATGCCGTTAAAATTGCTTCTAACGCACAGTAACAAAATCGTTGTGATTCAGAATTGTCTGTACGATGCTGGTTCTTGCGAACGTTACCGGGGTCGGTCGGTTCTGTGCCATGGCGACTTCAGTCATGCGTTGCAGTAGTTCATTAAGTATGGCCTGCTCTTTGTAAGTTGGTTCAACCGACAATATTGCAACAAATGCATCACGAACAAATTTCACGTTGTCTTCCCCGCTCCGCTCAGCAATCCGCCGTTCGATTTCTGGAGCCATAGCAGCAACGAACGGACTGTTTTCCAGTGCCAGCGCCTGCTGCGGGACAATACTTTCCGTTCGTCGGTAACAGTCCAGTACGCTGGCATCGTCGAACATCGACATGAACTTCTGATGATCGTTATGTGAATGCACAAAGTAAAGGCTCCTGCGACGCGAAGTCTTGTCGTTAACCGCCACAGATGGTCCGCCCAGCGACACATCCAGGTCACCGGTCAGTGACAGCAGACTGTCACGAACGACCTGCGCCTCCATACGGACGGGATTCATTCGCCAGTAGTAATGGTTGTCCTGGTCAGCTGCCAGAGTCGCTGCGGTAACACTGGCACTGGATGATGACAGTCCGTAAGTCCGGGATTTCACAATCAGTCGATGGATGTGTTTCATGCTCCAGTCATGTTCGATCAGTTCCACAGCCAGCCAGTCCAGCAGTTCCGGATGCGTGGGCGGCGTGCCCTTGCGACCAAAGTCGAATACCGTTGGTACCAGGGGCCTTCCCATGTGACGTGCCCAGATGTGATTGATGGCAACGCGTGCCGGCAAAGGGTGACGGGGGTCTGTTAACCAGTTTGCGTACGCCGTACGACGACCAGTGCTGGTAGCCGGGTAGGGGCTATTCGCATTTCGATTCTGATAGTCCTCCTGAGTTTTCCTGGCACCAGGTATGGCCGTGTATGTCTCACTTGGTTTGTCGACAGCTTTCGCTGCCGCTTCCTGCGCCGCCTTCGCAGCAAGGACAGCCTTGTCTGCATCGGCTTTTCTGTCGCTGGCGGCCTGAAGCAGAGTGAGTTCGGCACGGCTGAGCGCTTCATCAGCACGCCGTGAGGTCACAATGCGCTCTGATTTAGATGCCGCCAGGGCCAGTTCTTTTGCTGCGGAGTCTGTGTTTTCTGCCGATGGCGCTAAACGTATTCGATCCGCTGCTACACGGGCTTCGATTGAAGCGAGCTGAGCCTCTGCAGTCCGAACCGCCTTTTCCGCGATTGTGACACCCCAAACTGCCTGATCAACAGGAACGGGAGCGGATGCCGCCATGGTGGATGCGGATTCAGGAGCCTGAAGCAGTTTCACGTCATCGGGCAATGCGCGTAGTTCGAAGGCAACGAATTCGACTGTCGCATCAAATGCAATCAGTTCAAGAAAACCGGATGTTCGCTTCAGACTGTCCGGCAGGTGAAAAGCGATCGACTGCTCACCATCAACCCGCATGTTGATCAACGAGCCGCGGACGCGCAGCACGAGTTCGTGGGGTTGGTTGAGTTTGACTTCGCGAGACTGTGTGGCGGTGGGTGGATAGACGTAATTTCCGCCTTGTCGGAATGCAAACTGTGACCTTGGTCCGCTGGCGACGGAGCTGACATACGCCAATAATTCGTTGCCGTCCGCCGTTACATCAAACGAGATACCGACGGATTTCCACATGTCGCCACCGGTGGGGATGTATTTCAGCCTTGCCTCAAAGTCTGCCGGCGGTGGTTGCCTCAACCGCAAAGCCGCACGGGTAGCCCCCGCCTGTGACTGCACCAGATTCTCATTCTTATAATTCCATTTTCCTGAGAGCTGTTCCCACTGGTCCGACCTCTCCGCCGAAAAGTCGTCGCTGACCAGTAGTTGAGTTGCCTCACCCGCGGTTGAAGAGGACGCCTGTTTCGACGGGACAGCTTTGGAGTTCTGACTCACAGTTGTCGCTGCAGACTGGGCTTTGGTGAACACTTTTCGGGCGACTTCCAAAGCAGAACGTGCTGCAGCAACTTTTTGTTCCGCTGCCTCGCGATGCGTTTTGACCACAAACGAACGCAGGCCCGGATGTATAGCTTCCACCGGCAGCGAGACCGGTTCGATGGCCAGTTTGAATGTGTCCGATGACAGGAAAGCCGGCACACCGGGTTCCAGCTTCCGGCTCTCGTCCGGCTGGCGATCGTCGCCTCGGACATGAACATAGGTTGGCACATTCAGATGAGCGTCAAAGGCTCGAGGTATGCCGTCTTTCTCAAAATCAGTCTGGCCGGGCAGCATCTCAGTGCGGATCTGATAAGGCTCAAAGATCGCTCTGAACTGGTAGTACTCATCGTTGGTGAGCGGATCATATTTGTGATCGTGACACTTGGCACAGTTAAACGTCAGGCCCATCATCGCTTTTGCGGAATGCTCAATCGCTCCGTCCAGCCATGTGGTGCGATTGAAAATAAAATACTGTCGAGCCAGAAATCCGGTGGCACGCAGACGTTCCAGGTCGTTGGGATACAGTTCGTCCGCTGCAAGCATTTCACGCAGCATCTGATCATATCCCTTGTCATCATTCAGCGATTCAATAATCCAGTCGCGCCAGTGCCAGATGTGCTTCTGTGAATTGCGAACTTCCGCCCCCAGTCCCCACCAGTCACTGTAACGCCAGACATCCATCCAGTGTCGTCCCCAGCGTTGTCCGTACTGCGGGGTCTCAAGCAGTCGAGTAACGATCCTGTCAGCAGCGTCAGCCGATTGATCGGCCACAAAGGAGTCCAGATCTTCCGGAGTCGGTGGCAGTCCGATCAGGTCGAGCGAGACGCGTCGCAGCCAGACGCGCCGATCGGCCGCGGGTTGCGCAGTGAGGCCCCGTTCCTGATGCTGCCTGGCAATAAAGGCATCAATCGGATTGTGCCGCCATCGATTCTGTTCCGTTTCCGACCCTGCAAGCTCGGGCACCGTCGGACGCACGGGAGACCTGAAAGCCCAGTGGTCGCGTGCCTCCTGTTCAGGTTGTTCATCCACCGGGGCCCTGGCGTTTGCAGAAATCCAGTTTCGCAGTGCGGCAATCTGTTCGGGCTCTAACGGCTCGCCTTCCGGCGGCATGCGTTCGCCCGCATCGCTGGATGTGATGCGTTCCAGCAGCAGGCTTGATTTGGCATCGCCTGGTGTGATGGCGGCTCCCGAATCGCCCCCCTTGATGGCCAGCGCCGCCGTATCGAGCCGCAGTTCCCCTTCCTGCTTCAGCGCACCATGACAGGCATAACACCGTTCGCGAAGGACCGGCTTGATCCGCTCCAGGTAATCAACGGGGTCGTTTGCCACCACACCGTCATATGGTGTTAGAAACGTCGCCACAACGAAGGCACCGATTTTAGCGAAACGCAGCACCATTGATCGCAGCCCGGTTCGTTCTCTGAAGGCGGGTGGTTGTATCCTGTTCATCCTGGCATCTGATCCAGTGGGCCACTCGACCGGCGGGTGGCCAGATTTGTTTAACGTGAGTATTCCGGCCCCGGCGGTATCCTCTGATAAACTGGCCGGAACCTATCCGAGTCTAAAACGGTGCGGCCATATATACGAGGAACTGTCTCAAAGATAGCCCCGTTTTGCGCGGCAGTCTCCTGTACATCGCAGTCGCATCGCGAGAGAAACGTTCAACCCCGGCGCAGCGGCGGTTCCAGAACCGCATGATACAGGTACAAAACGCGAGCGACTGCAACAAAATCGGGAAAAGAACAGAGCGATAACTCACTTGCAGACGCTGGACCCTGGTATGGAAGCCACGTCCGCCTTCGGAAACAGAACGGAAGTCCAGCTCGTGAGCCGCGGAACCATACACAGACAATGCGTTGTGCTGTCACCAGCCGTCTGCATTGGCAAATCCGATTTGATTTCAGTGAAGAATGCAGCTTTGGAAGGGCAACCCGTTCGGGCTTTTGCGCCAAGCTGCAGCACCGCAGTTTCGCGTGGCCCGGTGCCTCTGATTTCGTGGCATAATATGTCCGGCGGCATCCGATCAGAAGTCGTCACCCGCGGGACACGGAATTACAACGGCCAGATCTGATTTTCAGGCGATGTCCCGGAACTGGTCTGGCAGTTGCTCGGTCGTTACTCTAACCGCACGGAGTCGCTCCTTTGGAGTGGGACGCATGCTGTTCGAACGATAACCGATTGTCTTGATACGTAATGTCCCGTTCGGACACGGGCCTTTGTTGCAGGGGCTTGCGGGTATCTTAAAGTCGCAACAATTTGAGCGGAGGTGCATGATGATCGTTGGTGTTCCACGAGAGACCAAGCTGGACGAATACCGAGTGTCGATGTTACCCAGTGGTGTCGAAGAACTGATCGCTGCCGGCCACCAGGTACTGGTCGAACGAGGGGCCGGAGCTGGAAGTGGTATTGATGCAGACGAATATGAGTCTGCGGGGGCGACGATCGTGGAAACACATGAAGATGTGTTTGCGGCCGCAGATCTTGTCGTGAAAGTCAAAGAACCATTGCCTGCGGAATGGCCCTTATTGAGACCGGGGCAGGTGCTGTTCACTTATTTTCATTTCGCCGCCGATGAAACGCTGACGCGCAGTGTTATGGAATCGAAAATAACGGCTGTGGCCTATGAAACTCTGCGAGGAAAAAAGGGAGACCTGCCGTTGCTGACACCGATGAGTGAGGTGGCGGGGCGCATGAGTGTCCAGGAAGGGGCCAAGTTTCTGGAACGCCCTCAGGAAGGTCGTGGAATTCTTCTGGGCGGCGTGCCGGGAGTTGAACCGGCTCATATCGCAATTCTGGGCGGTGGTGTCGTCGGTAAGAATGCCGCACAGATAGCGGCCGGTTTTCAGGCCGATGTGGTCATTCTGGATACCAATGTCGACAGGCTGAGATACCTTGAGGACATCATGCCGGCAAACGTCAACACCGTCTTCAGTGATCGCCATAGTATCAGAGAGCAGCTGCGGCGGGCAGATCTTGTTATTGGCTCAGTGCTGATACCCGGAGCGAGAGCCCCCCAGCTTATGACTGCTGAAGATTTAAAGCTGATGAAGTCGGGCGCTGTGATCATCGATGTCTGCATCGATCAGGGTGGCTGTTCAGAAACTTCACGCCCCACTACACATTCGAACCCCACATACATTGTCGACGATATCGTACACTATTGTGTTACCAATATGCCCGGAGCTGTCGGCCGGACCAGTACCTACGCGCTCTGTAATGTGACGTTTCCGTACGTCCTGCAGATAGCCAACAAAGGCCTGCCTGACGCTGTGGCCGATGATCTCGGACTTAGTGAAGCAATTAACGTACAGGACGGCAGGGTCACTAATCGCGCTGTCGCAGAGACTTTCCATATCCCGTACTCAAACGCGGTGTGACACACAGGACTTTGACAATATCGATTTCAGCCGCGCGTATCCTGTGCCCCGCCGGGAATCGATATGGTATCGCGTTTCCTGTAGCGTTCGATGTTCCGGGGTGACCGGTGACAGACTAACGTCGCACCGCGCCCCGCAGTGTTTGCGCCGATGAATCTCGGCAAGTTCATCCCTGCGTTTGGTGCTTACATGCATTCGCAGAAGCGCTGGACCAGATGCATCGTCGGATTCCTTACGGAAAGCGAGTTACAGAGATTCCGCATCTCCGAACTGCCGTTGCCATCGTCTTCGGTCGGCTTACAGCGACGAAGCTCTACGCCAACCGGGCTCTTGACTGTCTGCAGGCATCAAATGCTGTCGATCATCGCCGGCTGCTGTACAAAAAACGCGGAGCACAGTCATAGCCAAATTTGAATACGTTGTCGAATTCGTCTTCGAATACTACGACACTCGGCCGACAGCTGCGAAGCAGACAAGCACGCATTTCGCCGAAGTGCCGTGACATCAGCCCCGGTCAGGCTGCAGTTCAACGGACTGTTGTTCAATGTTGAAACAGGAATTCGTCCTTATTTACGATCGCCCAGCAGATGTCCTCAAGAGCCATGGTTTTGTCTGTCGCTCGGTTTGCGTATTCGGAGGCCACGCTGAGTTCTTTCTTTGTTGGTTCACGACAAAGCGCAGCACAATACAGTTCGCGTATGATATTACTCAGCGGCGTGCCTGCCTGTAACAGCTGGCGAAACCGGTTCTCTGGTGCTGTCAGGCGTTTGTTCAGATATTCCCCGTTCAATAATTCAAGGGCCTGACCAAGACTGGTTTCGTCACCTCGTTCACATTCGCAGGCCGACTGACGTTCGGGCTGACCGAAAACCTTCAGGAAATCAACACTTCCCAGTTGAGACTGATTATGGGGCTTCAAGTCCGGAGCCGGCAGCCAGGTCGCTTTTGTTCCGGCCGGAACACCAACGAACTCATTCTGGACTCCAACTACTTCGCTGATTGCGTCCACAAGTTGTTCCGCCGACAGCCTTCGTGGTCTGTAGTGACTGAAGTACCGGGTGTCGGTTGCATTGAATCGACTTACGGTCGATGACGTTTGATAAGTACGACTGTTCAGGATCAGCCGCAACACGTGTTTGCGATCGTATTTGTGAATGCGAAACTCTTCGGCCAGGAAATTCAGCAATGACGCATTCGACGGGGGATTGGAGTCACGAAAGTCATCGAACGGTTCAACAATGCCTCGTCCCATGACGTTTGTCCAGATACGATTCACTTCCACCTGAGCAAAAAACGGATTGTTCTCGGCCGTGAGCCAGTCCGCAAATGCGTTGCGGCGCCCAGTCTGCTCTGCTACCGCCAGTTCGCCCAGGGCAGGAACCCAGGGCAGGACTGCCTGTCCGGTGGAAGGATGAATCACATCTCCGGCAGCGACATCGGAAATGACGGCCGCCCGAACCTCACGGTTTTTCTTTTTTTTGTCTTTCTTTCCGTCGTTTTCCGGTTCTTCCTTCAGAACGGGTTTGCGTTCAACCCTGTGAAACACAGCAGCCAGACCGTAGTAGTTGTCCTGCGTCCAGCGTTCGAAAGGATGATTGTGACACTTGGCACATTGAATACGCGTGCCGAGAAACAGTTGAGCACTTGTTTCCATCGCGTCATTCGTATCCGCTGATGTCCGGTAATAGTTTGCCGCCGGATTCTGTGTCGTGTCACCGGTCGCCGTCAGAATCTGTCGTGCGAAAACGTCATACGGAACATTCTCCTGGACACTCGTCTGCAGCCATGTGGCGTAGGTCAATGCACTGTCCAGACCGATCTGTTTTCGCGACACACGCAGCAGATCTCCCCACTTCTGGCCCCAGAATCGGGCGTATTCCGGCCTCTCAAGCAGGTCCTCAATCAATTCACTGCGCTTTGTTTCAGATGTCGATTCCAGGAAACGCTGACGTTCTTCAATCGTGGGCAGAATGCCAACGACGTCCAGCCAGACACGACGCAGAAATGTTTCATCGTCGCAGATATCGCCCGGGGTGAATTGCATCTGCTGTAACTTTCGGTCGACATGTGCATCAATTTCATTGATGACCACAGGAGACGACCATTCGAATCCTTCGACATTCCGCACAAATGTCAGCAACGGTGTTTCGATGTGGTGCTGGTAACGAACAATCACAGCGAGGTCGCCTCGAGCATATCCGCGAACGAAGCCATTCCTGGCAACGTCAGCGATAGAGGCATCGGAAGTTTCGAACTTTGCCAGATGAGTTACGTCGCGTTCGCTGTCGTCAGAAAAACGAGCGATCACGCGCAACTGGTGTACTGCGTTTGGAAGTCTGAGTACTGCTGGCCCTGCAGGAAACACGTTGATGCCAACACATTTCACGGCTGGCTTTTCTACACGACAACCCTCCGTGATCCAGTCTCGCAGGATTACGTACGTTGTATCTGACGAGGCAAACCGACGTCCTCCCAGATGAGGAAGTTCCATCGTGGGCTTCATCAGCAGCATGCTGTTTTGCGGATTCAGCGGACTTACTCGCCGTCCCTGAGCCTCGCGGACAAGCGCCCTGCGGTCAAATTCCGAGTCAGACCCGAAAAGTGATAAGCGAAATCCTGCTTTTCCATTCGGAGCGCCGTGACATGCGCCTCCGCTACAGCCTGACCTGGCCAGAACTGGCAGGGTTTCATGCTCAAACGACACCGGCGGAACAGTCGCGAAGTCCTGAACGACAATCTTAGCCTTCACAGCCGATTCAGCGATTGTTGCCGTCACAACAGCGGTACCATCGCCACGCGGAGTCACCTGCCCCGTTTCTGAAACTGTGATAATACCAGGCGGTTCGACGGCGTATTCGACCTGTCGCGTCACATCCACAGGTCCTGCACTGTGAACGACCAGCTGCAGACGCTGTCGTGGTCCCTTCAGAGTTGCGGTTGGAGGATCGACCGAAAGTTCCGCTGCGGCGCACAGGAATGTCGTGGAGGCAAGTACAATCGGGAACAACGTAATACGTTTGATGTGCAACAAATAAACCTCGTTCACTGCGTTTGTGACTTCAATTGCTCGTTAACGTCCGGCGACGTTTCGCTCCTGAGTTGCATCGATGAGATAGAGATCAAAAGCTCCATCTTGTTCTGAAACGATGACCAGCTGTTCGCCATTGGGGTGCCAGTTGGGGTAGTCGTCTCGTTCTTCGCTCGTGGTGATCTGTCGAACATGGCTGCCATCGATATTCATCAGGAATATATCGTAGTTGCCGGTCCGAGTACTTACGAAAGCGATCTGTCGACCGTCAGGCGAAACCACCGGGCGGATATCCATCAGGGTGTTGTTTGTCAGTCGGCGTTCTCCCGTACCGTCAGTTCCAACAGAGTAGATCTCATAGTTTTTCTCTCGACTGTTGGAAAACACGATCGTGCGACCATCCGGGGTGAATGTTGGCCAGTTACTAACACCCGAACACGTCGTCAGCTGCTGCTTATCAGTGCCATCCGTTTTGACTGACCAGAGTTGTTGCGGGCCTTTCTCAGCGAAGGCGTAGATCACGCGTTGACTGTCCGGTGAAAACGCGGGGCTGCGAGTACCGCCACGCCCTTTATGTGTGATGTCCGCCTGTTCGCCGGATTCGAGATTTCTGATCACGAGCTTGCCGCTAAGATTTCCGGTGCAGGCTGTGAAGCTGATCCACTTCCCGTTCGGGGAAAATGCGGGCTCGTAGTGATGCTTGTCGGCTGCATCCTCAAACACGGGCCTGGCAACCTTGTCGTTCAGCGGCAATTTCATCATGCGAACCAGTGCCGGTGTTTCGTCATAGCAGTAAACAACGGAACGGCCACCGTCAACAAATCGAGGGTCTCGTTTCAGACTGCCATCCTGAGTCAATTGCACCGGTTCAGCGGCGAATGCTGAAGCCGTGGCGAATAAGCAGCACACCATGCAGCAAAGCTGCAGCTTTATGTACGCCCGCGGCGCATGAAACGTTATTTCAATGTTTCCCCCGGGCACGTCATAGTCGGCGCGGGTTCCCCGGCTAGAAAAGTTCATCGATGATGCTCCCTCCGTCCAGGACTTTCATCTCCGCACGTTCCTTGGCGCCAATTCCGCACAGCTCCATCATTGTTGTTCCGGTCATCAAAGGAGTGACCGGACGCGTGACCGGATACTCTGCCTTCGCGTCGCTTTGACCGATGCAGCGCCCGGGCTCAACGCCGGCTCCTGCCCACAGTGAGAAGTAACAGTGTTGCCAGTGTTCACGAGACGCTCGAGTGCTGATTTTCGGCGTGCGGCCGAATTCGCCCATTGCGACCAGTAAAGTGTCTTCGAGCATGCCGCTGTTGTGAAGATCGTCCAGCAGGGCGGAATAGGCTCGGTCGAAAATCGGGCAGTGCCGATCCTGCAGCAGCTCGAAGTTGTAAATGTGAGTGTCCCAGCCGAAATCTCCGTTCGGCGTAAACGTTTCCACGTATTCACTCCAGTTGACCTGAACATAAGGTACGCCCGCCTGTGCCAGACGTCGAGCCAGCAGGCATCCCTGACCAAAGGTTGTCCGACCGTAAGACGATCGTGTCTTCTGCGACTCGCGTGTCAGGTCGAAAGCCACACGGGCCTTTTCGTCGGTAAGCAGACCATAGGCCGATTGGTAGGTCTGCCCCCATCGCTCCAGCTCAGCGGAATCCAGTCGATAGCGTTCCACGTCCAGCGCCTTCTCCAATGTCCGTCGATCTTCTATTCGATTCGGGGACATGTTCGGAAGCATCTTTAAGGTGGGAATGCTGACATCACCGCGGTCCGAACAAT
>Ga0315331_10001837_pt1 | contig 15993 bp, 14 predicted proteins | sample M160m34915metaG_FD_203456 | JGI IMG/M metagenome (GOLD analysis project Ga0315331, IMG submission 203456) | Ammonia-oxidizing marine archaeal communities from Monterey Bay, California, United States - M1 60m 34915 | ecosystem: Environmental > Aquatic > Marine > Intertidal zone | place: USA...
TTTATTTGCTGTAATTTTTGGCCAAGCATTTCACTAACGTGCATCAATTCATCTATGGCATTTTCAGCATTTTCTATCGCATCATGAACCACTACCTTGTCTAATTCACAATGACCTTCCAACACTTTTACTACCAAATCTGATTTGTCTTTTACAAACCTGTAGAGGGTTTTTTTAGAAATCTTTAGCTCCTTAGCAATGTCATCCATTGTTACTGATTTTACTCCATAACGCCAGAAAACAGTCTCAACCTTTCCTAATATTTGAATTAATTTTTCCTCCACGATCGCAAATATATAGAATTAAACACTTCGGAAACGTTTTGTGTTGCTTAATGTTTCCTCAGTGTAAAAAAGAAGAACGAAACCTCTTATTTTCTTATATTATTCAGGTAGCCTAAATTTTTCAAGATAGAAAAGTGAAATTATTAATCTTGTTTTCATGAAAGTTTGTTCTTTTGTATCCTAAGACTATACTAATGAAACGAAAGAAAATAAAAGCGCTTATTGAGTCGGGTACAGTTGGAAGCCAGGTAAAGGTCAGTGGATGGGTTAGAAGCTTCAGAAACGATCGGTTTATTGCAATCAATGATGGGTCTTGTATCCAAACAATGCAAATTGTAATTGAATCAGAAAAATTAACATCAGACGTACTTACGCAGATCACCGTTGGTTCTGCTTTAACAGTAGTGGGTACAATGGTCGAATCGCAAGGACGTGGCCAAACCATAGAAATTCATGCCGAAGAAATTAAAGTTGTCGGACATGCGGATACTGAAGCGATATCCAAAACTATCCTGCAACCCAAAAGGCATTCTTTAGAGACACTCAGAGAGCAGGCGCACTTGCGTTTTAGAACCAATACTTTTGGCGCTGTCTTTAGAATAAGACATCACCTAGCATTTGCCATTCATAAATATTTCAATGATCGAGGATTTTTCTACTTGCACGCACCGATTATTACCGGTTCTGATGCGGAAGGAGCTGGCGAAATGTTTAAAGTTACTTCTTTAGATTTAAAATCAATTCCTAAAAATGATACGGGTGAAGTTGATTTCTCAGAAGATTTTTTTGGTAAAGAAACGCACTTAACCGTATCGGGACAGCTGGAAGCAGAGCTCGGTGCTTTAGGGTTAGGTCAGGTCTATACGTTTGGCCCCACATTTCGGGCAGAAAATTCCAATACTTCCAGACATTTAGCTGAATTTTGGATGATTGAACCAGAAATTGCATTTGCCGACCTGGAAGATGATATGGATCTTGGGGAAGAGTTTTTAAAATATTGCGTCGACTATATTTTACAAAATTGTAAAGAGGATATTGAATTTCTTGATAATCGATCAGTGCAAGAAGACAAGGGAAAGCCACAGGCGGAGCGCAACGAGCTGACATTAACTGAAAGAATGGAGCTGATTGTTAACAATCAATTTGAACGAATCACCTACACAAAAGCAATAGAAGTATTAGAACGTTCTAAACCTTATAAAAAGAAAAAATTCAAATTTCCAGTTGAATGGGGAACGGATTTAGCCAGCGAACACGAACGTTATTTAGTTGAAAAGCATTTTAAAAAACCTGTTATTATTTATAACTATCCCGCTAGTATAAAAGCCTTTTACATGCGAAATAATGACGATAATAAGACAGTTGCTGCTATGGATGTTTTATTTCCAGGCATAGGAGAAATCATTGGCGGTTCTCAGCGAGAAGAACGGCTTGACGTGCTCAAACAAAAATGTATGGAATTTGACATTCCCGAAGATCATGTCTGGTGGTATCTAGAAACAAGAAAATTCGGAACAGTACCTCATGCAGGGTTTGGCCTGGGTTTTGAGAGGTTAGTAATGTTTTGTACAGGCATGACAAACATTAGAGATGTTATTCCATTTCCCCGAACACCAAAAAACGCAGAATTTTAATGTTATTTTTCGTACTTTGAGTTGCCCTAAATCAATATGTTAAAACAAAGACTCCAACATAAGCTTTTACAAAAGTTGTCTCCGCAACAAATTCAATTAATGAAATTGTTGCAAGTGCCGACCGTGGAGCTTGAACAACGAATCAAAGAAGAAATTGAAGAAAATCCTGCCCTAGAAGAAGGAATGGAGCAGGACGACTCTCAATCAGAATTAGAAAACGACGATAAATTCGAAGGAGATGATGCGGAGTCAAGAGATGCTGAAGAATTTGATATTAACGATTATTTAGATGATGATATTCCTTCGTACAAAACTCAAATAAGTAATAAAGGAGCTGATACCGATGAAAAAGCAGTTCCATTATCAGGTGGGCAAACTTTTCAGGAATTATTAGAAGAACAAATCGGCCTTAGAATTAGAGATGAAAAGGAATTAATTATTGCCAAAACCATTATCGGAAATCTAGACGATGGTGGTTATCTAAGAAGAGAGGTAATTCATTTAGTCGATGATTTGGCTTTTTCTCAAAACGTAGTTTGTGAAGAAGAAGATGTTTTGGAAATCTTAAAGCAAGTTCAAAATCTGGATCCTGCAGGTGTCGGCGCAAGAGATCTAAAAGAGTGTTTACTTATTCAGCTCAGAAGAAAAGAGCACATGACAATTGAACAAAAAACTGCGGAAGTCGTGTTGGATAAATTTTTCGATGAGTTTTCTAAAAAACACTATACAAAAATCGTAAAGAAATTAGATATAGAGCCAGAAGACCTAAAAGATGCTGTCCAAGAAATTGTAAAACTAAATCCAAAGCCCGGGAACTCCATGAGAGCAACCTCTAGGTCTATTCACCAAATAATCCCTGATTTCATTATTCGCGAAAATGAAGGAGAGCTAAGTCTATCACTAAATAGTAGAAATGCACCTCAGCTAAAAGTAAGTAGGGGTTACAATGAAATGCTAGAAACCTACGCTTCCAGTCAAAAAACCAAAAAAGATAAAGAAGCCATTATGTTTGTGAAGCAGAAAATTGATTCTGCAAAATGGTTTATTGATGCAATTAAGCAAAGACAGCAAACACTTTTGGTAACTATGGAGGCCATTATGAGCTATCAAAATGATTTCTTCCTTACTGGAGACGAAACCACTTTAAAACCAATGATTTTAAAAGACATTGCTGAAATTGTAGGCCTAGATATTTCAACCATTTCAAGAGTTGCTAATAGTAAACACGCACAGACTCCTTACGGTACTTATTTACTTAAATACTTTTTCTCTGAATCATTATCTACTGATTCCGGTGAAGAAGTTTCCACAAGAGAGGTGAAAAAGATTTTACAAGATGCAATTGATGGAGAAATAAAGAAAAAGCCGCTTACAGATGAAAAGCTAGCCACTTTACTGAAGGAAAAAGGGTACAATATTGCTCGTAGAACAGTAGCCAAATATAGAGAGCAATTAAATATTCCTGTAGCCAGGCTAAGGAAGGAGCTCTAGTCCTCAATTTTTATGTCCTTCGCATCCAAATTAATCTCTTACTTATTTCACCCCATTATAATGCCTGCAATTGCGTTTGTGTTAGTAATGGATTTAGGTATTGAATTTGTGCCGTTTGTAACTCCTGATCTAAAACGAAAAATTCTTTTTTATCTCATCATTCCCTTTACCATTTACTTCCCGTTAAGCTTTCTTGTTATGCTTCGGTTAAGTAAAAATGTTTCTAGCTTTAAAGTACATACACGGAAAGAACGTGTTCCACTGTACATTGGCACCTTCATTTTTTATCTCGCCGCCTATATTTTTGCACGATCTCTTACTTTCTCTCTGCCTATTTTGGTCTATTCCATGATGCTCGGTGGAGTCATTAGTCTTTTCTTAACGACAGTAATCACTCTAAAATGGAAAATAAGTGCACATGCTATTGGTATAAGCGGAGTTCTTGGAACTCTTTTCGCAACAGGCGAGCATATCGCAACTTATTTTTATGTAATCGGCGACAACCCTGTGTTCTGGCCCATTATTAATGTCACCCTTTTGACCGGAGCTATAAGCAGTTCTCGACTGTCACTAAATGCCCACACACCTGCCCAAATATATGCGGGGTTAATGGTGGGATTCCTCAGTTTATATCTTCCGATAAAGTTTTTAATCGTAATCTGACATAACTTCATTAAAATCTAATCCAAGAGACTCCAACAGAAATAGGATACAGTTGATCTCCTTTTTCCTTTGCAAATAAAGGGGTCAAGCTGTAAAATCCGTGTATCGCGAATTTATTAAACGCAATTCTTAAAGTCATTCCATATCGATACCGCAACATGTTATCAATATTATAAACCTTGTATTTAATCTTAGCGTCTTTCCATTTTACGTGGTTGTTGACCATAAGTCCAAATTTAAACCCAGGATAGAATCGAAAACTTTTTGTCTTACCTCCTTCTTTTTTCGACTTAATATTCATGTTTCGGAATCTCAATTCTAAAGGTATGTCTATATAATTTGAGGTTACTTTATTTTTCTTCCAAACACTTTCTTGCGACCTCGCATATAGACCGGTATAACTCACTCCTGCAGAGTCGATACTTATGAACTCTCCATTATGGTGTACATTATGAGAACCTATTCCTAAACCTATCGCTAATGAAACCCGACTTTTCTTTCCAAAGGGCATATCCTTGTACCAATATGCATTTAACCCAATAGAAACTGTTCCTGTTTTAATCTCTTCTTTAGCTCCTAACCAAGAATCCCAATTAAAATCAACAGAAATTCTATCAAACTTCTCAGGCCCATCGTCATCGGCTGTTAATTTAAAGTATTCGAAAAGGCCCTGAGTATAACAAGTCGTTGCAAGAGAAAACAATATAATTACAAAGAGTCTTTTCATTCTGTTTTTTCTAAGGTTTGTTGCCAATTCCAAGCGTGTCTTAAGGCTTCTTCAAGTGTTCGCTCCGTTTTCCAATTCAGTAATCCCAATGCCTTTTCTGCTGAAGCAAAAATAGCAGGAATATCTCCAGGGCGTCTTTCACCGTATTTTACAGGAAAATCAATCCCAGTTTCATTTATAAAAATATCAATTAGAGATTGGACACTGTGACCGACTCCGCTTCCAATATTAAATACCTCCAGATTGCTTTCAGGGTTTTTCCACATCAATGCTTTCAAGTGCGCTTTAGCCAGATCCTCTACATGGATAAAGTCCCTAATACAAGTACCATCAGCAGTAGAGTAATCCTTTCCAAAAACCACTAAAGAGTCACGCCATCCCGCAGCAGTCTGAGTAATGTAAGGGACCAAATTATTCGGAACACCAATTGGTAGCTCCCCAATTAAACCACTTTCGTGAGCACCAATTGGATTAAAATATCGAAGAATTACAACCTCCAAATCTTGATTGTATTGACACAGTCCAAATAAAATTTCTTCGGCAAGCTGTTTTGTGTGAGCATATGGATTTAATGCCTCTTTTATAGGAGCTTTCTCGTTAACCGGAATAACTTCTGGGTTACCATAAACCGTGCAAGACGAAGAAAAAACAAACTTGTTTACACCGTACTTTTTCATCATTCTGCAAACACATGTTAAACTTGCAATATTGTTGTGATAATATTTTTCAGGTTCTGAAACCGATTCTCCAACAGCTTTATATGCTGCAAAATGAATCACCCCTTCGATTTCTGGGTTTTCAAGAAAAATCGGCTCCAAATGGTCGTCTAATTTGCAATCTATTTGATAAAAAGAAATTTTTCGACCAGTAATTTCTTGAATTTTTCCAACTATACTAAGGTCAGAATTAGAGAAATTATCGACTATAATAGGCTCAAAACCAGCATGTACTAGCTCTACAACCGTATGACTTCCAATGAAGCCTGCTCCCCCTGTTACCAATATCTTCATACAAAACAAATCTAATATTATCTGCTTTATACATTGGTGCGCTAACTAATATTATTATTTTTATCGTTAACCTAAAAGCGGATTGCATGCATTGCCTAATTGTTGATGACGATAATACCTCTAGGAAAGTGATTGAAAGCTTTGTCGAACAATCAGAAGACCTGAGTCTTGCTGGCAGCTTTGGTAATCCTCAAAAAGCCCTTCAATTTTTAAAGAAAAACCCTGTCGATGTTATTTTAGTCGATATTGAAATGCCAGAAATGAGTGGCTTTGACATGGTTGATTCCCTTCAAGGAAATCCATCCGTTATTTTTATTACCGGAAAAGAAAAGTATGCTGTAGAGGCATTTGACAAAAATGCCATCGATTATTTAGTAAAACCAGTAAAGTACGATCGCTTCAAAAATGCCCTTGAGAAGGTGCAATTACCAGATGCAGTTAGCGATACTAAATTTATTTTTGTCAAATCTGGATCTGTCCTTGTAAAGCTTGACATATACGACATCGACTATGTTGAATCCATTGGCGACTATATTGGCGTTCACGTTGCAGGTAAAAGATACGTTGTTCATACAACCATGAAGGAAGCTGAAATGAAGTTGCCTATTGATCAATTTTGTAGAATTCATCGGTCGTTCATTATTAATTTTGGCAGAATTGAACAAATTGAAGAAAATACCGCTACTGTAGTTGAAAAAGTACTTCCTATTAGTAGAACGTATAGAAAGAACTTGATGAAAAGAATGAATACTTTTTGATTAATGCTAGATCGCGACGCACCCATTTTCGAAGTTTCTGAAGAAATTAGAAACTCAATAATTCAAGTCTACTTAAGAGATGCTTCACAATCAATCATTGAAATTGAAGGTGGTACTATCCAAAAAGAACATGAAGTAGTAAGAAAAGCTGCGCATAAACTAAAAGGTGCAAGTGCTACTCTTGGAGCAACAGAAATGACCAACATTTGCAGAAACATGGAAAATCCCGTAATGCAAAATATGGATATGCTTCATAAATTAAAAGAGGCTTTCAAGACTCTCAAAAATGCAATCGCTTAAATTTCAGCACGCTACATTCAATTTTTATTTAGTTTTAGAATTATCAGGCCAAATTGTACACTAAGTATGCTAGCCATATCGTAACGTTTATCGGAATAAATCGAATCAGCCAAATCAATAAGCCCACCGAGAGGTGGGCTTATTATTCTGTGGAGAAGATGGGATTCGAACCCACGACCTCTTGACTGCCAGTCAAGCACTCTAGCCAACTGAGCTACATCCCCAAGTCTTTAGCAAATATATCAGTTCTTTTTATCCACCCAACATTTTAATCAAGCTGTCAATTATCAAAAATTAACCTTTACATTAAAAATTAACCTCTTTAAATAAATCCAGAGACTACTTTCAGAATAGAATGGTAAATTTACCAACATGAAGATTGGCTTCATTGTCTCGCTTATACTTATTGTCTCGATTGCTTTTTCACAAACAAGCCTGTCCGGGATTGTAAATACCTATTATGGTGTTTCTAATGTTAACAATGCGAGCGCAACTTTAACCGTGAATTCTACAACTGGCCTAGCTACAGGTGATCTTTTATTGCTTATCCAAATGAAAGGAGCAAATATCGACCTTTCAGCTTCAGTGGATTATGGAAATATCGATGCGTATAATGGTGCTGGAAATTACGAATTGGTGGAAATTTGCGACATCGATGGTAATGATCTTGTCTTAAAAGGGCGTTTACTCAACAGCTATGATGCAACTGGCTCTGTTCAACTAATCTCATTTCCTGATTTCAACGCAATAACGATTGACGGTAAAATAATGGCCCAGAATTGGAACGGAACAACCGGTGGGGTTGTTTTTATGCGGGCACAAACCTATATTACATTTAACGACTCTATAGATGTATCTTCTCAAGGTTTTAGAGGTGGTGCATATCAAGTTTCCCCCTTCGACTGTAGCTTTTTATTCACAATAGATGCGTATGAATACGAAAGCTCTTCTGGGCTTGGCGCTATGAAAGGAGAGGGCATTAGTCAGTATACATTAAATGATGGGGGAAGAGGCGCTCTTGCTAATGGCGGTGGCGGTGGAAACGATCACAATTCTGGTGGTGGCGGTGGTGCCAATGTTGCTAGTGGCGGTATGGGCGGTATTAACGACGAGCCATCTACATTTAACTGTCGAGGTGATTTTCCTGGAGAGGGAGGAAAAGCATTAGTTACAGGAACGAATAGAATATTTTTAGGTGGTGGTGGTGGATCCGGACATTGCAATAGCACTTTCAATAACAAAGCTGGAAATGGTGGCGGTTTAGTCATACTCATGGCCAATGAAATTATTGGTAATGGACACCGTATCGTAGCAAATGGCGAGGACGGCTTGCGAGGTTTTGGTGATGGTGGAAGTGGTGGTGGTGCTGGCGGTTCTGTCGTTCTTTACGCTGATAATTATTCCTCGACGCTTAACATTGAAGCAAACGGGGGCAATGGCGGAAATGGAAATGGTTCTTATCTAGACGACATGGGCAATGTCTTTAATTCTGCTTCTTTTCGGTGTTTTGGCCCTGGTGGTGGTGGTGGTGGTGGTCTAGTTTGGTTCAAAGGGGGCAGCACACCAAGTGGAATTAATATTGCTAATACTGGGGGGATTTCTGGAGTAGTTTCTAATACTCAAGAAACTTCTTGTGCAGGCAGTCCTCTGGGTGCAGCGCCCGGAAATGGCGGAGGAGTTCAGTTTAATGCCGCGGTTCTGTCCAGTAATAAATTAAATAAAGTTTGCGAATACAATCCTCAATTAGATATTGGTAATGATACCATTATCTGCTATGCACAAAACTTACTACTTACCGCTCAGCTAAGTGGTATTTATGAATGGTCAACAGGAGAAACTACACAATCAATCCTCGTAACTAATGGCGGAGAGTATTGGGTGAAAGTGGAAATAAATGGATGGCTGATATGCGACACCATAATAATCTCTAATAATGGATTGAATGTCGATTTAGGTCCAGACCAGAATATTTGCGGAGAGCAGGTTGTCACACTAGATGCTGGTCCTGGAGCCATTAGCTATCTTTGGTCCACATCAGAAATCACACAGAGTATTGAAGTTGTCCAAGGGGGAACTTACTCGATTGAAACGGATGATGGTAACTGTATCAATGCTGATGAAATAGTAATTATTGAATGTGTTGAAAATTTATTCATTCCAAATACGATTACCCCAAATAGTGATGGAGAAAATGACTTTTGGATTATTGAAGGTTTAGAAAAATATCCAGGTAACAGCGTAATAATCATGAACAGAAATGGGTCTGAGGTTTTTAAAAAGACCGATTATGACAATTCCTGGAACGGAGAAAGTTTACCAAGCACAACCTACTATTATGTAGTTGAACTCAATGATGGAATCAGCTTTTTTAAAGGAACTATCACCATTATTAGACAACAATGAAACGGAAAATAGCCATATTAATGTTGTTCCTTTGCAACCATAGCTATGGTCAACAAATTCCAGTATTTTCCCTTTACGATGTCAATAAATATATTTTAAACCCAGCATTTGCTGGATCTGAGTACTATTGGGAATTTGCTTTACAACATCGTTCGCAATGGATTGGCTTTGCGAATGGTCCCAGTACGCAGCTTTTTTCCACTCATTCTAGAATTGACGGTACTTCTTCTGGGTTTGGCGCTAATTTTTACAACGACAAAACGGGCGTTATTGGCAATACTGGTGCAAATTTAAGCTATGCTTATCACGCTGATTTGTCTGATATATTTGAAATTTCTTTTGGTTTAAATGGTTCTTTTACTCAGTACAAGTTATTTGGAGATGACTTATTGTTGCACAGTGCAACTGATAAATTACTTGAACAGACGAAAGGCAAAGCGGGTATAATTAACGCCTCTTTTGGCACCGTCTTATACGCTGATAATTTTTATTTTGGACTTTCTGCCCTTAATTTATTGTCTCCAAAATTGATCTACTACAATGGAGCCTCCACACCATTGACTACTCATTACTACTTGCAAACAGGAGGCTCAATTCAAGTTGGTACTAATTCCTCTCTATCCCCCTCTTTAATCTTTAACTACGTATCTAATAACCCTTCTCAAGTTAATCTCAGATTAAGCTATGAATATATCGATGTGTTTAGAATTGCCGCCGGCTACCGGTGGAAGGATGCTTTTATTTTTTGTGCAAGAATGAAAATTATTGATGAGCTCTATCTAGATTATGCATACGATATGGGAATCTCTCAATTAAATTCCGCTCATACCGGGTCGCATGAAGTCCTGTTGTCGTATCACTTCTATTACAATACAATTTATAAAAACAGCAAGGCTAAATACAACTTTAAACGAATAAAGAAAAGGGCTGATTAGCGTGGCTCTGCATTTTACGAATAATAAAATTCTACCAGCAGTCATGTTTCTTTTGCAATAAAACACGTTATTGATAAGTAGCGTGCACCTTATGCATAAGCACAAAGTTATTTATTAACGACTGTGAATAATTTATGTTAACCTGTAACATAAGGTGTATAATCTAGACTAATTTTAAACCGTGAAAGTATTAATAACCTTTTCGTATTTCTTTTTTCTCTGGCCTGTATTTGCATTTTCGGGACAGAACCCTGGTGATTCTGACACGAACAAAATTGGAGTGGATTCAATTCAGTACAGAATGGATTCCCTTATTCATTTAGGTAATCCGCGATATACGTACTCGCAGAACTTCATTTGGACTGATTCTTCAGAAACTTCGATATTGCGGACACCGGAATACTATAAGAATCGTTACAAAGAAAAAGACCTAATGTATAAGGTCGTCGACAATTGGGGAAAAGGTTTTGATTCACTATACGGAACAAGAAATCTCAGGCCCATTCTTCACGGTATTGCCTATCGAGGTGGTGCCAATAATTATTTTCACGAAACTAAAAAAAGAAGGAACAGTAATCCCCTTCCGGCAGATGGTATTGACAACCTGTGTTCAGAAGGGTTTTCTCATTCCGTGTACTTATATCGTACAAATTTTGATAATGCTCCAATATCCCACAGTTGCAATTGCGAGAATGGAGGAATCAATAAAATGAAGTATTCGCAATTCGATTATTACGACACACAACACGTTTACGATATGCTTGAAATCGTACATAAAAGCGCCCTAAACGACAGCGTCGGACCCGTTTATTTACACTGTTGGAATGGCTGGCATGCTTCAGGTTTTATTTCTGCCATTATTTTAAAACAGTTTTGTGGGATGTCTGATTTAGAGGCGACAGCTTATTGGGATTTAGGCACCGATGGTGCAAATACCAGTCCTAGATATAATAAAATTCGAGAAGACATTAAGAATTTCAAGCCTTATCCAGAGTTTATTTTAATCGATAGCCTAGGAAATAAAGTTTGCCCTCCAATGCCTGATATTATCGACAGTTCAATGCTTCACATCACTGTAGAACACCTAGCAATTGTGCCAGAAGCAATTCCTGTCGGTACTATTATGATCATGAATAAGGTGAAATTTGGGCCAAATAAAACGACATTATCAAGTCCTGGAAATAATCCGGACCTTAAGTATTTACTCGAAGCACTAGAAAAAAGTCCCTCTCTTAAAGTTGAAATCGCTGGACATACTGACCGATCAGGAAAAGCAGCAACGAACAAAGTTCTATCAACCAAAAGAGCACAATGGGTATTTAATTACCTTGTTAAAAAAGGAATTCCTGCAGAACGAATGGTCTTTAAAGGTTACGGACATTTTAAGCCTGCCTACACCAACAAAACCAAAGAAGGACGATCAGCAAATAGAAGAATTGAAGTGAAAGTGCTTTCAAAAAAACGCAGCGATTTAACGAAGTTAGCGAATGAAGATTCTTTTGAAGAAGCCAAAGAGCTTTCGATATCTAAAATTTCAACCTACGACGTAGGTACAAGTATTATTCTGGATAAAGTCATTTTTGAGCCTGGTTTGTCAGAGCTTACCGAACCTAACTACGCACAATTAAATGAGCTTTTAGAAGTGTTAACTAAACACGCTTCCATCGCAATAGAACTTGGGGGGTTTACAGATAAATCAGGGATTCCTGAAAAAAACCTGCTACTATCAGAAGAAAGAGCCAAGGCAGTCTGGAATTATCTAACTGAACGCGGTATCGCTTCGGCTAGACTTTCACATCATGGCTACGGAGACGCTAAGCCTATTGCACCAAACAAATACAGGTGGGGAAGAGATAAAAACAGACGAATTGAAGTAAAATTAATCGCTTTATAAAAAAAGTTTATAATTATCTTAGCAGGAAACGGCTAGTATGACAGAGAAAATCAACGTTACAAATGCACCAAAGCCTATGGGGTTATATCCACACGCCAGAAAAGTCGGAAACCTGCTTTTCTTAAGTGGTGTTGGCCCTAGAGCTGCTGGTTCCGGTAGTGAGGAAGCCAATATACCAGGGTTGAAGTACGACAAAAATGGCAACTACGAAAATTTTGATTTCGAAGCCCAATGCCGATCTGTATTTGACAATGTTCGAGTCATTTTAGAGGAGGCAGGATCAAGTTGGGAAAAAATAGTAGACGTCACAACATTTCTTACAGACATGAAAAGAGACTTTAAAAGTTATAATAAAATTTATAGTGAATACTTTTCAAATAACCAACCTTGTAGAACTACTGTTGAGGTTAATGCCTTGCCCTCCCCTATCTCTATCGAATTAAAATGTATTGCTGTAATCGAGTAGTTTTTTTATTGAGTTTCGCCTCGTTGAGCCTTTCGACATATAATCTTCTTATCTTTTGAAAGAATTAAAATTTGTCCCCTTAATTTTAAAACATGATAAATAAATTACCACAAGATTTTCGACCACAAGGAAATGTAGAATTACATCAATTACAATCATCCATTGTTTGGTTTGAAGATTCTATTTTTTATATCTATTCTCTACCAGACGTTGACCATACACTTGAACTCGCAATTGCTCAAACAAACTTGTTTAAAGGGCAATATGTCCAAGACGATACTAAATATGCGATGATTTGTGACGTCAGGGAAGCTAGGCCAATTCGAAAAGATGTTAGGGAGTATTATACTAGCCCTGATTCAACTAGCATGATTACCAAGTTTGCTTTTCTTATTGATTCTCCCTTTAGCAAAGTTGTCGCTAATTTTTTCATTACCATGAAAAAATCTCCTATAGATATAAAAATGTTTAACTCTGTTCAAGAAAGTGTCGCCTGGTGTACTTTGAAATTAACCGATAATGAGTAAAGAATCCATAGATACAAGAATTTTAGAGGAATTGGCCAATTCCAATTCTAAAGAGAAAATTGCAGCACTACTTAAAGATCGCAATTATTCTTCTTCTACTAAAAACCTCATTTACAAAATTTCTAATAAGTCCAAACAAAATGTAGTTGATACTTCTTACGAATCAAGATTAATCGAAATGCAAATGGTTTTAATGAATTATGCGCAGCACAACTTTGATTCGGAAGTTGCGATATCCAGCGAAAGAGACATCTTTGATGCATTAGCATTAACAATTAACATTACAGGAGAAGAACTTCAAGATAGCTATGAACAAATTTTACAACAAGAACGTGCTATTAAAGGGAAAACAAATGACTTAATTGAAGCTAATCGTGATTTAGAAGAATCTCTCGAAAAGCAACTGTTCTTAAAACAAGAACTGCATCATCGAGTAAAAAATAATCTTCAATTTATTGCTGGCTTATTAATATTGGAAGTTCAAGGATTGGATAATCCTGAATTAGAACGTATTCTCCTCGAAGTGCAAACAAAAATAATCAGCATAAGCAAACTGCACGATATAATGCTAAAGTCTGGCACTACAGACAAAGTTGAGTTCAACAGCTATGTAACTAATGTCGGTGAGATGCTGGTTAGCACGTCGGGATTGAAAGGATTAGTTAACATTTCAGGAGATCAATTTCACATGAGGATTGAATCTGCAAGTAGACTTGCCATTGTCTTGAATGAAATCATTACTAACAGCATTAAATACAGTTGGGAACCTAAATTAGAAAATCAAATAAATATTAAACTAGTATCAACCCCTAGCCATTTAGAATTGCACTATTCAGAAGGGGAATCTAATTTTGATTTCGTCTATGTAAACAAAGGAATGGGTTCAAAACTATACGACATGATTCTAATAAATCAATTAAAAGCAAAGAAAGAAGCTTGTCATTCGCATCCAAACTGTAATGTCTTTTCAATCCCAAAAAGCCTGATAGACTAAATTGCCCTGTCACGGGAACAGAACTTAATCATATGAAATTATTCTAACTGTGCTTTTGACGAAACAGTTCTATCGCACCAACAACATTGGGTTCATTAAATGGTTTAGTTATGTATGCCACCGGATTTGTTGCTAATGCTCGTTTCATCGTATCTCTGTCGTTATTAGCTGTAAGATACATAAATGGAATTTGCGCTTTAGAAAGCACCGCACTAAGTTCTATGCCTGATTCATTATTCCCCAAACGAATGTCAAGCAGGGCAACATCGGGGGGCTTGTTTTTAATCGAACTCTTGACATCATTCTTGTTGTCGGCTATGCCTGTAATAATGTACAGATTTTTTTCAAGAACATACTTAATGTAGTTCCCAATCAATACATCATCTTCAATAATTAAAATTTTCATACTCCTTAATGCTTGCTATTTACAAGAAAAATTATACCGTTAAACTCTTCTTTTAACAAATAGCTATTAGCAAAATCAAATTTTGTGTGCTTAAATTATTCTTTTTTTACTTGCTTAAAATAATTTTTTTCGTTAGCAAATTATTGTTCGCAATAATCTTCATTAAATACACTCCTGCACTTTCGTTTGTCAAGTCAATTTCAATTTTTGCCCTAGGATTACGGACAGAGACAATTCGGTCACCAATTAAATTTAATACTTCAATAGAGCTAATCTTCGTATTCTTATTTTCAACCGTAAATATTCCTCTAGACGGGTTGGGATAAATTTTGAACTCTAATACTTCATTTGTCTCTTGTATTCCAAAGCTTCCATCAACAAAAACACTCAAGGTGTCGGTGCATCCAGCGGTGTCTGTAACTGTCACATGATAGGTTCCGATCGTAAGGGCCGTTAAATCTTCTGAGTCATCGTTATCGCCCGTACCATCATTATCCCAGTCAAAAACATATCCTGGTGATCCTCCACTGACAGTCAAATCTATTTCTCCATTGCTAAGGCCACCCGAAGCAGATGTTGTAGAGGCTGATAAAACAATCGCACTAGGTTCCAAAATAACTACAGAGTCTGTGTAAGAGCAGCCAACAGAATCTGTGACCACGTATAAATGTGTCCCCGCTGGCAGCATACTCGGCATAACAGCGCCCCAATCAGCAGTTGCCACACCAACATTACCCGCTATGACTAATGTCGCAGTTCCTGTAGAATCACCATTACATAAAGCATCTGTGGTATTACTAGATGCTGTTAAAGGAGCAGTAACAGTAACATCAAAAGTACATGTTGCTACATTGTTTCCTGCATCAGTAACTGTATAAGTTACAGTCGTTGTACCTTGTGAGAAAGCGTCTCCTGAATTATGAGAGCTGGTTACTACAGGTGAAGAGCAATTGTCAAATTCTAAAGGGCCACTCCATGTAACTATTGCCGTACAGCTATCCGCATTGGCAGCTACAACAATATTTGCTGGGCAATTACTAAAATATGGAACAATCGTGTCAAGAACTGTGACCGCAGCTACACAATCAGAAGAATTTCCCAAAGCATCTGTTCCCGTTAACGTTACGTCAGTTCCACCTAATGAGGGCGAGTAAGAGCCAACTGGGAATGGTATAGTCGCAAACGTATTACTTATCTCACCATCAAATGCATTTGTTCCGCTATATCTCCACTCAGCATCATTAAAAGTTGACCCTAGGAAACGCGTATTTTTTGAATAAGCCCAACCATCTACATGATCCCAAGGCTCACCTGTTCCATCAACATTTACATCACCAAACACATCAATAACGCTTCCCATATGAAACAACTCAATAGCGTCATCTCCATTTATATTCATAGAGTTATCAATGAAATCCGCATCAAATCCAAAAAAGTCTGCAAATCCAGCTGAATCACTGGTAGCATAAACAAACTGCCCTGCCGTTATTGCAATAGAAGG
>Ga0315331_10001839_pt1 | contig 15992 bp, 5 predicted proteins | sample M160m34915metaG_FD_203456 | JGI IMG/M metagenome (GOLD analysis project Ga0315331, IMG submission 203456) | Ammonia-oxidizing marine archaeal communities from Monterey Bay, California, United States - M1 60m 34915 | ecosystem: Environmental > Aquatic > Marine > Intertidal zone | place: USA...
CGTCAGTATCGGATACACCAATTATTTTAAGAGGTGCTTGTTCAATACGAATTGTTTGAGTCGGTCCAGCTTTTGCTATGATCGCTTCAATTTCTTGTGCAGTTGGAGGAGGAGGACCAGCAGGGGTAGGATTACCATTCTTGTCCATCTTCATAGTACCGTCACCCTTCTTACTAGCTGTCTGAATTCCAAAGCTAGCTAAAACTCCTGTAAAAACTGAAGCTATAAATGTCGGATCTATTTTCTGTTGAGGGACGCCAGGTATGGCGACATAGTTTAAAGTTAATATCCCTCCAGACCAGGCCAGCACTGTGATTCTGACCATTGTAGAAATGATCGCTGCTTGCTCTTCGGGGTCGGGAAGAATTGCATCTTTGACTTTACCAAAGACACCTTTTTTCTTCTCTTCGTTATCAACTACCTCATCTTTTATTTCATTAGTCATTATAACATATCAAGGCCATTCTATTTATGCCTGTGCTTCTTTCCACGAGAAACGTGCGTCAATGTTCTTGTTATTATTGGTTAAATTTCTAACACGAATAGCAAGAACCTCAGGACCATCTGGGAAAATACCAGTTGGGTTTGGTGAAGTAGTATTCTCATATTGAGAACCACCACCACCTAAAATACAGTTAGATAGTTCTTTAACCTCATTCAAACTATATTGGTTAACACCATTATCAGAATAGAATGCGAAGATAACTTCTCCTCCACTCAGTTCTGCGTTAGTTCCAAGCACAGCATATTGTGCAAGAGATGTACCACCAACGTCAAGCCAGTTAGTAGTAATACTAGTGACAGGATTCAACACCAACTCAATGAAGAACTTACCGTTAGATGAAATGTCAACCTGACGTAGAACTAGCTGCATCCTATTAACAAGTTCTCTAGTACCAAAGTTACCAGGAATACCATTGTCAACAGATGGTGCTACACGTAGAGCAATAACCGCCCTAGTTTGTCCAGAACTAATCTGTCTTTGTTGTTTCGTAGCAGCAGTGTAAACATACGCCCTATCTTCGTCAAAGTCACCGTCCATAATAACAGATGAACCCCAGTGACTAATCTGTGGTACAGATGTTGCTGCGATTAACTCAAGAGCAATTGGTTGTGTAGCAGAATAAGTAAACGCACTTGCCGATCCTGTTCCCATAGAAGGGAACTTAATATTGGTTGGGTTAGCAGCAGTAACAGATTTACTTAATTCAATACTAGTTCCACTTATAGAATGTACGTAAGTATCATCAGGGACATCAGCACCAACAACACGTTGTCCTTTTTGAATTCCAGTACCAGAAGATACTGTACCAGATGAAGCATTATCAGCAATAGTTAGGTTGATAGCACTAGATCCAGCTTGTTCTCTAGTAACTCCAGTGAAAGCACCAGATCTAGTAATACCAAGAGGGGATAGTGTAGATCCTACTGCATCTTGTAAACTAATTCCTAGAGAGTTACCAGGAGTAGAAGTAATAGAGAATGCCGTTGAACTAATTACCTGTGCAACATAATATGTTTTTCCAGATACAATATTTGAGAATGGTCTATCAAAAGTAACTGTCTGAACTCCATTTCCTTGTAGTCCTGTTGTACTTCCTACCACAATACTATCGTTAGCAGCTACAACAGAGATCACATCTTGTTGGAACTTAGTTAGTCCTGTGTAGTTAATATATTCTTGGTTAGCAGCAGTAGCAGAAGTTGCTTGTCTAATTCTAAGAGTACCTGAATCAGGGAATCCATATGGAGGTTCCGTCACATAGATTGTACTATCAGAATTACTAAATGATTTAGTTGCTTGTGTAGTTGGGCAAATTGTATTAACTTCATAACGAGATGGTAAGTTACCAGATCTCATGTATGCTTCAGTGTTGAAGTTGTTGTTTGGAATCTTGTGTGCATAGATTACGTTACCATCTGTAGCACGGAATCCCCAACGGATAAAACCAGCACCATACCAAGAGTAGTCCATGTAGAACATCTGCATCTTGGTTACGTCAAGTGTGTAACCAGACTTACCAGATCCATCACAACGATCAATGTTCCATTCGTTTTGATTCCATTCTGTTTCTACAGTCTTAGTAACAGGAACATTAATATCAGATGGTCCACGATAGTCAGGGAAGATAACCATCTGTGTATCAGAGATAATACCATCAACACGATAGGAACATCCACGAAGAGTAATGTAATCTCCAATCTTTAATTGCTTAGCAAACTTAGTACCTTGCTGGTTAGGACCAGTGTAACTAGAGATTAGTGAACTACCATTTGTTACTGTAGCTTTACCAGAGCATTGGAAGGTAGATGTTCTACGAACAAGACTGGTGTGACCATTAGCATGACGGAAGAACAAACCATTTTGTTGATCCATCATACCAATTTCAAGGTTAACACCATTGGCATTGATAGGTGTTACTGTATATTCACCAGAAGCAGTTGATTCTGATGGAGTTGAACTAGCAGTATACTGGAAAGTATATGCATCTACGACATTAGATACTTGGAACGTTCCATTGTATACGTTGTCATTAGATCCACGTACATCAATCTCTGTATCTCTAGTTACGTTATGTGCTACGGCACAAACAACAGTGACAGTAGATCCAGATGATGTAATTTCATCAACGTTTTCAATAGCAGGAGCAAGGATAGAACCAGTAGAGAACGCTACACCTTTACCAGATTGATAACGGAAATATCTTTTTGTTTGTCTGATTGCCTGTTGGTTCTTGGAGTGAGAATTGGTAGAGAATTTAACACCACCATCAAATGCTCTATGAACAGATGAACCTTGAGGTCTTGGATAAAGTTTTATAGTACCACTACCTACTGATCCAGTAGGTGCTCCATCTGGATAATATTCAAATACAGTTGGAGATTCTACAGTAGCAACAACCCATGATCCGTTAACGTTTGTACCTGCAGATCCTGCAATAGCAACTTCATTACCAACTTCTAAACCATGTGCGTTAGAACAAGTAACTCTAACCTCACCATTTCCTGGTGCTGTTAATGTAATAGTTCCACCAATTTCAGATCCAGTGTAATGAACACCAGTATAGACTGCAGTTCTAGCATCAATATCAATGTCACTATCACCAGATGACCAAGGATATGATGCTGTATAGTTAAACTGGTTTGCTCCAGCATTTACAGAGTCAATAATGAATACACCATTAGCACCATCATGAATAGTATCTTGAACAAAGATAGCTGTACCTGCTGTAGGAAGTGGAGTCTCTAATACGTTTACAGAACATCTAACAGTTTTACTATCATTGAACGCTTCTATCTGAGTAATTGATAGAGGATTTGAAGATTTATATGCAAATGGGTTGTTGTTGATCATCGCCAACGCTTCCCACTTGGTGTCCTGTACACCATATTCAAAGTCAGTATCAATCTGTGACTGTGGTTGGGATACCTTAGCTTTGTTTACAGAGTCATGATAAGTTTCTGATGGTTGAATTGTTTCTTCAAAATCATCATAAACAATCTGGAGTTTGTCTGTATCTGACATTCCAGTTGTATCATACGCAAGCTTAACTCTTGTCGTTACAACGTTCCTGATATCAGTAGAAATTTCATACTCAGTAGCAGTCAGTTCGGGATCCGAGAAGTTGTAGATAACTTTGTTATCCGTAACGTTAGTAATAAGAATTAACTGCTCTCGCTGAATACCACCAGGAATGATAACCTCTCTTTCAGAAGCATCAAAGAGATAGTAATTCGTCTTAATGGATTTCCTTGCCATTACCTATGTTCCTCGGATTAAATATTATGCTCTATGTATTTATCAGACTCCGTACTTATTACGGGTAGCATTGTAGTTTACAGTTCCTTCTGGTGTAAGAAGTTCTCTGTTATAAACTCTAATTTCACCACAGATACATCTAAGAGGTGAAGTTCCATTAGGATGAACAAAGAACTTATCTATTGCACAAGGACCAGAAGCTGCAGCAACACCTGAATTAGTAGTATTAAAAGTTCCATTCTCATCAGAATACATCATCTTAGTGACACCAGTACCACTAATACCAAAAGCAATCCAATGCCATTTATTAGGTGTCATAGTCATACTTATTTGAGTATTTGCGGTATCATTATCTTTAAATGCAAAATTAGTATTATTGTCTGAGTATATTCCAGATTCAAAAGCAGGAGAACTACCTGTTGCTGAATCTCTCCAGAAATAATTCCATGCATTATTAGCATAGTTACCACTTGAAGGATCCTGAACCTTAAGCCACAACTCTATTGTCCACCCATCTGCTTCTGTAAGATTTATATTATCATATCCACCAGTTCCAACATCAAGGTATGCTGGTTGTCCTGCCGCATTATCAAAAAACCAAATTACTCCTTCACGGGGATTATGTATACTTTGTCCATTAACTAAGCTAGCATTCCAATTATTACCAGGCTCATATAGAGTTTTCACTGTTGTTGATTGAGTAATAGCAGTTCCATATGTTTGGATTGGTCTGCTCGCTCGTCCGTCATTATAAGTATGAACTCTTTGTACCTGAGGGTTCCAAATGTGAATTGTATCACCAGCACCATCAGAGCTATTAAATCCTGTGCCACCACCAGAATTAGCTAAGTACAATTGAAAACCAATTTCATCATTAGAACCGATTGCAAATGTCAGAGTACATTTATACCAACCGTTACCATAAGAATCAATAGTCTCAGCATAGATACTCATAACATTTTCACTAGCAGTTGCAGCTGCTGTTCCAGTTTCCAAATTAAACCAGTATCCTGCTTCTGGATCATATGCCCTCAAATAAATTGATTTAACAATCTTATTTGATGATCCAATTTTAGCGAAGACACTTAATGTAACAGTATCACCCTCTGCAAATTGCATTTGATTTGAAGTTGACAAAGAAGTATCTTTATAAGCCCATGCTATTCCACCTACAGATGCATCGCTACCATCATAAACAATAGTTCCCGCAGTAAAATCTCCAACTGGTGACATAACATTAGGTCCAACAGTAGAACCTGTATTACCAGGAGTCATAGACCACTTACCATTCGCAGTAGAGTTATAATCTACAAGATCAACAACTCTATTATCCTTAAATAGATTTTCAGCAGTATCAAAACAAGCTCTATTTCCAAAGTCATAATGTGTCATCATATAAGTATTTTGTATAATGCCAGGACCTATAGTAGGTGCTACATCAACTCGTTCATTGTGATACTTAGTCTTAGTAGCGTTGTAGTTCTGTCTGGCTTGTGTCTGATTTAAATAACGATTATAAATTCTAAACTCTCCAATATCACCATCCATATATTCTCTGCTATCACTAGAACTACCACCTGTACCACCTTCTACGAGTGTTCCATATTCATTATAGGTCCAGGTTATACCAGTACCAGTTTTATAGTTGTAGTCACTAGTGTTTCCATTTAAAGCAATAGCAGGAGATTGATACACAAAGTCGTTACTAAAGAATGGACCAGAAGCATTAGAACCATTTGTTGCTGCAAAGTTGGCGTCAATTAATGGTTTATTTAATGAGAATCCACCAGATGTACCCACATCAAGACCGATAAGTACATCTAAAACTCTAACGTCAGCATTGAAATCATCATTAATTCCAGATGCAAAGAAACCGAAGTTTGTATTTCCACCTACAGAAGTACCACTAACACCACTAGTGGTACTTACCTCTACTACACCATCTACAAACCCAGTTAACGTACCACTATTCACAGATAGAGCAATATAATGCCACCCACCATCATCCAAATCTGTAGCAGAACTTGTTGACTCAGTACCTGCATGATGTTTGACAGCAATAGCACCATTTGCTTTTGTTTCTAAGTATATCATCTCATTAGCCATATAAAGTTCAATACCAATCCTCCTACCAGTTTCATAAGTATTAAACTTAACCCAACATCCCATAAAGAAATCATTAACTGATGCATTACCAGATGAGTAGAGTTTAAATCCACCATCTTGACAGTCTCTATATTTTCCAATGTAGTGACTCCAATCACTTGCAGTCAAAGATGAACCACCAACACTAGCATTAGAATCATATGATGGACCGTCTTCAGCACCACCGTCTGTATTTAATCCTACATTAACATTAGGGAATGATCTACTAGTACCCCATAGAACTCTAACTCCACCGCTACCTGCATCTGCTGCTCCATTCCTACCATCATCTTCGTTACCAGTTCCTCCACCACCATATGCTTTCTCTCTACTGCTAGTAGAAGGATCCTTAGATGTTCCACCAGATCCAGCAAAACCTTGTGCATCTGCAAGCTCTGCAGTAGTGTTTCCACTTTCAGGGGAAGATCCAGATCCACCAGCTACTCCACTACCCCAGAGACCAACTCCACCACCACCTACTTGAACCCTATGATTTGAAGTGGAGTTTACAGAGCCACCTCCTCCACCGCCTCCGCCACTACCAGAGGTTCTATTATTTTGAGTTCCATCACTACCTTGTCCACCATCACCTTCATATCCACCAGCTCCTCCTCCACCACCAGATTGGTGGCCACTTTGTCCACGACCTCCACGACCTCCAGTTCCACCACCACTGCCAGTACCAGTATATGTTCCTGAGTAATTTACTCCACCATTTTGAATGACCTGCGGTCCTCCATACTTTCCTTTGCCACCACCACCTGCTCTAGCAATAATGGTTCCTGAATGACTACCTGTTCTAATATAACTATCTCCTCCATCAGTGGCATTATCTAGACCAGCCTGAGTACCACCAGCACCACCTTGACCAACAGTAATGTATAACTGTGTTTGTCCACTGACATCAGCACCGTTTATCCAACTTAATGCACCACCACCTCCACCTCCTCCAGAGACACCACTACTATAATTTGTTGTTGCAGATCCACCACCTCCACCACCAACTAGAACAGCTGATAGTGATGTTAATCCAGTAGGTATATTAAATACATATTGACCAGGAGTTAAAAACTCTGCTTCTCCTGCTGACACACCTAAAGTTTGTGCAGATGCTCCAATTGTAAATGGAAGATCTTGTTGTAAAGCTTGAACTTGACTCCAACCGAGATTACTTGATCCAAATCCATCACCATCAACATACAATGACACTACATTATTAGTAGCATCAAAAGAAGTAATTGTATGATACCAAGTGCCTGCAGATACAGGATTAGCTGTTATTAGATACGTCCCTGTCAGTGAATAGTGTAGTACAATTTCCAAATCCTTACTGGTACCAGCAGTTGGTTTCACACGTAAAGAAATTCCACTATTACTAGCAGATTGATCCCAAATATATCCACTGGAGGTAGCTTGTGATGTTAAACTATCAAACTTAACCCATGCCTCAATAGAAAAAGATGTCTTATTAGAAACATCAAAATCATTTAACTCAATACGTTTATTAGTTGAAATCTCAAAATAATCTCCTTGATAAGTTGGTCCTACGCTTCCAACTAATAAACCATCATAACCGTTCTTAGATTTATCAATCCAATTTCCAGTTCCACTATAATCCGAAGCTATTAAATTTACATCTGAAAAATCTGTAGGTCTTATAGCAGGACTACCAGAATACTCAAAACTATCAGCACTATCCATCTGTCTCCTCTTGTTAGAGACTGGAGTAGCAAGATCATCAAAGACAAGCTTGTTAGCAGTAAAAGGATATGTAATTAGATCACTAGTATCATTCCTAATAGAACCATCAGATAATCTCCCAATTTTATTTTCTGCATTTGCAACGATTGTGTAATCAACATCAGTACCAGTGTAATCATCATATGAAAAATCACCTAGACCATTACCAGAGGTACTTACTTTACCAAAAGTATATCTGTCTGGTTCTCCCCCCACATAATCAATAGTCTGATCTCTAAACAAGATATAATAAAATGATGCATCAGCATCCAAGCTAGCATTACCTAGGTTGTCTGTACCTTTACTAATCTTTCTCCTGAAAACTAAACTACCATCTCTAGAATACTTTGATATAAGAACATCAGCATTATTAGCTCCAAAACCGTCGGGTTTGTCAACAGATAAAACAACAGTTTGTTGTGTTTCAGTATCTGATTCAACACTATAAGGAATCACGTAAGGAGCATTTGGGTCTACATTTCCATCCCATTGATCCGTATTGTTCTCACGTTGCCATAATATATTTCCTTCAGGACTATACTTAACTATAAATTCTCCTGTTCCAGTCAGAATAGGAGAATTACCATTAATAGTACCAACAATATAAATTTGATTATTGCCATCAATATGACAAGCAGTACATCTTACATTTGCAGGAGAACAATCATCACTATCATTAGGTCCTGTTCCACCACTACCAGATATATTTCTTTCTAAAGTTCTGTCCCATATAATTTCACCAGTGTTACCATCCATCTTAACGATGTAACCTTTGTCTGCACTATCATCTTCCAGATATCCAACAGCAATTACTTCACCTTTATCATTAACACTTAGTTTTGTTAATACAACATCTCTACCTAACATATATGCTGCCTTACCCCATCCAGCATTACCATATTGATCAAATTTTTCTATAAATGCTTGGGTATGTAATGCATAACTAAATGTGTCAGTATAACCACAAGCAAAAACTCCCATTGAACTCTTAGCTACACCTGTATATTCAACTAAAGCTGTATTAGTAGATGTTTGCCATTGAATTTGACCATCAGTAGAATAATGAGCTATCCATGGAAGAACTCCACCTTGGGAACCAACAACATATAAACCATCACCTTCATACCATTCCATTGCACGTAAACGTGTGTCTCCAGTTGAATGTGATAAATTTTGAATTTTTATGTCCCAGTCCTTTGGTGATGTTGCAGGATTGGTTGATCCATCATAAGTTCTTCTCTCTATCCATCCAAGTTCTTTATTAGTAGATTTATCATCTGCTGTACCAGCAAAAAAATATTTGTCATTGACCTCATCATATTTTATTTGTTCTGGCCGATAAACATCTTCTGATGATGTGGATTGATCAACAGATTTAAAAAAGTTTGTTACTACATCTGCCCCAGATGATCCTAAGAGAAATAGGTTCCTAGGAGGACTACTAAAACTTACTGGCATTTATATATCCTCTTAACTGAAGTCTGTGTTTCCTTGACCGTATACTCTAATAACTCCACCACCATCTTTAACAATTAGGAATGTAAGAATATCTGTATTGGATGTAGCAATAGGTGGAGAACCACCAGACCACCTAACACCAGTAGCAATGTTATTTCCGTCTACAGTACAGTCATCACCATATGTAGAAGCTGTGCTGGCATCAATAATTAATGTAATGGTTAAAGACTGACCATTAGCAAGTACGGTTCCATCTGGATCTGCTGTATTAAACGCCCAAGTATTAATTGCAGAGTTTGCAGTAGTAGTTTCACCACAAACAGTATTTGCAGCTGCAGTTATAACAGTTAACGTATTAGAACTTAACGAGAATCCTGTTGCCATGCTACTAAATGTTTTTTCAATAACACGACCACCAAGGATAGCAGCACCATCAGTTTGTAGTGCAGGTTGACCAGTGGGACCTACAAGAACACCAACTGATGTTAGTGACGAATTGACAACACCAGTACCAAGAGTAGTTCCACTTAATACTAATTGGTTTCCAATAGCAAATTCTTTTCCATTGGCAAGTTCTAAATTCTCAGTTGATACAAAATATTTTTTAGTTCTACTATGATCATAGAGGATTGACTTATCTCCAGTACCACCAAGTGAAGGTGGAGTTCCCTTTAGAATAATACCACCACCATCAGCTGCGGTATCAGTAGGACCACTAACAACGAATGTCTCTTCTGCAAGAGAGGACGAAACAGCGTTTGATAATACAGCAGTCTTAGTTGCAGGGTTTAGAGATGAAATAATAGTTCCTGCAGGTACAGCACCTCCTGCTGAACTGATTTGCATACCTTCAATAATACCACTAACAGGAGTAATGTTACTAATAGTAGTATTACCATTGTTAACCGTAGCAGTAATAGTCAAGTTTACAACTGCTGCTAGTTCAATATTTTTATCATCAATAGTAAGTGTTGTACTGTTAATATTAACAACAGATCCATCAACACGAAGATCACCTAAAATTCTTGCGTCACCATCAACTGTTAAATCATTTGGAGTTGTTACATTGAAAGAAGAATCTCCTTTAATCCATGTTCCAGTTCCAGATCCAATAACAAGTTGTCTATCTCCAGCAGCTGCTGGTGGAGAATAAGTCGCACTCGTTTGATCTTCTGTAGACGCTGGTCCAATAAGAACATTACCAATACCAGTTGCAGCATGTCCAGCAAAGTGTCCGATACAAACGTTGTATCCACTACTAGGATTATTTTCTAAAGAACTAACACCAATCGCGATATTTCCAGATCCAGAAGAGTTAATCAGAAGAGCATCCTTACCAATACCAATGTTATTATTTCCACCATCATTATCTCGTAATGCTCTATATCCCAGTCCAGTATTGGCGGCACCCGCTACGTTAGTAATAAGAGTTTGATATCCTACTGCGGTATTCTGAGATCCTGACTGGTTGCCAGCAAGAACAGAGTATCCAAGAGCTGTGTTCGTAGAGACTGCACTACCACCTCTACCAACTGTGATAGGAACTGCATCACTTCCTCTAATTGAAACGTCATGATTATCAAAGTTAGCAGCACCATTTACTTGTAGTATAGCAGTAGAAGCAGCACCTAAAGTAGTATTGAGATCAACTTCCAGAGCATGATTGATACTTGTAGTTCCAGTAGTTGCACCAACTTCAATAATTGTAGCTTCTCCACCAAAATCAATTCCCAATGCAGATGTATTAATAAGATCAAATGCGTTACTTGAAGTAAGAATACTATCAACAATGACTGGGTTGGTATCAAACATCAACTTACCAGATCCAGACTTATCCTGAATCTTACCTGACAATTGAGTTGATGTTGTTAAAGCAAACTGTCCTAAATGATATGAACTATACGCAACCTTAGCACCAGAACCACCACCATTATCAAAGTTTACATTGACAGAACCACCAGCATCAGAAGCATTTAATGTAACAGAGCTATTAATAGTTAATGTTTTTAAATCTGCCATGTCTAAAGTAGAGGCAGATGTAGAAGTAATTGCTAATCCATTGTAAGTTGTTGCTGAAGCAGAACCCAGAGTTGGGTTAGTCATCGTTGGAGATGTTAAAGTCTTATTCGTAAGAGTTTGTGTATCATCTTCTGTTACAAATCTCTTAGCAACTGATCCATCATAAGATCTCCAGTATTGACCAGCTTCATACCACTCAATTCTATTATAAGTTAAAATTCCACCTGCATTATCAGTAGTTCTATTAACCTGAACTCCTGCATCAGTACCAGTAAGAGCAGTACCTTTCCTAAGTTCAATAACATTGTCTTCTACAATTAAAGTTGAAGTCTCTAAAATTGTTTGAGTACCTTGTACAAGTAAATCTCCATTAATTGTTACAGAACTTCCATCATCAGTAATACTACCATTTGCAAACTGAGCATTAGCATTGTCCCAAACAGGAACTCTATTATCAATTAAGTTAGTAGAGTTTTTAATAGAGAATGTACTAGAACTTAAACTAAGACCTTCTCCTGCACTAAAAGATGCACCAGTATCACTGTTTAAAGAATCAATCTCAATTTCAATATCACCATTACCAAGAGTAGTTTGAGTAATTGTTGTAGCACCTGCTTGTTTAAATATAAAATTACCCGATGCCAATGCTTCTACGCCAGAAGCAACTTGAGTTATAGTGTTAGTATCTGTGCTATCAATTTCAATTGTGTTTCCAGTTTGAGATACTTGTACGTTTCCACCAAGAGCACTTCCACCAGTGACAGTAATATCTCCAGACTGGAATGATCCAGATCCACCACCTTTCAATCTAGTAACTGTATCCGAAGAATTGATTGTTAACGTAACATCATTGTTACCATCTAAACCTTGAGCAATTGTGACTTCAGTTCCCTCAAGGAATGTAAAATTACCAGAAGCAAAAACTTGTCCTGTACCACCTCTTAACTGAGTTATAGTATCATCATTAGCAGTATTAATACTAATTGTTTTACTTGCACTATCCTGAGTAACAGTAGCTCCACCAGATCCAGAGATAATCATTGCACCAGATTGTGCGGTTCCACCAACTGCTGACTGAATAGTTGTAACTGTATCAGCATCAACAACAGTTCCAGATAAAGTAATAACTTCACCAGCTCTAGCTAATGCTAAAGTTAAACCTTTTGATCCTGATGGTATAGACTGTGGTGCAGCAACTGCTAATTTAACTTCTTCTGATCCAGTACCAGATCCACCTGCTGTTAATCTAATAATTTTCTCAGCAGCTGTACCACCATCATCAGCTGCAAATGCATATGTTGTATTATTATCTGGAGTATTGTAACTCTCACCTAGAGATACGATAGTTCCATTAAGACTTATAGAAGAATTTACTAATGATGTATTTGCAATGTTAGTTAATGTGTTGAGAGTTGCATCAATAGTAGCTTGTTCAATTATTTTATTAGTTAAAGTTTGAGCTTGTGTTAGGTAAACATCACCAGGACTATCCCAAAAAACTGTAGTACCATTACTAGTCAAATATTTACCCGAACCAGTATCTCCATTGACATTGATACCATTACCAGTGAGGTCTAAGTTGTCACCTGACACCAGTTCTTCAATCTTCTTTGATACAGCGTTAACAATTAACGGAAAACGATCAGCCATTTACTTCCCAGTGGATACTAGTGCTCAGGTTTATTTATGTCTTACGAAACAATGATCTGTCCTACCATCAAACTATGGTACTGACAGATATAATAATATGTTCCATGTGCTGTAGGTGTGAAGCTAACTGTTCCAGCAGTTTCTGTACCATTATTAGCTACACCAGTAGCAGCATCTCCAGTTCCAACTGTGGCAGAATTTTTAACCCACAATGGATGACCAGCAGCATTCATATTGAAATCTATTTTATCACCAAGAAGAATATTAATTTGTGGGTCTGGTGCATCAACATGAGTAGTTAATCTATCATCACCATTAATGTTATAACTTGATGAACCACTATGTGTAACATTGAGTGGAAATGTCTTAGATACTGGTGCTGGAGCTGGTCTATTAAATGTTGACACCCTAGGAAATGTAAGTCCATTAGATCTATTACCCACTTGCTCAGAAATCATTCCTGTCAAATCTGTTCTAGGATTTTTAGCATGTAAATATTTGTTAGGACTACCCTGACTACAAGTATTATCATCAAACAATCCACCACCAGCATCAAAATTCATATCACCATAGATGCTATGATCTTTTAAATATTTTTTGGCAACTGATTGTGTAAATCTCTGCTTACCAGTAGCTAAACATGCTAGTACACCTGATACTTGTGGTGATGCCATACTAGTTCCACTGTAGAAGTTGTACCAATTTCCAGATCCAGCAGTATACTTTACATCATTAAATCCACCAACATTTTCAGTTACAGAAAGAATATTATTTCCTGGTGCAAACACATCAATATTAGGACCAAAATTTGAGAAGGTTGATCTTCTAAACTCATGATGGTTACTCAGAGATCCAACTGTAATTGTATTACCAGAATTAGCTGGTGTTGATCCTCTATTATAATAAAGCCATCCAGCACCTGCGATTGTTACTGTGTTGTAGTAATCAGGATCACCGTCAGAAACACAATAAAAATTTTCATTACCTGCAGCGGCAATAATTATAACACCATCTGAAATAGCATCCTCAATATCAGCATTAGTTGCTGCGTTTTCTTGAGGTATTAACATTTTATTAGCTGCCAAACCAAAGTCTGTTTCTAGTCCTGCCCATGTCCACCCAGAAGGATTAGGGTTTCCAGAATTATATTGTACTCCTCTATAATTTACTTGCACAATATCAGCAAGATCAAAATTTGCTTTCTCTAATATCTGACTGAAATCAGCTCCATATCCCCAACTATGATTTGTAATGGTTGGGTTTTTAATTCCTGTATCTGGATTGACTGACTTGTTTCTATGGAAAGCTCTTAAGTAATCAAAGATCAATAGATCTGGTACAGCTGTTCCTGTGTTTGCAGTGTTACCAAGGACTTGCATACTATAAATGTTTGCCTCATTTGCCCATCCATAATATTGTCCTGCTACTGTTCCAGCAACATGATTACCATGACTCTCTGTGTTAGTAACATTATCAAAATAGTTTGGATATGGTGCAGCAGGTGTTGATTGACCATCATCATCAATTGATGTTACAAGAGTATTCAGTTCATTATACCAATCATACTGCACAAATCTTGTCTGACCTGTGGTAGGACTGAACCATTCCTCACAGTCATAAGATACTGGGTCATCACATATAACTACATCAACATGCTTACCATTATTAAAAATATTTACAGTCTCAACAACCTCTTCATAAGTTCCACCATCACTAATAAGACCGAATTGACCCTTACCTCTTTGTGCAGGATCACCAGCACAGTGAATATGTCCCCACTGTTTATCAAATGCATTTATTGATGCGGGTGGTTGTGTATCTCCCTTCCAAAAAGTTTTACTATTAATACTATATTCAGTATAATTAATAGTCTTTCTACCTATAGTAATACCACGTTCTTTTGGTGGTAGTTGTACATCCCACACTCTAGGATCTTGACGTAATATTTCTGCTTGCTCTTCTGTCATTTTGTAATGAGTGTTCCTACTCATAGGACGCTTCATTGCAAGATGATAATCACTCATCTCATTGTAAAACTGCTCTAGATCTTCGTGTTTGTAGAGCGTTACGATGTAGACTTTTTCTTTCATATTAAGCCTCTAGTTGAAGATAAGTAAGAGTTACACTGAGGTTTACTGTAGATCCACTTTTGTTTACAATCTTAACGTAAGTTGTTCCCGTTCCAGATTCGTTAAAACAAACAGTAGCTGGAGTAATCATTTGTGTTTGAGCACCAGTAGTAATCACCTCAGAAAGAACACCAGAACCAGGTGTAGGATCAGTAGTTTCTAGTCTACCAGCATCAGAAGTTCTACTATTAGTATCACTGTATAATGTTACCCATGCAGCATGTGTTGTTTGAATCTTCATCAATGCATATGATTTGGGAGTTGAAATCTGAGTGTTAGATATACCAAGAGATGCAATAGATTGTGTTACTGATGCTGTAGTTCTTAATTGTAGTCCACCACTATTTGTTTGGTTTACCCAAGCAGATCCATCATATTGTAAAATCTCATTTAGTTGTGGTGTTCCTAGGGTTACATCACTATGACCACCAATAGATCCAAGTGCTGTTAAATATCCTCCGATACTATGATCACCCCAACCATATGCACTATTCCAATTAGTAATGTTAGCGTTAGTAATACCTGCAGCTGGTGCAGCAGAATAAACAGGATCACTTTCTGAAGTTAGATAACTAGAAAGATTAGGAGGAGTGTAATCAAAAACACCAGTAGCACTAGTGTATGAAAGAGCAGCAGATCCAGAAGAGTTAGTATTAACACTAAACAAAGTTCTATCAGTTGCACTAGCACCAGCACCCGCTGCCGTCCAAGACGATCCATTCCACGAGTAAGTAATACCAGCTACCGTATAAGTATACGAACCGTCCGTTGCTTGTCCGTTTGTTGAGGGAAAATTTATTGCCATTGTTTATTCCTATGCGTCTGTGATTGCTAGTATAGCTTGTTTAAATGCTTCATAATCAGCAGAAGCAGTCAATGCATCTTTCAACTTAGAAAGAGGTATCAAATAACTTGCTGCCTGAGCAGCTCCTCCTGCATCATGTTGTGCAACCTTAAGGAAAGATCCCTCAAAGTAAACAGTATTGTCAGATAAGAACAAGTGTCTTACCTTATACTCTGCTGAACCTATATCATAATCAGCATTAGAGGTTGGTAATAGATGACCATTGGGTACGAATCTCCAACGATTT
>Ga0315331_10001841_pt1 | contig 15989 bp, 13 predicted proteins | sample M160m34915metaG_FD_203456 | JGI IMG/M metagenome (GOLD analysis project Ga0315331, IMG submission 203456) | Ammonia-oxidizing marine archaeal communities from Monterey Bay, California, United States - M1 60m 34915 | ecosystem: Environmental > Aquatic > Marine > Intertidal zone | place: USA...
TACACAGTTTGCAAAGGTTGCCGTTCTCGGTGCAGGAACCATGGGGGCTGGCATCGCACAAGTTTGTGCGCAAGCCGGTTCTACTGTCGTGCTTCAAGACATTACTGACGAGTTCGTGCAGAAGGGGCTCGCCCGCGTCCAGGCCTTCTTGCAGAAGGGGGTTGATCGCGGCAAGACCACCGAAGCAGTTCGTGATGAAGTGCTTTCGCGTATTTCGATCACCAGTGACCGTAAGGAAGCCGCAACCGGCGCTGACTTGGTGATCGAAGCGGTGCCTGAGAAGCTAGAGCTGAAGAACGGCCTTTTCCGCGAGTTGGCCGACATTGTTAGCCCAGCCTGCGTGCTCGGGAGCAATACGTCGTCCTTATCTTTGGCAAAGGTGTTCGATGGCGTCGCCAACCCGGGACGTTGCATCGGCATGCACTTCTTTAACCCCGTGCCACTGATGAAACTGCTTGAGCTGGTGCGCACCGACGCGACGTCACAGGCGACGATCGATTCGGTTACCAGTTATTCCAAGCAACTCGGCAAAGAGCCGATCCTGGTAAAGGATAGCCCCGGATTTGCGAGCTCACGTTTGGGTGTTTGCCTCGGTCTAGAAGCTATCCGTATGTTGGAGTCGGGTGTCGCATCTGCTGAAGACATCGATAAGGCAATGGTGCTCGGCTACGGCCACCCGATGGGGCCGCTAAAGTTGACGGACTTGGTGGGGCTCGATGTGCGGTTAGCGATCGCCGACTACTTGCGCACCGAGTTGGACCTGGCTGGGTTCGAGGCTCCTGAGTTGATGCGCAAGATGGTTGCTGATGGCAAGCTCGGAAAGAAGAGCGGTCAGGGCTTCTACAGCTGGTAGTTGCCGGTAAGAGCGGGGTGCGAACTCGGCTCTTCACGCCACGCCCAAGTGCGCAGTCGCTTGGGTTGTGATGAGATGTGACCTGGGCTTGTTAGAAGCCGCCGTCGACACCGATCACTTGTCCTGTCACATAGCTTGCAGGTTCGGATGCCAAGAATCCGACTACGGCCGCGACTTCGTCGGCTGTGCCCATGCGTTGCATCGGGATCATATTCTGGACGAAGTCTGGCACGCTGGATGTCATGTCCGTCTCAATTAAGCCAGGTGCGATCGCATTGACGGTGATGTTTCTCTTAGCCATTTCGATGGCGAGCGACTTCGTGGCGCCGATGATCCCAGCCTTGGCGGCGGCGTAGTTGCTCTGGCCACGGTTGCCTTTGATCGCCGAGACCGAGGACATGTTAATGATGCGGCCCCAGCGCTTTTGGACCATTTGCATCAGTAGCGGCTTGGTGACGTTGTAAAAACCGCCGAGGGTCGTTTGGATGACGTTGTTCCAAGCGTCGGGCGACATTGCTGGCAGCGGCGCATCGCTGACGATGCCGGCATTGTTGACGATGATCGAGATCGGTCGTTTGTCGGTCAGCATCTGGCCGATTGCCGTTTGTGTCGCTGCCGAGTCGGCGACATCAAATTGGAGCGCTTCGGCTTCGCCGCCGGCTTCCTGGATTGAGTTTACGACCTCTGCGGCCGCGTCGGCGTTGCTGTGGTAGTTGACGATGACCGGATGGCCCATCTTGGCTAGGTGGCAGCAGACGGCGGCGCCGATGCCGCGACTGCCACCGGTTACGAGTGCACGACGATCAGAGGCGGGGGTGGTCATGGTATGCGGGAATACTGGGCAGCCAGGGCTAACGTCAAGCAGTGCTTGCCAGACAGGTCCGTTGTTGCGCGACGGCGTTGGTCTTGTACGAGGCCAACAGGCCTTATTCGATCAGGGCGTGGATCGCCATATATGGGCGGGCGAATACTCCATTGATTCGCTCTGTGGCCTTGCACCGACCGGCGCTGCATTACTCGGGAGGAACACCACCCCAGACTCTTTAGGTCGTCGGCGGCTCGCTCCCCTTTGCCTTGAGCCGGGATTGAGGTGATGATGGCGGCATGCCGTTCTTGCGCCGCCAAGCCTTAGATCGTCGAACGTTCCTGCGTGGTGGTGCCGCATGTCTTGCATTGCCGTGGCTTGATGCGATGGCGCCCGCAATGTCAGCTCCGCGTAAGGTCAAGCCGCGAGCCGTGTTTGTTTATGCGCCCAACGGCATGAACATGGCGCATTGGCGGCCAAAGGGTGACGGTCCGCGTGCCAAGTTTGGTGCGACGATGAAATCGCTTGAACCGTTGCGCAAGCGACTCACGGTGTTCTCCGGCTTAGGCATTGATGCGGGCCGTGCGCACGGTGATGGACCTGGTGATCATGCGAGGGCCGTATCGACGTTTTTAACGTGCGCGCATCCTCGTAAAACAGGTGGTGCCGACATTCATGTCGGCGTGTCGGTTGACCAGGCGATTGCGAAGCAGATTGGTGGTGCTTCGCCGTTTGCGTCGCTCGAAGTCGGTATGGATCGCGGTAAGTCCGCCGGCGTTTGTGATTCAGGTTATTCGTGTGCCTACAGCAACAATATGTCCTGGGCCGCACCGGATAAGCCCGTGGCGAAAGAGGCGGATCCTCGGGCTGTGTTCACGAGGTTGTTTGGTGACCCTGAGTCTGCTTTGAATCGCGAACAGCAGAATGAGCAACGGGCATGGGATCGTTCGGTTCTTGATCTCGTCAATGCCGATGCGAAGTCGCTTCGCAACAAGCTTGGGGCGGCTGATCGACGTAAGTTAGAGCAGTACCTTGAGTCTGTTCGCGAGTTAGAGAAGCGGTTACAGCAAGAGCCTGCGGTAGAAGATCTGACGCCTGTTCCGGATGGCTTGCTAGGCGGTCACCGTGAGTTTCCGGAGAAGCTGCAGTTGATGTATGAGCTGGTGGCGCTCGCTCTGGCTACGGAGCGTACGCGCGTGGTGACCTTCATGCTCGGTAATGGTGGCAGCAACCGGAGTTTCCGCTTTCTCGGAGTGCCCCAAGGTCACCATTCGCTGAGTCATCACGGCAAGGCCGAGAAGAAGCTTCGTTCGATCGCGAAGATTGACCGATTCTACGTAGATCAGTTTGCGGGCTTCTTACAGCGGCTAACCGAGCAGCAGGACGGCGATGGAGACTTGCTGAGCAATAGCTTGGTGCTATACGGATCCGGTATCAGTGACGGGAACCGTCACAACCATCATGACTTGCCGATGCTTTTGTGTGGTGAAGGCGCCGGCGTAGCAAAATCGCAAGGGCACATCACGCATGCGAGTGAGACGCCGATGGCCAATCTATATCTGTCGGTGATGCAAGCGATGGGCTGTCGCGCCGACCAGTTTGCCGACAGCACTGAGCGACTTCGCCTGCGCTAGCGTTCTTAGCCTGCAGGGCGTTTCCCATTGCCTAAATCTTGGTTGCGAGGAACTCGTATACCGGCGGGCATTGGATGAACCCCTCGCCATCTTCGATCCTCTTTAGGTCTTTGATGAGTTCATCACAGTCGCTTTGCTTGATCTCGCCCATTGCGACCAGCTTTGGCGCAAACGTGTGCCACCATGTGTTGGGCCATGAGAACATGCTGTCGTTGCCGCGCGCAACATGGAGATGGGCACGCACATCATCGAGGCGTAGTCCGTGGGCTTCGAACATCGCCGGTAAGCGCGCGCCGATGTCTGGATCGCCACCGTGGCTTATCCAAGAGCGCGCCGTCGCTTCGACGACTAGATCATGGCTGCGGCTTCGTGGTGCCAGCGTCATCGAGCGGTAGTTGAAGTAGTCCTGCACGGCGACGCGGCCGCCGGGCTTGAGAGCGTTAGCTATGCCGCGCACGACACTGTCCGGGTCTGGGACGAAGCAAAGCACCCAGCGGGCATACGCGAAGTCAAACGGCTCTTGACCATCGAGGACTTGGTCGAGTTGCTGTACGTCGCCAACCGTCGCGGTGAGGTGATCGATACCGCTGGCTTTACTTCTACTGTTCGCTTGATCGATAAATGCTTGTGATTCATCGACGCCAAAGACGTAGCCATAGCGTGTCACCAGATTAGCAAGGTCGCACGATGCGTAGCCGGGCCCGCAACCTACATCGAGAACGCGATGGCCCATTTGGAGTTGTGCCCGCTTAAATGTCTGCGATGAGACATCGCTCCACAATCGATTTTGCAGGGCTAGGCGTGCCAGTTCGTCTGCGCCAGCTCCGAGAATATACTCGCCGTCTGTCATAGTAGTGATTCTGTGATGGTCGTGACCGTGTCACCAGCGGCCGTGGTGGGCTGTTGATAGCGTGGATGGTATGTGATTCGTGTCTCGGTAGCGTGGTGCGAATTGCTGTCCATCGAGATGTCTAAGGACACCAGTCATAGCGGGCCTCGCCATGCGCTCAGTGGCGTGACCCAGCATTCATTAGGGGATGAGTTCTATCTTCTCTCCTTGGTTGTTGAGGGGCTTGTGGTCTCCCGCGTAGTCTGCAACGCATGAAGATCAAGCGATTGCCATGTTTGGCTGTATTGCTGTTGTTTGTGTCGAGTGGCATTGTCGCTCAAGAGGTTCCGCACGTGTTCGCAGGTGCGCGCCTTGAGACGTGTGAAGGCCCTCCCATCGATAACGGCGTGCTTGTCGTTCATCGCGGAAAGATCGTTGCTGTTGGCCGCGCCGCCGACGTAGCAATCCCCGCAGGTGCAGTGAAGCTCGACGCCACAGGTCGCACGATCATGCCGGGGCTAGTGTGCAGTCACTCGCACATCGGATCCGTTTCGGGCGGTGATTCTAGTGGTCCAATCCAGCCTGAAGTCCGGGCGCTTGACTCGATCAATGCGCGTGACCCAGGCATCCAGAAGGCGCAAGCGGGCGGCATCACAACCGTCAACGTCATGCCTGGATCGGGTCATCTGTTGTCCGGCCAGACGATCTACATGAAGTTGCGCGACGTGTTCACGATGGAGGAGCTCGCCGTTCGTAATGCTGACGGCAGCATCGCTGGTGGCATCAAGATGGCCAACGGCTCTAATCCCCGCAAGTCAGCGCCGTTCCCGGGTACGCGCGGCAAAGCCGCTGCGTTAGTGCGTGCTCAGTATCATCGCGCTCGTGACTATCAGCGCAAAGTCAAAGCAGCGAACGGTGATCCTGAGAAGATGCCAGATCGTAGCCTTGGTATGGAGGCGTTAGTCGAGGCGATGGAAGGCAAGCGTATGGTGCATCACCACACGCATCGCCAGGACGACATCCTGACAGTGTTACGTTTGCAGAAGGAGTTCGGATTTCGCGTCGTGTTGCATCACGTTAGCGAGGGTTGGATGGTCGCGAAGGAGATCGCCGCAGCGAAGGTTCCATGCTCAGTGATCATGATCGACTCCCCTGGTGGCAAACTCGAGGCGTCGCGACTGTCGCTGCAGACCGGTGCGATCTTGGATGAGGCTGGAGTGCTGGTCGGCTTTCACACCGATGATGGCATTACGGATAGTCGACTGTTCTTGCGCTCGGCTGCGCTGGCCGTTCGCGCTGGCATGGATCGTCAGAAGGCGTTGCAGTCGGTCACGATTGCCAATGCGCGTATGCTCGACATGCAAGATCGTGTTGGCACGTTGACGGTTGGTAAGGATGCGGACTTCGTGCTGTTGTCCGGCGATCCGTTCTCGGTCTATACGCGTGTGCAGCAAACTTGGGTTGAAGGCTCCAAGGTGTTTGACCTGAGTGATCCGAAGGATCGCTTGATGGCAACTGGGGGCTTTGGTGCGAGCAACGATCAGGCTCAGTCTATGTGCTGTTACGGCCAGGGAGGTGGCAAGTGAACTACGTTTCGATGACATGCATGCTCGCTGCGTTTGCGAGTGCACTTCCTTGCCAGCAGGGCGGTGCAACTTCTTCTCAGCGTTCGGTGGTAGTGGCGGAAACGCTCTACACGATGACAGGGGAGCCGCTCAAGAATGCGTTTGTGCTGATCGAGAATGGCAAGATCACCGCAATCGGCGACGCTGCGAAGATGCCCGAGAGTGTCGATGTGACGCGGGTCAAGGTGGCGACGCCGGGTCTCATCGATGCGCATTCGACCGTGGGCTTGACCGGTGTCTTGAACGTGCCGCACGATCAAGATCACTTGGAGAAGTCGTCGCCGATGCAGCCGGAACTGCGGGCGGTTGATGCATTTCATCCGCGCGATCCGTTGGTCGAGTGGGTCCGTGGCCTCGGTGTCACGACGCTGCACACTGGCCATAGCCCGGGTTCGTTGCTGTCGGGGCAGACCATGGTCATCAAAACGCACGGGCGCAGCGTAGATCAGGACGTTGTGCGCCCGTTGGCGATGGTCGCTGTGACGCTGGCTGATTCTGGTCGCCCTAGAGGCGGCAAAGGGCCGGGGACGCGAGCGAAGTCCGTCGCCATGTTGCGTGAGAAGTTGCTGGAAGCGAAGGCTTACGCAGCGAAGCGTAAGCGCAGCGAAGATGCTGCGATCAATCTAGGATTGGAGACGATGTCGCAGGTGATCGCTGGGGATGTGCCGTTGCTGATTACCGCGCATCGTGCTCATGATCTTGCGTCAGCTCTGCGGGTGGCGCGCGAGTTTGATATCAGGGTCGTGCTCGATGGCGCGGCCGAGTCCTATCTAATGCTGCCGGCGATCAAGCAGGCTTCAGTATGGGTCTTGCCGCACCCGGCGATGGCGCGCACGCGCGGTGATCTTGAGAATGGCACGATGGAACTTGCCAAGCTCCTGTTCGATGCCAAGATCCCGTTCGCGATGCAGAGTGGCTATGAGTCTTATGTGCCAAAGACGCGCGTCGTCTTGTGGGAGGCGGGCATCTCGGTGATGTACGGCCTCAGCAGTCAGGATGCGCTGCACGCAATGACGACCAGCCCGGCCAAAATGCTTGGCATCAGTGATCGCGTCGGTGCGTTGCGAGTCGGAATGGATGGCGACGTCGCGTTGTTTGATGGTGATCCGTTCGAATACACGACGCACTGCGTGGGATCGGTTATCGACGGCGTGAAATACATGAGTACCGGCGACGGCCGGTAGTGCCTCATGCGCGCCGACGCGGCTGGTTACGCCTATGCGCCGATCTCTTGATAGACCGTTGAGCGTTGCACGGGCTCATAGCCAGCTTCGCGAATCAGATGGCTGATTTCGTCGACGCGCAGTACTTCCGGTTCGGTGGTGCCTGCCTCGTGGGTGATCTTCTCTTCCGTCACCGTGCCGTCGATGTCGTTTGCGCCAAAGCTGAGAGCGGTCTGTGCTGATTGTTGGGTCAGCATGACCCAGTAAGCCTTGATGTGCGGGAAGTTGTCGAGCATCAAGCGGCCAACGGCGATGGATCGTTGATCCATGTGACCGGTCGTTTCGTGACCAAAGTTCTCGAGATCGGTGTGGTAAGGCCAGAATGCGAGGGGGATGTAGGCCATGAAGCCGCCGCACTCATCTTGCAGTTCGCGGAGGCGCATCAAGTGCGTGACGCGTTCTTCGACCCGCTCGATGTGGCCATAGAGCATCGTGGCGTTCATGTTGAACCCGGCCTGTTGCACCTTGCGCGCGGTGTTGATCCAGCCATCAGGGCTTTGCTTGTCGCGGAAGACTGCCTTGTGGACTCGGTCGACGAGCACTTCGGCGCCGCCTCCAGGGCATGATCCCAGGCCGGCATCGCGAAGATCCTGGAAGACCTCCTCGTCACTCTTGCCCGAAATCTTCAGCATGTGGTCGATCTCAACCATCGTGAATGCCTTGACGTGGATGTCAGGTCGGCCGCGCTTGGCAGCCTTCACGATGTCGAGGTAGTAGTCGTAGGTCATCGTCGGATGGATGCCGGCGACCATGTGCACTTCGGTGACCGGGCGGTGCAGTTGCTCGCGCACCTTCTGCTCGACGATTTCTGGTGTCATCAGATAGGCGCGTTCTTCACCTTCCTTCGCCGAGAACGCACAGAACTTGCATGTGTGCATGCAGATGTTCGTGTAGTTGACGTGCTGATTGATGTTGAAGAAGACCTTCTTGCCGTGCTTCTCGGTGCGCACGCGATGCGCCATCAAACCGACTGCCGCGAGGTGCGGCGTTTTGTAGAGCGTTACGCCGTCTTCAAACGACAGCCGTTCGCCATTGCGAACCTTGCGATCGATTTCGCCGAGACCTGCACGGTCGATCAGCTTTTTGGCCAGGGAATCGTCGAGGTGGGCGTAGTCGAAGTTCTGCATTGCGGGATGGAGCGCACAGACTAACTGCCTGCACGGTCTAGGGAGAAGTGAATCCGTGTCCCTCCGTAGCAAACGCTGTTCGTTGCGGAGGAATTGCGCCTGAACCTGTGTTTTTGGCTACTTGCGGGTGGCTTCGCGGATGCCCTCGCGCAGGCGGGGGATGCCGTGGCCGTTCTCGGCGCTGGCCCAGGCGACTTCCGAGAGCGTCAGTTTGCATTTGGCGGCGAACTCGCGTTCGCGCTTGTGGCGCTTCGACGGCTTGACCTTGTCGTGCTTGGTGGCGACCACGGTGTATGGCAAGGCACTCTCGCGGAGGAACTGCAGCATCTCCAGGTCGGATGCCGTTGGGCCAATCTCGCCGTCGACCAGTAAGAATGTCATGACCAGTTTTTCGCGGCCAAGTAAGTAGCTGGTCAGCATCGGCAGCCAGGTGGCGCGAGTGGCTTTGGAGACCTTCGCGTAGCCATAGCCGGGGCAGTCGACTAGCGAGGCGCCGGTCTGGTCGATCGCGAAGCAGCCGAGCGCCTTGGTGCGTCCCGGCTTCTGTGACACGGGGGCGAGGTTCTTCTTGCCGCCGATGGCGTTGAGCAGTGAGGACTTCCCTACGTTTGAGCGCCCGATGAAAACCACCTCTGCACGCGTTTCGGGCAACTTCTCAAAGTCGGTTGCGGCGTCGACGAAGTGCAGAATCAGCGGCTTGCTCATGGCGCGTGATTCTGACGTTAGTTGGGGCAAAGCCCTAGCACTTTGCTGGCAACTTGCTCACTAGTCGTGGTTCGGCTGTTCAGGTCGCCTTGCGCACGAACTCAGATTTCAAACCCATCTGGCCGATCCCGTCAATCTTGCAGTCAATGTTGTGATCGCCATCGACGAGGCGGATGTTGCGCACTTTGGTGCCAACTTTGACGACCTGCGACGAGCCTTTTAGTTTGAGGTCCTTGATTACGGTGACGCTGTCTCCGTTCTCGAGCACGGTTCCGTTGGCGTCTTTGACGAGCTTGGCTTCCGCAGCTGCCTTTGCGTCGGCTTCACTCCATTCGTGTGCGCATTCCGGACACGTGAAGATGTCGCGGTCGAGGTAGGTGTAAGTCGAATCACACTTTGGGCAGTTGGGAACGTCACTCATGATTGCTGCCCGCCATCATGCATTTCTGACGGCTGCGTTCCAGCGTGCGAGGTGTCCCTGGACCGCTTCGTGATCCATCTTTGGCTGGAACACACGATCTTCGCGCATGGTCTTTTGGATCGCGTTCTTTGATGACCATAGTCCGCACCCTAGGCCTGCCAGTAGTGCCGCGCCGACGGCCGTGGTTTCGAGCAGTTTTGGTCGGGTGATCGTGACGCCTAGTACATCGCTTTGGAATTGCATCAACAAGTTGTTGGCCGCTGCGCCGCCATCAACCTTGAGTGCCCCGAGTGAGCGTTTTGAGTCTTGTTCCATTGCGCGCAAGATGTCGACGTTTTGCAGCGCGATGCCCTCGAGCGTTGCGCGTGCGATATGGGCGCGCGTTGTGCCACGTGTCAGTCCGGTGATCGTGCCGCGTGCGTTGGGCCGCCAGTGTGGTGCACCCAAGCCAGCGAATGCCGGCACGACCACAACGCCACCTGAGTTCGGCACGCTGTTGGCTAACGCCTCTACTTCTGCTGCGCTGTCAAAGAACTGCATCTCGTCACGCAACCACTGCACGGCTGCGCCAGCAATGAACGCCGAGCCCTCCAGAGCGTAGGCTTGCTCGCCGGGGATTTGCCAGGCGACTGTGGTCACTAGGCCGTGGGTTGACGGTACTGCAGCCGAACCCGTGTTCATTAACAGGAACGCTCCTGTGCCGTAGGTGCACTTAGCATCACCTGCCGCAAAGCACGCTTGCCCAAATAGGGCTGCTTGTTGGTCGCCAGCGATGCCACTGATGGGGAGGCCGTCAGGTAGTGACGAGACGCTGTCGACTTTGCCGAACTCGCCGGCAGAGGGTGCAATCTCGGGCAATACGCCGCGTGGGATGCGGAACTGCTCCAGCATCTGGTCTGACCAAGCCATCGTGTGGATGTCGAAGAGCAACGTGCGTGAGGCATTACTAGCGTCAGTGACGTGCCGTTTACCGTTCGTTAGTTGCCAGACTAGGTAGCTGTCGATGGTTCCAAACGCGAGCTCGCCGCGTTCGGCTCGTTGTCGCAGGTCGCCTTGGTCAAGAAGCCACGCGAGCTTGGTTGCTGAGAAGTATGGGTCGATGGGAAGTCCAGTGACCGCGCGCACCGCCTCTTGTTGGCCGGCAGCAATCATGCGTTCACACACTTCACTTGTGCGGCGGTCTTGCCAGACAATGGCATTGTGCACCGGTTCACCGGTCTTGCGATCCCATAGCACGACGGTCTCACGTTGGTTGGTGATGCCAATGGCCGCAAGATCCTTCGTGGCAACGCCACTCTGCTGCAGCGCGCCCGCGATCGCTTTGAACACCGAGTTCATGATTGCGTGCGGCTCATGCTCGACCTGTCCCGGCTGTGGGTAGATTTGTGCGAACTCGCAGTAGCCGCGTCCGATGACGCTGAGGTGCGCATCGAGAACTAGCACGGTGGTTCCCGTCGTGCCCTGATCGATTGCCAGGATGTGCTGCATGGTTGTCGGCAACGATAGCAGCTTGGCGCGGGTATTCGCTCGAACTGGTGTCGTTCTTCCGACGCAAGTCGGGACGGAGGCATTGGCGCGGTTGGCGCAAGGGTGCCGACTGAACTGCGCACGGCCACTGCTACGTTGCTAGTGACCGTGTGCCTGCCGTTTTCGTGAAGGCCGAGGCTGGGATTAGCCCTTCAGGAACTTCCCGCTCGAAACCCATGCCTTCCAAGCTTCTTCGAGCTTTGTCCACTCGGCGTCGTCGAACTCACGGAACGCGATCTCAACTGCTGCTGTCGCGTCGCCTTTGAGCAATACAACGCGGCGATACATCTCGAGGATCTCGCCCCACTTTGGGTCCCAGCCCTTCGACTTTTGGCCGCGGCGGAGGAAGTCGATCATCGAGAACGCCTGCGCATAGTAGTAGGCGGCTTTTGCGCCGTAGAAGCGCCTCATGCCCCACGTGACAATCTCCTTGAATGGCACGTAATCGCCCTTGCGGACCATCTGCTTGCACGAGGCATACCGCATCTTGGAGCCCGTGTATTTCCAGCCGCTCGAGCCCCAGCGATGGCCGCCGAAGTAGTCGCCGTGGCCTTCGTCGAACCACCGCTGCAGTGTTGCGCGCTTTGGCGATTCTGGTGGGTGGAAGTAGAGGTCGGCGAATTGGTGCCAGCCTTCGTGGTAGGTGACGGTTTCGGTTGCGCCAGCGCCCATCATCTTGTCGCCGCCGAGGAATACGACGAGTTCTTTGCTCGCCGGTGAATACCAACCAACTACGCCACCGCGCGTGCCGCCATACTTCTGGAACTGCTCGTAGGTGGCGCACAATCGGAACACTGAATACGGCACCTCACCCTTCTCTTTATCTTTGCCGCCGCCTCGGCGGGGGCTGCGCCGGCGGCTTTTCTTGGCATCGGCGCCCGTGATGGGTCCAGTTGCATCGGGGATCGATGACGGGTCTGGCATGACGGCCTTCGTGCCTGTTGCGTCGAGTGGGTAGCTCTCGATGTAGAGCTTGCGCATTTTCTCGAGTCGCTCGCTGTAGTAGATCGCCTGCTTTCTCGACTTGGATCGGGTGTCTGGCTTTTCGAAGTCCCACGAGTAGAAGACGCAGTAGTTGGGTTGCGTGAAGTAGTCCCATCCCTTTAGGCCAGCGATGTTGGCCTTGGCTTTGGCGAGCGCGGCCTTTCGTGCTGGGGTGTCGGCGTATTTGTCGCGCTTCTTGTCCTCTTCGTCCTCGATGTCTTTGCACGGCTCGCCGCTCTTGATCATCTTCTTGATGATGCTTGCCCACTTGCTCTTCGGCTTCTTCGACTTCTTGGTCTCGAGTGGCATCTCAATCAGAAGCGCCGTTTGCGAGTCTTCAAAGTCGTAGACTGCGGCTTCGCAGTACATCGTGCTTTCACCTTCGCGGCTCCAGCGCTGCGGCTTAGTAAAGATCCAGTGCTCGTAAGGAAGCTTGCCGTTTCTGCCCTTGATCTTTTTGCCGGCTTGCTTGACGTCGATGTCATCCTGATTGTCGAGCCAATCCGCGAAGGTCTTGTGTCTTGGTCCCCTGCCCCGGCCAGCGAGCATTTTGCGTAGTTGCTCCTCCATCTCTTTTGGAATGCCTGAGGGCAGTTTGATGTCTTCTGCTTTCTGCTCCTTCTTGGAGAATGAGTAGACGTCGCAGTTCCACGGGTATTGTCCACGGACGTAATCTTGTGCGTCCTTTGGCTGCAGGCGAGCACGCTGATAGACGGCCGAACTCCCCAACTTCATTGGCAGTCTTTCGAGCCGATTCGGGGCCGAGAACTGAATGCCACAGTCCGGCACCATTTCGGTGCGCCACTTTTGTGCTGCTGCAGTTGTCGCCAGCAATAGAGTGGCGGCTGCGACGCAGATGAGTCGGTAGCGTGCAAGGAGGGTGGGCCGTTCTGTTTCCATACGTGGGTCAGGTTAGTGCCTAAATGGTCGCCTTGCTCAGGTGCTTTGCCTCGATGCGAAGCCGTGACATCTAGATGCCGCGGTTGTTAGCCTTGGTGATACGGGACCATTGGTGATTTGGGCGACTTTCGACCAGTAGTATTTGTTATTCAAGTCGGCGAATTTTGGTGGAGCGCGGGTCATGACCAGAGCTGTGTCTCCGGTCAGACGGCTAGCCCGGTAGCAAGCCTGCCGTCAGCTACTTGGTAAGTGGTCGTGCCATCCATCTGCGGGGGCGGGTGCAGAGCGCCTTGGTACGTCCGGCTTTTCTGAGCAATCGAATGGCGTAAGCTGAGACACCGATATCATGCAACCGTTTCACCTGGCGTTTCCCGTTTGTGACCTTGCGGCTGCGCGTCATTTTTATGGCGAGCTATTGGGGTGCTCCGAGGGGCGCTCGTCGGATGAGTGGATCGACTTTAACCTTTACGGTCATCAAGTTGTCGCGCACTTGGTGAAGACAATGAGCGGTGACCCTGTGTCTTCTAATCAGGTCGATAAGGATGCGGTGCCAGTACCGCACTTTGGAGTGGTCTTGCAGATGGCCGATTGGCATCAGCTCGCCGAACGACTGAAAGCGAGCAATGTTGAGTTCGTGATTCAGCCCAAAGTGCGTTTCGCGGGCGAAGTTGGCGAACAGGCGACAATGTTCTTAAAGGATCCGTCGGGCAACGCGTTGGAGTTCAAAGCGTTTGCTGACCCCTCACGCTTGTTCGCTAAGTAGCAGCGTAGAGCTACTTGTTCCAAAGGCCGCGATGGCGTGCTGAGTCGAGTTCGAGGTGCAGGACCTCGGGTCGTGCGTAGTGCCCTGAGATGTCGAAGTTTTGGCGTTCGCGCCGAACGAAGGCTGCGTCAAGTTCGGCGACGAGTAGCTCTTCGCGGTCTACGACGGGTTCGATGACCCAGGTCGCGTCTGGTGCTGCGATGCATGAGCCACCGTTGCCCGATATCTCTGGGAGTGCAGCGCGGAGTTCCTGGGCTCGCGGGATGTTGTCGGGGATGTCCTCGCGTCGCATCAGGCTGGCGACCGACAACACGTAGCTGCGGCCTTCGCGCGCGATGAAGCGCGTGATTTCTTCCGTGTTGTGCTTATTGCCGGGCCACGTCGCGATATGCAGATCTTCGCCTTGGGCATGGAGCGCCGCACGCGGCAGTGGCATCCAGTTCTCCCAGCAATTCAATGCGCCCATGTGGAACGGAGGAATCGAATGCACCTGTAGGCCGTGGCCGTCGCCGGGGGCCCAGACCAGGCGTTCTTCGTGGGTTGGAACCAGCTTGCGGTGGGTGGGCTGGATCACGCCGTCTTGCGTGATCTTAACCATCGAGCAATAGAGCGAATGGCCGCCGCGGTCGAGGGTGCGCTCCATGCAGCCGAGCACGATGGCCATGTTGTTCTCGCTGGCGAGTTCGGCGAGTTCTTCAAAGTGTTTCGCGGGTTCGCAGCTCTGGTCTGCGTAATGGGCGAACAGTTCTTTTTGCCGTAGGTCGTCGAAGCGGGCGCCGTCGGTGTGTTCGATCCACCAGGGATAGCCGGGCACTAGTGCTTCGCCGAACGCTACCAAGTCGGCACCCGCTTCGGCCGCACGTGTCGCCCATTCGATCACCTTGTCGATCGTCCGGTCGCGATCGAGCCAAACCGGCGCGATCTGCGCCAGAGCCACGGTGAGCTTGTCGGTCATGCCAGCAGCGTATGAGCTGTGGGATGATTGTGTCAGTGCGAGTTACTTTTGGAGCGCCGGATCTCGGCGCCTTGCCGCTTACGCCTCGACTTGCGAGACGACCTTCTTTTTCTTCTTCGCGCTCTTGTCGACGCCGAACTTGTCGGTCGCCGGCGTGTCGATGTGCTCATACATCATGTTGCGACGCTGAGGAACATACCCAGCGTCCTTGATGTGACGTTCGATCTCAGGGACTGATGTCGGGTGCGTGCAGCCAGCCGAGCTGACGACGTTCTCTTCGAGCATCGCCGAGCCGAAGTCATTGGCGCCCATCGATAAGCCGATCTGGCATGTCTTCATGCCCTGCGTCACAAAGCTCGACTGAATGTTCGGCACGTTCTGCAGGTAGAGACGCGACATGCTGAGTGTGCGTAAGTACTCGGCGACGGTGGCTTTTTTGCCACCGCGACCCGCTAAGAACTTCTCACCCATCTCGGTGTTGTCTGGTTGGAATGTCCACGGGATGAACGCGGTAAACACGTTGGTCTCGTCTTGTAGCTCGCGAATACGCGTCATGTGCTCGATGCGATCGGCGTCGCTTTCGACATGACCGAACATCATCGTCGCCGTGCCCTTGCCGCCCATGCGGCCCCATTGGCGCATGACTTCGAGCCACTCTTCGGTGGTTGCCTTCTTTGGTGCGATGATCTTGCGAACACCCTCGGTAAGGATCTCGGCGCCGCCACCAGGGATCGATTGCAGGCCGGCAGCCTTCAGGTCGGCGAGCACATCTTGCACAGGCCGCTTTTCCATCTTGGCGACGTGCGTGATCTCCGGTGGACTCATGCCGTGGATCCAAACCTGCGGGTAACGCTTCTTCAGGTCTTGAAACAGTTCGGCATACCAATCGGTCTTGAGCTTGGGATGGTGGCCGCCCTGTAGCAGCAGTTGCATGCCGCCTTGGGCGATGAGTGCATCGACTTTTTGGTAGATGACTTCGCGCGGCAGGATGTAGGCGTCGGGATCACCTGGCGAACGGTAGAACGCGCAGAAGCCACAATCCGTAACGCAAACGTTTGTCGGGTTGATGTTGCGGTCGACGATGTAGGTGACCTTGACGTTGCCGTCTGCATCTGGCGGGTTGAGGCGCAAGCGCACATCATTGGCCAGCAGGCCGAGTGATGGTTGGTCCAGGCCGCGATAGAGCAGTAGGGCCTCGTCGGGGGATAGCGCTGAGCCGTCGGTGGCTTTGGCTGCGATTTCGGAGATGCGGGTCAAGTCAGGTTTGCCAGCGGATGCCATGGAGTGAGCACGGTATGCCCGAGAGGGCCTCGCGAGAAGGGTTCTTGCTGTTGGTAATGCGTCTGATGCGTCCGAATTGCGTCGCAGGGAACATTGGGGCCGGGTTTGGTTGCGGTAATTGGCGGCGCAGCGTGTCAGGAAACGGGGTTTCACGGCGAGGGGGAGCGACGAGTGCGTTCGTTTTTGTCTCCTCCATATGGTCCGGATCAGTGCGGAGAGAATGGTGAGGGTGCCTATTTGCGGTCGTGATCCATGGCATCCTCCATAATCGGATTCAGCAGGAATCGTGGCTAGACTTACGCGCATGGTCAGCCGCTACTCGTTTCTCGTTGATACCTATGCGACCGAGACTCTCAA
>Ga0315331_10001842_pt1 | contig 15989 bp, 16 predicted proteins | sample M160m34915metaG_FD_203456 | JGI IMG/M metagenome (GOLD analysis project Ga0315331, IMG submission 203456) | Ammonia-oxidizing marine archaeal communities from Monterey Bay, California, United States - M1 60m 34915 | ecosystem: Environmental > Aquatic > Marine > Intertidal zone | place: USA...
AACCTTTCTGATCACAATAGAAATGCAAGAAAGTTTCAGATTGCATTAAATAAAAGGAAAATTTATAGATAATGATCAAGGGAGAAATTAAATTAAGAGTTAGATATTCTGATACAGATCAAATGGGTTATGTATATTATGGGAGATATGCTAGTTTTTATGAGGTTGCAAGAGTAGAGTTATTTAGAAATTTAGGGTTTTCATATAAAAAACTTGAGGAAGAAGGAATCGGCATGCCTGTAATTGATTTGGAGACAAAATATATCTTACCAATAAAATATGATGAAGAAATAAGTATAATTACAACAATCAAAGAAATACCATCTTCAAGAATTATTTTTTATTATGAAATTCATAACCAGGATAATATTTTAGCTAATACAGCAAAAACAACATTAACCTTTATTAATTTATCAACTAAACGACCAGTAAGAACCCCTAAAGAACTAATAGAACTAATTAAAAGTAAATTTTAATGAAATCTATTTTTTCTAATATAATTTCCTTCTTCAGAATTTTATTTAAAAGACTTTACCTTGTAGGGAATACCATTAGTTATTATAATGTCTTTAAAATCTTTAGGACAAAACTATCTGAGGATGAAATTTTTGAAAGATCACTAGCGGTAGCATTTAGTTTTACAATAGCATCATTCCCATTAATTATTTTCTTGTTTACTTTGATTCCCTATATTAATGCATGGATACCAGAGATTGACTCTGAGAAGATTTTAATTTTTTTAGAAAATATTATGCCTGAGAATATGTTTAGCATAACTAAAAATACGATATTAGATTTAGTTGAAACAAAAAGAGGAGGCTTACTATCTATTGGAGTAATTTCATCATTATTTCTATCTTCTAATGGATTTAATACACTAATTAAAACATTCAACAGTTGTCATAGAATTAGAGAAAACAGAAGTTTTTATGAGACAAGGTTAATTGCGATGTTACTCACCTTAATATTTTTTATTGTAACAATAATTGCAATAGTATTATCAACTTTAGGTGATTTTATTATAAATATATTACTAGAATACAATGTTTTTAAAGGTGCAGAATACTACACAATAAATTCATATAAGTTATTGTCTTTATTTATTTCTTTTTATCTCCTTATAACATCAATATTCTATTTTGCTCCAGTAAAACATAATAAATGGACATTTATATCTTCAGGATCTATAATATCAACAATTGGTTGTGTAATTATCTCTTTAGCCTTCTCATACTATATTATAAATTTCCCTACATATAATAAGCTTTATGGATCTATTGGTATATTAATAGCATATATGGGATGGGTATATTTCATTTCCTCTATAATACTAGTTGGCTTTGAATGGAATACTAGTATTGATATCGCAATCAATAAATTAAAGTCAAAATTTAATTAAAGAACATATTTGGTAAATGTCTTAATTAAAATATATTTTTGCTGCCAAGATTATTACAGAGGAGTGGCAGAGTGGTCGAATGCGGCGGTCTTGAAAACCGTTGTACCGCAAGGTACCGGGGGTTCGAATCCCTCCTCCTCTGCTTATTTATCTATCCATTGTGAATTCAGATTTTTTCAAAAATGTTTACGAAGTCGTAAAACTAATACCTCCCGGCAAAGTTTCATCTTATGGAGCAATCGCAAAATATCTTGGAACAAATAAAAGTGCAAGAGTTGTTGGATGGGCAATGAATAATTCTCATCATGATCCAAGTATTCCTGCTCATAGGGTTGTGAACAGAAATGGACTTCTTACAGGAAAACATCACTTTCCAGATGAAAAAACTATGGAAGATTTATTAAAGAAAGAAGGAATTTTAGTTAGAAACAATAGGATAGAAAACTTTACTAATGTATTTTGGGACCCAATTAAAGAATTAGATATATAATATGAAAAAAACAATTATTTTATTTTTATTAATTATATCTAAAAACCTCTTTGGTCAAGAGGATTTAAGTAATTTATTTATTAAATGTGACAGGTGTGATAATAATTTTTTAAAGAATGAAATAAATTATGTTAATCACGTAAGAGAACAAGGTCTTGCAGATATTCAATTATTTATTTACAGAAATAGAAATGCAAATAACGGGAATAGATATAGTCTAGATTTTATAGGAAAAAATAAATTTTCAGAAAAAGAACTTTCATTATTTTTAGATACCAACCCAAGACTCACACAAGATGAAATTAGAAATGCATTAAAAAGGAAAATAGATATTGGATTAGTTTATTTCCTTGTTAAAAGTGATATTTCAAATAATATTAATATATCATATGATTCTACTATAAATAATAATGATTCGTATGAACTTAGTTCAGATAAATGGAAAAATTGGGTCTTTCAAAGTGCAGGAGAAGTAAACTTTGAAAATGAAACAAGTAGAAAAGAGTCAAATATAAGAATAGAGCTAGATGCGGATAAAGTAACAGATAAGATAAAGTTACAATTTGATATTGATTTTGAGAGATCTAATAATACCTATGAAAATCAAGATAACATATATATAAGTAAAAGAAACAGAAAATCATTTGGAGTAAAAAGTGTTTGGAGTATTAATAATAAATGGTCAGCTGGATTTAATGCAGGCGCTAGTGGAGATACCTATCAAAATATAGACTTTAGGCATTACATAATGCCAGCAATAGAATATAGCTTTTACCCTTATAATGAATTTGTTCGAAGAGAAATGGTTATTAATTATAGAATAGGATATGGTTATAGAAATTATATTGAAGAAACCATCTATAATAAATTAGAAGAAAATGTTTATTTGCACCAACTAGCTTTTGAAACCAGATTTAGACAACCTTGGGGTGAAATTTATACTAATTTAAGAGCTAAATCATTCCTTCAAGACCCATCAAAAAATAGCTTTAGACTAGATAGTTGGTTTTCAATTAGAGTCTTCGAAGGTCTTGCTGTAAGGTTTGGAGGTGAAATTGAATTAATTAGAGACCAATTAAGTTTACCGAAAGGAAATGCTTCTATTGAAGACCTACTTTTACAACAACAAGAAATAGCTACGGATTTTAGATCTGAATTTAGAGTAGCAATAGGTTATACATTTGGATCTGCATTTAACAATTATCTAAACAGTAGACTTTAAATCTATTTTTTAATAAGGTATAAACCTATAAAGGTCAAAATACCATTTAATAATAAAATTTCAAACCCAAATTTATATCCAAATAATAGTTCCTCTGAATAAATATTTACTAAATAACTTATTAAAGGGGAAGTTATACAGACTGGAAATACAAATTTGTCTTTGATTTTATATTTTGTAAAAATACCAAAAGAGAAAAGACCAAGGAGTGGTCCGTATGTATACCCTGCAGCTTTAAATATTGAATTAATAACACTCTCATCATTAATTTCATTAAATATTAAAATAACAATAAACAGTAAAATTGAAAATCCTATATGTACCAATAACCTTGTTCTTCTTTTATTATTTTTCTTCTCAATATCTAAAAAATCAATACAAAAAGAAGTTGTTAAAGATGTAAGGGCAGAATCAGCACTGGAGTATGCAGCAGCAATAATTCCTAAAATAAAAATTGTAGAAGTTAAAAAACCAAACTCATTTAATGCCAATAAAGGATAGAGATCATCAGTTGTTGCTGGAATTTGGAAGTTGATAGATTCAGCATAAAGATATAAAAGCGCACCAAGAGATAGAAATAATAAATTTGCGATAACCAGTATTACACAAAACCAAAAAATATTTTTCTGTGCATCATTAAGATTTTTACATGTTAAATTTTTTTGCATCATATCTTGATCAAGACCTGTCATAACAATTGCAATAAATGCTCCTGAAATAAATTGTTTAAAGAAGTCATTACTAGCTCTCCAATCAAAATAAAAAATGTTTGAATAAGAACTATCTCTAATTAAATGAAATGATTCATATAATGAAATATTCATTTTATCTGTTATGATGATAATTGTTATGATAACAGCTGATAACATAAAAAGCGTTTGAAGTGCATCGGTCCAAACTATAGTTTTTATTCCTCCTTTAAATGTGTATATCCATATCAATAATATTGTTAATAGAACTGAAAAAAAATAAGGAAGGCCTAATTGATTAAATATTGCAATTTGAAGTACTCCAGCAACCAAAAATAATCTGAATGACGCTCCAATAGTTCTTGATAATAAAAAGAAAAATGCTCCTGACTTATAACTGTAGTAACCAAATCGATCGTCAAGATAAGTATATATGGAAATTAGATTGTGTTTATAATATAGTGGCAACAATACTTTTGCAATTACAAAGTATCCAACTAAATAACCCAATACAACTTGAAAATAAGCAAAATTCGTATTCCCAACCTCCCCGGGAACTGAAATAAAAGTAACACCTGACAATGAGGTTCCTATCATTCCAAATGCAACTAAATACCATGGTGATGATCTGTTAGCATTAAAGAAATCTGTGAAATTAGATTTTTTTGAAGTCAGATTAGATATAAATAATAATACCAAAAAATATATTATAAAAATCAGAAGTATAATATTAGCATTCATATCTATTTTTAAAAAAAAACAATTATGTTAGAGTTTGTTTTTTAATAAAGTTAAATCAAAATCAAAATTAGATTTCATATAGAAGTTATTTTTTAATGAAGCTTCCAACTAAAATAATAGAAAATGCAGTAAATGAAATTTCCAAATTACCTGGAATTGGAAAGAAAACCGCATTAAGACTTTCACTTTATCTTTTAAAAAAAGATTTGCAATTTTCAAAAAATATTTCAAAAGCTATTGAGGATTTGAAAGAAAAAACTCAATACTGCGATACATGTCATATGATATGTGAGGAGGGTAACTGTATATGCAAGTCAAACAATCCATTTACAAACAGAAAAATACTTTGTATTGTTGAAGACACGCCTGATGTACTTGCAATACAAAATACAAATCATTATAACGGCTTATTCCATGTTATCGGCGGTTTAATTTCCCCCATTGATGGAGTTGGTCCTGAAAATCTTAATATAGATAGTTTAGTAAAAAGAGTAGAAGAAGGAGAAATAGAGGAAATAATATTTGCTCTTAGCCCTACTCTTGATGGAGATACAACATCCTTTTATATTTCTAAAAGACTATCAAAGTTTAATCTTAGAATAACAACTATATCTAGAGGTATTCCGATTGGAGGAGAAATAGAATATGCAGATGAAGTTACATTAGGAAAAAGTATATCATCAAGAATTAATTATAATATAGAGAAATGAAAAATATAGAATCAATAAGACTCCAAGGAGTTGAAGAATCATCAACACTTGCAATGGCAGCTCTTGCAAGGGAATATAAAGCAAAAGGTGTTGATGTAATAAGTTTAAGTTTAGGTGAACCTGATTTCAAAACACCTTCAAATATTTGTGAAGGAGCAAAAGAAGCAATAGATTCAGGTAAATACTTCTCTTATCCACCTGTACCTGGTTATTTAGATTTACGTGAAGCGATTTCCAAAAAATTTAAAAATGAAAATAGATTAAACTACAGTCCAGGAGAAATAATTGTATCAAATGGAGTAAAACACTCTATAACTAATGTTATGTTCTCAATACTTAATCCTGGAGATGAAGTAATAGTATTTGCACCTTTTTGGGTAAGCTATTCTGCAATAATAACATTAGCTGACGGTAAGCCAAGGTATATTAATACTACAATTGAAAATGATTTCAAACCTACTCCTGAACAGTTAGAAGAAGCTATATCAAATAAAACAAAGGCTATTATTTTTAGCTCTCCATGTAATCCAACCGGCACTGTATTTACAAAGGAGGACTTAGAAGGTTACAGAAGTATTTTAGTAGATCATCCAGAAATTATTATAATTTCAGATGAGATTTATGAACACATAAACTTTACTGAAGAACATATAAGTATTGGTTCTTTAGAAGGCATGAATGACAGGACGATAACATTAAATGGATTCTCTAAAGGGTTTGCAATGACGGGATGGAGATTAGGGTATTTAGGTGCCCCATCAAAAATTGCTAAATCAATAAATAAAATGCAAGGACAAACCACATCAGCTAATTGTTCGATAGCACAAAGAGCAGGTCTTATAGCACTAACGGGAGGGAATGATGATGCCTTAAGTATGAAAAAAGAATATCTAAAAAGAAGAAATATTGTTTTCGATTTACTATCAAAAATTGATAAAATAAAGATTAATAAGCCCCAGGGAGCTTTCTATTTTTTCCCTGAAATTTCTAATTACCTTGGAAATAAAACTCAGGATGGAAAGGTATTAAATAGTGCTAATGAACTTGCTTTATATCTTCTTGAAGAAGCAAAAGTTTCCTTAGTACCAGGAGAAGACTTTGGTGCACCTAATTGTATTAGAATTTCTTATGCTGCAAGTGAAATAGAACTAATTGAGGCTACTCAAAGACTTGAAAAATCTTTAAGTAAGTTGTCCTAATGAAAATTACTAACATCTTTGATAAAGTTAAAGGAAAAGAAGTTGTAATTATTGGGGATTCTATGATTGACTCATATGTTCTTGGAGAAATAAATAGAGAATCTCCTGAGGCACCTGTTCCAATTGTAGATATTGTAGAAGAAGAGATTAAACTTGGAGGAGCTGCAAACGTAGCGTTAAATATTCAAAGCCTAGGAATGAAGCCCATTTTGTGCTCGGTAATTGGAGATGATGAAGACGGTCAAAAATTTTTAAAAACATGTAAAGATAATAGCCTGGATATTTCAGGTATAATAATCGATAATAATAGAAAAACAACAAACAAAAAAAGAGTTATAGTAGATCAAAAACATATACTAAGAATTGATAGTGAAAATACTTATAACTTAAATGAAAAAATTTATACAAAATTTTTACAAAACATTAAAAAATTAATTTCTGATGATCAAATTATTATTTTTCAGGATTATGATAAAGGGGTCATTAACAAAGAATTGATTGAAAAAGTAAAAAAAATGGGTAAAAAATTATTTATAACTGTTGACCCTAAAATAAAAAATTTTTTTCATTATAAAGATGTTGATTTATTTAAACCTAATCTAGATGAAATATTAAACTCTTTCAGTTCTGAGGATAAGTCAATTAAAAATATAAAAAACATCTCTGATACTTTGAAAAAAACAAATAATATTCAAAATATTATGGTAACTCTATCAGATAAAGGATTAATTGTTAATAACAATAAAGGTTTTTCTCACTATAAAATTCCAAAGAAGGAAATTATTGATGTATCAGGGGCAGGTGACACAGTCATTTCATTAGCTTCAATTTTATTTTATCTTAAATTATCAGAAAAATTTATTGCTGAAATTTGTAATCTAGCAGGAGGGATAAGCTGTATGAAGTCAGGAGTTAATGCTATAAACCTTAAAGAGCTTATAGAAAATGCAGAAAGAAACAATTTAGATTCATATATTTGAATAAAATTAAGATTTAATGAATATTATATTATTTGGACCTCCTGGAGCTGGAAAAGGAACTCAAAGCGACAAATTAATTAATAGATATAAATTAAAACATCTTTCTACTGGGGATTTGTTCAGAATACATTTGAGTAAAAATACACCTCTAGGAGTTGAAGCAAAAAAATATATGGATGAAGGTAATCTCGTTCCAGATAGTGTAGTAATAAATATGGTGAAGGAAGAAATTGAAAATAATAAATTAAGTGAAGGTTTTATATTTGATGGATTTCCTAGAACAGTTAATCAAGCAATTGCCCTTGATGAAATGTTAAAAGAAATATCTCTGACTATTGATAACCTCATATCATTAGAAGTAAATGATAATGAGTTAATTTCAAGAATTAAAAAAAGAGCACTAGTATCTGGCAGAGTTGATGATCAAAGTGAAGAAAAAATAAATAATAGAATTAAAGTTTATAAAGAAGAAACATTACCAGTATTAAATCACTATAAACTATTAAAAAAATACACCCCTATAAATGGAGTTGGTTCAATAGATGAAATCTTTGAATTAATCATTTCAAAAATAGAGGGAGAATGAGTAATAATAATTTCATTGATCACATAAAAATTTTCTGTAAATCAGGAAATGGTGGTAGAGGTTCATCTAGTTTTCGTAGAGAAAAATTTATTCCATTGGGTGGACCAGATGGAGGGGATGGAGGAAAAGGAGGAGATATTATATTAAAGGGTAACAGTCAACTATGGACACTTCTACACCTACGATATACTAAACATTTGAAAGCTGAGAATGGAGGAGAAGGGCTAGGTAATAAGAAACATGGCAGAAATGGAAAAGACATAATTATTGAAGTTCCTCTTGGAACTATCGCAAGATCCGCTGACAGCAATAATACTTTTTTAGAAATTTTAAGTAATAATGAAGAAAAGATTTTATTGAAAGGTGGTATAGGTGGACTTGGAAATGTTCATTTTAAATCCTCAACAAAACAAGCACCACAATATAGTCAACCTGGTATTCAAGGAATTGAAGAGTGGATTAATTTAGAACTTAAAGTTTTAGCTGATGTAGGTTTAGTAGGATTTCCAAATGCTGGAAAATCTACATTACTTTCTTCAATATCAAAAGCAAAACCAAAAATTGGAGATTATCCATTCACAACATTAACTCCTAATCTAGGAGTAATACCATATAAAGATAATTTATCATTTATAATGGCTGATATTCCTGGAATTATTGAAGGAGCATCAAAAGGAAAAGGTTTGGGTATTAGATTTTTAAGACATATTGAAAGAAATTCAATATTATTATTTATGATACCTGCTATTTCTGAAATCAATAAAGAATTTAAATTACTATATAAAGAATTAAAGAATTACAATAAAGAGTTATTAGAAAAGAAAATTATAATTGCCATAACAAAATGTGATCTGATCTCAGAGAAAGAATTAAAAGGGATGAAATTCAATTTAGATTATGAGTTAATTAAAATTTCTAGTGTTTCTGGATATGGATTAGAAAATCTTAAGGATTCAATTTGGAAAAAAATTAATTTAAATAATTAATACTGGTCAAAATGTCATAAAGTATCTTTGGCAAACTTTTTGCAAATATTGAAAGTATGAATAAAAAAAAATCTAAGAAAGCTACTGAAACAAAAAAATCAGATAACTCAAAAAACTTAAAAATTGAATTACAAGAAACAAAAGACAAATATTTAAGATTATACTCTGAATTTGAAAATTATAGGAGGAGAACCTCTAAAGAAAAAATTGAGATGATAGATTCCGCTAATAAAGATCTTTTATCAGATATACTACCTATTATTGATGATTTTGAGAGAGCATCAAAAATTTCTAAAAAAGAAGATAAAGCAGATTTAGAAGGTTTCAATTTAATTCATCAGAAATTAACAAACACACTAGAAAAATATAAGGTCAAAAAAATGGAGATCAAAAAAGGGGATGAGTTTGATTCTGAATTTCATGAAGCAATTACCAGTACTCCTTCTGATAAAAAACACAAAGGAAAAATAGTTGATGTTGTTGAGAATGGGTATCATATAGGAGAAAAAATTCTTCGTTTTGCTAAAGTTGTAACTGGATTATAATGTCAAAGAGAGATTTTTACGATATTTTAGGAGTAAATAAATCATCTTCTCAAGAAGAAATTAAAAAAGCATACAGAAAGGTTGCTATTAAATTTCATCCTGATAAAAACCCTGATAATAAAGCTGCAGAAGAAAAATTTAAAGAAGCTGCAGAAGCCTATGAAGTATTAAGTAATCCTGAAAAAAAACAAAAATATGATAGATTCGGACATGATGGACTAAAAGGTGGACCCGGTGGATTTTCGGGAGCAGGAATGAATGTTGAAGATATTTTTGATCAGTTTGGAGACATATTTGGTGGAGGAAGCCCTTTTGATAGTTTTTTTGGAGGAGGAAGTTCCAGACAGAAAAATAAAGGAACTAATTTAAGAATCAAGTTAAAATTAACAATCCAAGAAATAGCTACAGGAGTTGAAAAGAAAATAAAAGTCAAAAGGTTAGTAACTGCTCCTGGAGTAACTTTCAAAACGTGTAATGTATGTAATGGCTCTGGAAAAGTAAGTAAAGTAGTGAATACAATGCTTGGTCAAATGGTTTCATCATCTACTTGTTATCAATGTAGCGGTAATGGAAAAACTATAGATAATAAACCTCCAGGTGTTGATAGCACCGGCCTCCAATTTAAAGAAGAAATCCTTAAAATAAATATTCCATCTGGGGTTGGAGATGGAATGCAATTGTCTATGACTGGTAAAGGAAATGAGTCTCCAGGAGGCGGCATATCAGGTGATTTACTGATTTTAATTGAAGAAAAAGAAGATGATAATTTTAAAAGAGATGGTAATAATGTTGTATTCGATTTATATATCAATTTTGTAGATGCTGCAATAGGTAATGAGCTTCAAGTACCAACACTAAATGGAAAAGTAAAAGTTAAAATACCACCTGGGACTCAAAGTGGAAAAATTTTTAGACTGAGAGGAAAGGGAATTAAAGATTTAAATACTTCAATTTCTGGAGATCAACTTATTCACGTAAATATTTGGACCCCAAAAAAATTAACAGAAGAAGAAAAAAAATTATTAATACAACTAAAAAAATCTAAGAACTTTAAACCAAATCCTGGAAAGACCGAAAAAGGATTTTTTGATAGAGTAAGAGACTTCATGAGCTAATTTATTTAGATTTATACCTACTTAATTTTTTTTAATTGAATATCTCTAATATCCAAAAAGAACTTAGTTGGTTAACTATATCAACCCTACTTGTTTTTACAATATCATTAGTTTATTTCTCAAATCTTATAATTGAAGAAATAAAAGAAAGAGAAATAAAAACTATTGAAAAATATTCAAAATTTATTGAGTTAGTAGCAAATTCTGAATTAGAAACTGCAAATTATTTTGTAGATGATATTTTAATAGAAAATAATTCAATACCAATAATTGTAACTAATAGTGACGGTAAAATAATAGAATATAAAAATATCTCTGAACCTACTGAATCTAATCTTTCTGATCAAATTAAAAGTATGAAGAAAAAATATGAGCCTATTAAAATAAACATACTAGACAGTAAAAGAAAAGAAATAGATTATCAGCTTATATATTACAATAATTCTAAGGTTCTAGATTTAATTATAATTGCACCTTATTTCGTATTAACATTAACTTTTTTAATCTTAATTTCTATCTATTTGATATCATACTACTCTAATAAATCAGAAAAAGATAGATTATGGACAGGCTTGGCTAAAGAGACGGCACATCAGTTAGGCACTCCTCTTTCTTCATTAATTGGATGGAATGAGTATTTAAAATCAAAAAATAAAGTTGATAAAAAATATATTAGTGGAGAAATAGATAAAGACCTTAATCGTCTTAAGACTATAACAGATAGATTTTCAACAATAGGATCAAAACCTTCATTAAATGATAAAGGCATTAAAAAATCTATAATTGAATCAATAGGTTATCTTAAAAAGAGAGTTTCCCCTGACTTAGAAACAAAACTTAATCTCGAAGAGGTAAATTACAATTTCAATAAACAATTATTCGGATGGGTGATTGAAAATCTATATAAAAACTCTGTTGACGCTATTGGTAAAAATGGTACAATTGAAATTAAACTATATCAAAATAAATATTTGGTAATTATTGAATTTATTGATGATGGCATTGGGATAAATAAATCTAATTTTTCTAAAATATTTACACCTGGGTTCACTACAAAAAAAAGAGGATGGGGACTTGGTTTAACATTAGTTTACAGAATTATAACAGATTATCATAAAGGCAAAATATTTGTTAAAAACTCAATTAAAAATATTAAAACAACTATAAGAATTGAATTAAAAAAATAAGTCAAAAAAAGTTGATAATAACTTCATATATGACTTTGTAAAATTGTATTTATAATTTAATTTCGCAGTACTATAATTTTTAATTAATATACCCTATAAAAATCATGTCAAATTCAGGAAAAGTAACAGCTGTAATTGGTCCAGTAGTAGATGTGTCTTTTGAAGATTCAAGCCTACCAAAAATTCTAAATGCTCTAGAAATTAATAAAGATGATGGTTCTACTTTAGTATTAGAAGTTCAACAGCATTTAGGTGAAAATACAGTAAGAACAATTTCAATGTCTGGTACTGAAGGTTTAAAAAGAGGTATGCCGGTTAAAGATTTAGGACAGCCTATTTCAATGCCTATTGGAGATGATATTAAAGGAAGATTATTTAATGTTGTTGGCTCTGCAATAGATGGAATTGAAGATCCAAAAACAAAAGATAGATTACCTATTCACAGAGATGCTCCAAAGTTTGAAGACTTATCGACATCTGCTGAGGTTTTATTTACTGGAATTAAAGTTATTGATTTAATTGAACCTTATAATAAAGGTGGGAAAATAGGTCTATTTGGAGGAGCAGGTGTTGGAAAAACTGTTTTAATACAAGAATTAATTAACAATATTGCCAAAGCATATTCTGGTCTATCTGTTTTTGCTGGAGTTGGTGAGAGAACAAGAGAAGGTAATGACCTGTTAAGAGAAATGATTGAAGCTGGTATTGTTGATTATGGAGAAGAATTTATGGAATCAATGGAAAAAGGTTCATGGGATCTTTCAAAAGTTGATAGAAAAAAATTAAAAGACTCAAAAGCTGCATTTGTCTTCGGACAGATGAATGAACCTCCTGGTGCAAGAGCAAGAGTTGCATTATCAGGTTTAACTTTAGCTGAATACTTCAGAGATGGTGATGGAAAAGGTCAAGGAAGGGATATACTTTTCTTTATAGATAATATTTTTAGATTTACTCAAGCTGGATCAGAAGTTTCTGCGCTATTAGGAAGAATGCCTTCTGCGGTAGGATACCAACCAACTCTAGCCACTGAGATGGGTGCTATGCAAGAAAGAATTACATCAACAAAGAAAGGATCAATTACCTCAGTTCAAGCTGTCTATGTCCCAGCTGATGATTTAACTGATCCAGCTCCTGCAACTACATTTGCTCACCTAGATGCTCAAAGTGTACTTTCAAGGAAATTAGCATCAATAGGAATTTATCCATCCATTGACCCTCTAGAATCTACATCAAGAATTTTAACTGAGGAGATAGTTGGGTCTGAGCACTATAATTGTGCACAAAGAGTTAAAGAATTACTTCAGAGATATAAAGAACTTCAGGATATTATTGCAATTTTAGGTATGGATGAGTTATCTGAAGAAGATAAACAGGTTGTTCATAGAGCAAGAAGAGTACAAAGATTCCTATCACAACCATTCCATGTTGCTGAACCATTTACTGGTGTGAAGGGTCAACTCGTTGACATTAAAGATACCATTAAAGGTTTTAACATGATTATGGATGGTGAATTAGACCACTTACCAGAAGCTGCTTTTAACCTTAAAGGTACTATAGAACAAGCCATAGAAGCTGGAGAAAAACTTTTAGAACAAGTTAAACAATCATAATATGTTTCTAGAAATATTATCTGCAGAAGAAAAAATATTCAGCGGAGAAGTAGATTCAATTATTTTTCCTGGATCGGGTGGACAATTTCAAATTCTTAATAACCACGCACCAATAATTAGTTCACTAACTAAAGGTGAAATTAAGTATAAAGAAAACTCAAAAGATATAAGTTTAGTTGTAAGTGGAGGCATTGTAGAAGTTCTAGATAATAAAGTTAGCGCACTTATAGAAAAATAACTGCCATTCTGACAGATATAGATTTTGGCATAATTCTTGTCACATATAAGATTAACATATAAAAAATTAAAAAATTATGAGTAAAATAATCGGAATAGACTTAGGAACTACAAATTCATGTGTATCTGTAATGGAAGGTAATGAACCTGTAGTTATACCAAACAGTGAAGGTAAAAGAACTACACCCTCAATTGTTGCATTTCTAGATGAAGGAAAAGGTGAAAGAAAAGTGGGTGATCCTGCTAAAAGACAAGCAATAACTAACCCAAAAAACACAATAAATTCTGTCAAAAGATTTATGGGTAAAAAATTTTCAGATATTAATGAAGAAAAAAGAAACTTAGCATATGAAGTTGAAAAAGGATCTAATGATACTGTAAGAGTAAAAATTGGATCTAGAAAATATACACCTCAAGAAATATCAGCTATGATTTTACAGAAAATGAAATCAACAGCTGAGGATTATTTGGGTTCTGAAGTAAAAGAAGCGGTAGTTACCGTACCTGCTTATTTTAATGATTCAGAGAGACAGGCTACAAAAGAAGCGGGAACTATTGCAGGTTTAGATGTTAAAAGAATTATTAATGAGCCAACTGCTGCTGCATTGGCTTATGGTTTAGATAAAAAAGATAAAGACTTAAAAATTGCAGTCTATGATTTAGGAGGAGGTACATTTGATATTTCTATTCTTGAATTGGGAGATGGAGTTTTTGAAGTTAAATCTACAAATGGAGATGTTCATCTAGGTGGAGATGATTTTGATAGTGTTTTAATTGATTGGCTAGCAGATGAGTTTAATAAAGATGAGGGTATAGACTTAAGAAAAGATCCTATGGCATTACAGAGATTAAAAGAAGGTGCTGAAAAAGCTAAAATTGAATTGTCAAGCTCATCATCAACAGAAATTAATCTTCCATATATAATGCCAGTTGACGGAGTTCCTAAACATTTAGTTAAAACACTATCAAGAGCTAAATTTGAACAATTGACTCAAAAACTAGTTGAAAGAACTTTAGAGCCATGTTCCAAAGCATTAAAAGATGCTAAAATGGGAGTTGGTGATATTGATGAAATAATATTAGTAGGAGGTTCAACAAGAATTCCTAAAATTCAGGAAGAAGTAGAAAAATTCTTTAAAAAGAAGCCATCAAAAGGTGTGAACCCTGATGAGGTTGTAGCTGTTGGCGCTGCAATTCAAGGTGGTGTGTTAACAGGAGAGGTAAAAGATGTACTTCTTTTAGATGTTACCCCTCTTTCACTAGGTATAGAAACTTTAAATGGAATATTTACTAAATTAATTGAGTCTAATACTACAATACCTACTAAGAAATCTGAAACATTTTCTACAGCTGCTGATAATCAACCTGCTGTTGAAATTCACGTTTTACAGGGAGAGAGACCTATGGCAAAAGATAATAAGACGATTGGGAGATTTCACTTGGACGGAATCCCACCTGCACCTAGAGGTGTACCACAGATAGAGGTTACATTTGATATAGATGCAAATGGAATTTTAAATGTTTCAGCTAAAGATAAGGGGACTGAAAAAGAACAAAATATTAGAATTGAAGCTTCTTCTGGGCTAACCGAGGAAGAAATCAATAAAATGAAAGATGAAGCTAAAGCTAATGAGGATACAGATAAGAAAGAAAAAGAAAAAGTTGATAAGCTAAATACTGCAGATGGATTAATTTTTCAAACTGAAAAACAATTAAAAGAGTTTGGTGAAAAACTTTCTGAACCCAACAAGAAAGCAATTGATGATTCTCTTGAGAAATTAAAGGCAATTCATAAAGAACAAAAAATTGATGAAATTGATGGAGCGATTGAGGCTTTAAATAAATCATGGGAAGCGGCAAGTCAGGAAATTTATAAAGCGACTCAAGAACAACAAGCTGCAAGTGGCGCTGAAGCTAATCCACAAGCTAAATCAGATGGAGCAAAAGACAATGGAGGAGATGATATATCTGATGTTGATTTTGAAGAAGTAAAAGACGAAAAGAAGTAATTTTATTTCTTTTTTTAAAAATTAATATCAAAGGTTATACAAATAATTGTATAACCTTTTTTTTTAATTAATTTAGTTTACAGTTATAAGATATTGATATAAAAATAAAACACTTAAAATATGAAAAATTTTCTGATAGTTATACTAACAATCATTTCAATAAATGTTAATGCACAAAATGACAACTTACCCTTTAAAGAACTTGGGGCTTATTCTGAGGAGTATAGTCCAAATAATATAGTTGCAAGAATGATCGAGGGACTGGGTTATAGATTCTATTGGGC
>Ga0315331_10001843_pt1 | contig 15988 bp, 6 predicted proteins | sample M160m34915metaG_FD_203456 | JGI IMG/M metagenome (GOLD analysis project Ga0315331, IMG submission 203456) | Ammonia-oxidizing marine archaeal communities from Monterey Bay, California, United States - M1 60m 34915 | ecosystem: Environmental > Aquatic > Marine > Intertidal zone | place: USA...
CTTCGAGGTAGAGCACACGCTGCTGCAGATGTTCTGCGACGGGGATAGCTCTCGCAAACGTATTGGCCTGAGTCTGTCCGAGAAACGATTTCATGCTGACCCGAATGGCGGCGATTGGATCCCCATTTCGGTCTTTGACCGGGATAGTGACCGTGACGAGCCTTTTGTTTTTGGCATAATATTTTTTTCCTCTGGCGATCACATCCCTGATGGCATCATTCTCCATTTCACCTATATCCGAGCTGTTCATTGCTGCGATGACCTTGGCAGGTTCACCCTGCTTCCGCGGCGCGAAAAGTTTCAAATTCAATAGACGGGGAAATGTTTCCATAATTTCCCCAACCATTCTTTGGGCTGCAATGACCATGGGCTGGTATTGAATTTCAGTATCTGCAAAATAGGAAACAGCATCCGATTTCGTCCAGAATCCTAATTTACCCCCTGTGAAAGTGTAATCGGTCAGCTCAGGTAAGATAGGTTTTCCGTTGAGTGTCACACGGATTTTAGAATCATCCGTGGTGACGCTCATGGTATGCCACTGGCCCTCCGGTACGTCGGCCTTGACTCGCACGGGTTCTCCTCTTTGTCCATCGACGACTTTAAAGAAAGCAAATGTATTTCCACCGCCACTGGCGCGTACGTAATAATAGTTATTGATGTCCTGATAATGGAATACAATACCCGCCATGGTTTCGATGACTCCAGTGACCAGTTTGAATTTTGTCTTAAGTGTGAAATTTTTGAAGTTCTGTCCAGTATAGATCAGCATCGGAAAATGTTCATCGGTCAAGTCTTCTGAGACTTGAGCAAGAACAGGGCGTACATTTGTGTTGAGTGCCTTTTCCGAAAAAGATTTGAAGTAACCCGGGACTTTATCATCACGTATGATCCACTTGCCTGGTTTGCCTTGTCCGCCCAGCACACTTTTGAAATCTGAGGGTAGTCCAGCGTTGGATTTGTCAGTAAGGTCAAAGAAAAGTTCCGCAGCATTCAAAAAACACCCGGTAATCAGAAAGCATAAAAATTGAATCAACGTTCGCATGATAGAAAAACTATCAAACACCCCCTCGAGGGGCAATCATCCATTGGTAAAGAAGACGAAGGGCGAAGTGGCATCATGAGAAGCCATTGATCCCCAAAACAAGTTTCAACCAGCCCCTACCTTTTCGATTTGAGGGTCAGCGTAGTGTAGGTCTATCATTTTTCCGCATTATAATGCCATCAGCAGCATTTTTTTCATAAACACATTCGTGTCAAAAACCAAAGAATCAACAAGTCAAGATGGCTACATTTTAAGTAACCGAGAAAACGGGGTTCAAGACGGTGAAAGCATCCATTCAGATTGAAAAGGCTCATGCTGAGACAGGAGACTTGTATGATATATTTGACTGCATTGAGTTTATGGCTACCATTTCCTCTGCCAAAGGAGGACTCAGCTTCATGGCATCAGAGGTGAAGGATTTTTTAGCATGAACCGCAGCTCAAACTGTGTCTTGCTTGCGCCAGTTCTAAATAACCATAACGATTTTTCGGCATGAATAAATTCTATCATGCCCTAAGTATCCTCTGTAAAATAACCTAAAAGACATAGCCTCCCTTCAGGGGACCAAAAATAGGAATTAAAAACTGAAACTTATTTGAAGTTTAAAGGGTTCAGTTCCTACTATCTATTGACATGGCCACATTTGAAATAATCGAAAAAGAAGGACTCAAAATGGTGAAAGCAACCATTCAGAGTGAAAGCATACGGGCTGAGGCCGGAGCACTGCACTACATGTTGGGTGATATTGAGCTGACAACCGCCATGCCATCAGCCAAAGGTTTTCTGAAGTCTTTGGTCACCAAGGAGTCTGTTTTTAAGCCTGCCTACAAAGGGTCCGGTCAAATATTTTTCGGTCCACCCATCTTTGGAGAATACCATGAACTTGTCTTGGAAGATGAAGCATGGATTTTGGACAAAGGCGCATACCTTTGTTCTGATGGATCGGTCGAAGTAGGCGCATTCAGGAACAAGGCCGTCTCAGGTCTTGTCGGGGGAGAAGGGCTATTTCAAACTAAAATTCAAGGAACCGGAAAGGTGTTGATTCAAGCACCTGGAAAAATTGAAATTCTTGACTTGGATAATGATAAACTGACTGTGGATGGCTCCTTCGCCATAGCCAGACAAGCGCACCTGGATTACTCTGTTCAAAAAGCGGCAAAAGGAATTCTTAGCTCCATGGCATCGGGAGAGGGTCTGGTTAATGTGATCAGTGGCAAAGGACGTGTCTTACTGGCGCCAGTGCCAAATTTACATAACAACCTGTTATCGCAGATGCGATCAGCTTTGCCTGCGAGCACGTCTGGTAAATAAACCAGTGCCATCGTCAACAGGCATCAGGGCGAATACATTTCATCGAGGTTGTCTCTTGTCGAATTGATTTATAATTTGAAGATTTCATGCGAAGGCTTTGATCTGTTGTGGTAACGGCTAGTTCGCAGGCTAAAAGCTCCCAATTGATTGCTTACACCCCTGATCCCACTTCCTGAATGGATGCTGATGAGATATTGACTCAATCCCGCGAACAGCCGAAGCTCTGGGCTCATCGCGATGCTATAAATAATGACGTCATCAATCCAGACATCCATATGAATGACATCGTGTTGAGCGGGCACGCCTAGGATGCCTATTCTAAAGCAGGTATTATCAAAGAAACCATGGTTGAAATAATCGAGCAAGAAACCAACACACTCTTCATTGAAGTATCGGGATCTGGTCTTCCGGAGATCGATGGGCTATTCGTTCCCTCAAAAGCAGCCCCGACCAAATCAGAATCTGGGACCTTATCAAGCATCGGTTACTGGAATGGCAAGATGGCTTGGGATCGTGCTGATGGGGCCTCAGCCAGAAGTCCCTCTCTCTCATATTCCAACACTTACCAATCCTGGAGGATTTCACGTCTGGATGGTCACCTCGCCTATGAAATCACTTGTGAGGACCCACTTCCGCCGACTGACCGTGAGTGGAATGTCTATAAAAAGGGTGTGGCACCCGCACCAAAGGTGGTGCTACATCACTTTGATCCCAGAAAACCATGTCCAAAACCCAACGTTGTCTTTGTTCTAGGCGGACCCGGCAGCGGCAAAGGGACCATGTGTGAGCTGGCTGAGACTCAACTTGGTTGGATACACCTTTCGATGGGGGAACTGCTCCGTGCTGAGCTTGAGAGGGGTGGGATGAAAGCCGACATGATTGCGGAATGTCTCAACGCTGGAAAACTGGCACCCAACGACATCGTCGTGACTTTGCTCAAGAACGCCATGGAATGTGCGACTCGAACCACAGGAAAGAATAACTTCCTGCTCGACGGATTTCCCCGATCCATGAAAAATTTGGAAGGATGGTTCGAGATCTTTGGTCAAGAATCCATGCTTCCCAAAATGCTTTATCTGGAGTGTCCGTATGATGTTCTTGAGCAGCGCATTCTTGGCCGCGCTAACTTCACCGGAAGAAGTGACGACAATCTAGAGAGCATCAAACTGCGATTCGATACTTTCAAAGAAGAAACGTTGCCTGCTGTTGATTACTTCAGGAGCAAAAATAAGTGTGCTGAAATCGACACAAGTCAGGATCGGCAGACTGTTTATTCCGATATAGTGAGCCATCTTGGTGAATTTACTGATACAAGTTTTGCTGATAAACCGTTGACCCAGAAATCCGAAATGCTGTTGGGATTGCGGCCTTTTCCAAGGAAGAAGTAGATCCGGGCAAAGCTATCATCCATACGCAGATAGACAGCACAATCAACAAAAGTCAAAATTGAGTTTTTCTCAATTGAGATACCGCTTTACTTCGACATCATTGTTCTGTTGAGGTCCAGGGGTACTGCGGCCTTGGTTGATCAGGGTCTCGAACATCTCTTTTATCTGCTCGATTTCTCCCGGGAATGCAGGTGCAAGGTTTTGAGTTTCACCTATGTCTTCATCCAGGCGATAGAGTTGCAAATCAGTTGTGACTTCGCCTTTGCTCCATCCACCAGAGCCAGCATCCAAGATGAGTTTCCAGTGTCCCTGGCGAATGCTGGGTACACCTCTAATGGAACAACTTACCGAATGGCTGCGTGGTGAATCCTTCGTGTCACCCTGTAATAATGACAGCAAGCTGAAACTATCCTCTCCCTCGTGAGGTTTTAAATCGATTTCAATGATTTCAGCCACTGTTGCAAGTAAATCTGCCTGATGAATCAATGCGTTGCTTACACCATCAGGTGCGATCACTCCCGGCCAGCGTACGATGAAAGGGATACGATGTCCCCCTTCCCAGGTGTCAGATTTGTATCCACGCAGTGGACCGCTTGGATAATGGCCCTTTGCTTCAAGTTGATGGACATCGATGTAGTGGGCGCACCCGTTATCACTCGTGAACAAGACTATTGTATTTTTAGTCAAGCCATGTTGATCGAGGGTATCGAGAATGGATCCAACCACACCATCCGTCTCCATCACGAGATCGGCGTAAGGACCCAATCCGCTTTTTCCTTTCCATTCCGCACTCACTGACAGAGGTGTGTGTGGTGAGGTAAAAGGTAGGTAGAGCAAGAAGGGATTCGTTGTCTTGGCTTGTTCGGTGAGGTAATTCACCGCACGTTTTTTGAGTTCAGGTAAGATGTTTTCCAGATCCCAGTCCCTGAGTGCGGGGCCTTGTGTGCTTGCGAGATTGCGTGCGAGTTGCTTTTCGTCAAGAAACTCGGATGGAACACCGACTGTTTGATCATTCTCAATGAAACAGAAAGGAGGCCAATTGGGAACATCTGTTCCAAAGTAAAAATTAAATCCTCGAGTAATGGGTCCGCCAGCAATGGGTGTTCCAAAAACAGAGGCCCACAGCTCACGTTGCTCGGATGTTGCTTGGGCGTTTTTGGGATATGATTGTTGCATGGTCTTGCGTTGGTTATTTGCAATAGGCCAATTCCATCCTAAATGCCATTTGCCAATACAGGCGGTATGGTATCCTTTCTTTTGAGCAAGATCTCCAATGGTCAATCGATCTTCAGCAATCAGGGGATTTCCCCATAAACCGACGATGCCTGATTGCAGTTTGGTTCTCCAGTGATAACGCCCCGTGAGCAGGGTATATCGTGAAGGTGTGCACACGCCTGAAGAAGAATGTGCATCTGTAAACCGCATGCCACCACGTGCCAAACGATCAATGTGAGGTGTCGGAATTCGACTGTGCTCTTTGGTGTAACACTGCACATCACCGTATCCAAGGTCGTCGGCATAAAGGATGACAACATTAGGGAGCGCTCCTTGGATGTGCGGAGGGCAAACTGTCGCCAGTATACAGCCAACGAAGAGACTGATTTTCATCACAGTTTTCATTTTTTTCCCTCAGGCCTGGTAAAACATTCAATAACTTTTTGCCAGCCAAAGATACGCTATGTCCAATCTGTAGCAAATGCCCGACGGCATGCTTATTCGACGACTTTCAAACGGTAGAACTGATGTAAAGGCTCTATGATATCCAATGATATTTCTAACAGATCGGGCGCGGTGGTAGGGGTCGTGCGAGCGATTTCCTTCCAAGCATTGCTTTGAATGAAAGCCGTGGTCTCAATCGCATAAGTCACGCCAGATTGCGCTTGAAATCTAACAATGGCTCGATTTCCATCGTCACTTAAACTCAAGCTGTCCAGCCTGAGCTTGCTTTCTGCATTTGTTGGATCTGTTTGTGCCAGGAATTCTTCGATATTCAATGAACCATCTCCATCTGTATCCAGAAATGCATCGGATGCATCAGAGGGGTCCAATCCAAATAATTTTTCCCAGACGTCGGACATACCGTCTTCATCAAGATCGTCCTTCGTGCCAATGCCGGGTCGAAACGAGGTCCAATTATCCGCATCACTCCCATCTATTGCTAGATCGATTCGCTGGAGTCCGGCTCCCAATCCATCCGCCGCGCGAGGCCATGGGAGTTCGTTGTTGTATTTCACTTCATCGACATACAAATAAGGCACAAAACCCGCATCTGGATCTGGAGCCATCACGGGTGAATCAGGCCTGAGCAAGCGAATGGTTTCACCATTATTATCCAGTTTCCCCGCATAAGGTCCCATGATGGTCACCGCATTGGAGATCTCGTATTTTGAGCGGTAAACATCAGGTTCCAGCTCAGTCACAATCAATCGACCCAGAGGAGGAATACGGATGCCTGTGGGTAAATCCAGATCAACACCACCACGGATACGCCAGGTGTTTTGCGGGATGTTTGGATCAAACAAAGCTACTTCACGGTTTTTCAAGTTCCGCAGCTCAAAATACTCGTCGTTGCCAAAGGTGGGATGATACATGATGCGACTCACGGCGACCGAGCCTACAAATGGTTCTGCGTTTGACGCTCCTGCGCCCAGAACAAACAAATCCAGGTTTTCCGGGGCATCTGAATTACTCAACTGCGTCCCAAATGTCTGATATTCCAATGTGCGAATGGACTTGGATCCATCCGGAAATCGCCCCATGGATCGCCCATTTTCTGCAGCCGGGAATGCGATGGTATCCACAAAAGCCATCGCATTGCCCTCTGCATCACTTTGGGTCAGGTGAACTTCATCACCGAAAGCTGAGTTCAAAGCAAATGGGACGCGTGGGTTGGAGGCAAAAAAGTCTCGCTGATAGGCGACATAAAACCCTCTGGGAGCAATCACCGTATTTACGGGTATTTGATATTTCTGATAATTATTCGAATTATCACTCAGGAACCACCGCCCAACATTTACAGGAGCATCACTGGTATTATAAAGCTCAATCGCATCTTCAAAAGGGGGATCTGTGTGAGTCAATACCTCATTAATGACGATGGCCTGTGGTGAGGTTTGTCCCTCAACACCAGGTGTTCCATTCACTTCCTGACTTGCAGCCCAATGGTCGGGATTATTGAAGTCACCCCGAAGGTTCACGACTTGAAGGGAACTTCCAAAGCCGTCCGCACGTTTGGGCCAATCACCCGAATCGTTGTAATTTACGGAAAAGACAACATTTCCATCCGCATCGACGAAAGTCACTCGTTCTCCTTCATCTGCCAATCGTCCATCAAAAGAACCTTCTGCGAGACGAATATCAGATTTCCCGTAAAATGCCAGAAACGCATTTCGATCTCCTGCAATGACAATGCGCTCTTGAGGCTGCAAAGAGGTAGCTGCAAACTGATATCGAATACCTTCGATGAATTCCCCGCCAGCCAGATCGAGGGTGTTTTCGCCGACGTTTGTCAACTCGATAAATTCGACACCTGACGCGTCTGTTGGGTGGTACATTATTTCTGTTGGACGAACTGCCAACACAAGGTCACTCGTTAATGCGGGGTCCACGAGCATTGCAAAATCCACATTTGCATCTGCGCTCACTGCTTGTTCTGCACTCATGAAAATCCCTCCTTTGGATGCGCTTGCATTGGTCGGTAAATTCCTGGTTGTGATGGTTTGCCATTCGCCCGATTTTCCTGTTTCGAAACGAAGTGTATTGTCTGACCTGCGAATGCGTATGGTTGCCTCAGGAATATCGAGATTGATACGTCCGATGGTCAAAATGGAACCGTTTTTGGTTTTTCTGGCAACTTTCAGCCGGTCTCCACCCTCCAATCCGATGCCGTAATAAACATCCTGGCCATTCTCCTGGACAATAGCCATCAAGCCGGTCCAGAAGCTCTGGTCGAGATTGGAGTCGAGTGCAATTTTTGCATGGAGTGACCAATCCGTTTTTTTCGGAATGCTTCTCGAAATAAAGGGGAAATTTGGTTGATTCTGTTTCCATGGATGAGCTTCCTGGCCATTCATGCTGATCGTTAAATGGCCAGGGTTATCCTCTAAAGAAAACCATACTCCCTCGGGTTGATTGTCTGCCATTTTACCTTGCTCAATCGTCCACCATGGATCGAGCTGCAATGCGCTGAAATCACTGAATCCATGCCTGCCAAAAACAGATGCCTGACGAGTGGACGTTGCCATATTTCCATTACTGTCCTCGGTGGTAACCTCAATATCATACCACCCTGGCCCCGCAAATCGGGCTGAGGCCTGATTTGATGGATCTGGAATAAGTTCGATTCCATCGGCAGGGGTTCCCCAGCTGAAATCAAGTGTGTCTCCTTCAGGATCAAAACTTGCCCCCACATCCAGACGCAAAGTTTGATCTGTATTCACATTCCAAGATGCAGGGCGAGCCTCAATTGCGATAGTCGGTTTTGCGTTGTTTGTTTTATTAACGGTGAATTCGGCAGTTTCTCGAACCTCACCCCATTGATCCAAACCGTGTAACTTGAGTTGGTTTTCCCCCTTTTTCAAGTTGAGAGCGGATACCGTCCAATTCATCATCCCATTCATTTTGAAAGAGGCTTGAGGTTGTCCTTCTACGACAACTCTGTAAACACCGGGAGCCGATTGGCCTTTGATTTCCAGTGATTCACTTGCGGTTGTGATGTTTTCTCCGTTTCCAGTGCTTATTTTGAAGGAAACATTATTGTAACGTCTCATCAAGTTGAACCCTCTTCCCTCACGGGCATTGAACCAATTAGTGTAGGTGCGCTCATTGATGGAATAACTTCGGCTGGCATCTTCTTCCAGATCCAGCCAGGCCAGCATACGGGGCGAGTCCTTGGTATATTTTTCAAGGAGCTCGGTCATGTAATAGTTGAACTTCCGTAAATTGTAATCTTTTCGAATGTAGGTGTTCACGCCAGGTAAGCCTTGGTAAAAATTTGCACCCGAGTTACCAAAAGTCAGATCGCTGTCCCAGTGAATAAACTGAAATTTTCCGTCCGCAGCCCTGCGATACATGTAACCATTCTTTCCTCGGCGCAATGAAATGGAATCCCAATCGTCAATATAACCACGCACGACGAACATTTTCATAATTGCATCGGGGTCTGCAAGTCGTTCGATTTGAGCCTGAGTGTATGATCCTGAGGCTGTCTGAAATAAATTAATGAGAGCGGTGAAATCATCTTCTGTTTCCAGCGTCCGTTTCATCCATTCCGTTCGATAATTGCCTGGATTGTCGGTATTCTTATAATTCCACGACGCATCGCGATTCTTTCTGTCCCAACTATCCCGAAACCACCATTCGTCGTCGATACGGTAGAGTTCCCCATCAGCTCCAGATTCAAAATTACGATCCAAAAATTCATTGCCCACGGGTTCTGTATCTTCCCGCAGTTGAGGGCTGCCGGCATTGATCATGACCTGAACGAACTCATTCTCATTGACTGGGTGACCCAGTAAATAAAGCATGTAACGCGTGATACGGTTGTGGTGACGCCTTCCGCTATTGGATGCGTCATTGTCCCAACGATGTTTGACCCTTCCCCTGAATGGGCGGTCTTGAGTGACCTTGAACTTGGCTCGATCCAGATTGTTGCCGCGTGTCCATGGGCTGCCGGTATGTCTGATACTGGTGTTGTAGTAGATATCCTCTTCGTTGGAAATAAACGTGGAGTTAAAATAATGGTTTGCCAGCCTTGGGAACTTGTAATTGTACTTTCGAGATTCACCGCCTGAAATAGCTCCCATGTCAAAAGCCGAAACAACAAACCGCATGGTTCTCAGATCAGTGTTGGGTGATCTTGTATCCACGATGTAGAGCCCAGGCAACTCGGGAGCATTGCGTGGGAGTCTGATGATATTTCCAGACTGCGTCCTGGCTTCGACATAAAACTGGACGATTGCCCGATTTTGTTTGTGAGTTGTCACCAGTCCGGTGAAACGTCCGTCTGCGTCTGCCAGATCGCCACCGGTGGCACCGTCATCATGCATCTCCTCAAAACTCCAACTTCCATTGTTGTTGGAATTATCCCTTCGGTGATATACACGGACATAGTCGAGCGGTTCAGTGGAGACCACGTCTGCACTGATCGTGACATCATCGCGCGTCGTGGGAACTGCAGGCGAATGATTGAGTCTTGCAAGCTGCGCGGGTGCGCTAGACCTTGCTCTTGAATTGCGTGCGCCTGGCGTGCCCAGGTTTTCGGGAATGGGTATCAAGAAACTGTTCGCGATACTATGATCCCAAGTAGAAAAAATCAGTCTCGAAGAACCTGCTTTCCACCTCGCCTGAAATCTAATTTCACAGTCGTCATTGCGACGGATATCAGTGATATCGATTTCTACTCGGTTAGGTCGATTGTCGCCGCGCCCATCTGAAATGATATTCAGGTTTCCGTTACCATCGATGCGCGTTTGCCAATGAGTACCTTGAGCCAGCCATCCTGTTGCGCTTCGATTATTGGTGGACATGACATTCCCGGTTTTGATGAGATTGACCCCGTCTCTAGTCCTGCGAAAGTTCACGTCCTTGAGCATCACATGACCATCGTTGACAAGGTGGAAGTAGATTTCTTTATAATCGCTTGTGCTTCCGCTAGAATCTCTCTGAGCATATCGCCCCTGATATCGATAGGTTTGCCATTGAGATTTGGAGGATTCATCACTCGCCTGCCATGCTGAACCAAAGTTGTTGTCCGTGTTCGGGTGCGTTAACTCAAGGCTACTGCCACCACCATTTGAAATTTCCGGCCATTCACCTCCTACACGATAATCTACTTCGTCAGCCAGATTACCCCACTGATCCTCCAGACGAAGGAGTTCGCCATTATTGCTGAGGCGACCTGAATAATTGCCAAGTGCCGAGATCTTACCATGAACATCTGTCAGCCAATCGAGGTCTGCTGCGATGACCAGAAAGTCGCCCGCTTTCAATTCAGTATCCAAAGGAAAAACAAAACTCACGCCTTCCGTGAATCTCCATCCGGAAAGATCGATGGTTTGTTTGCTTCGATTCAGAATTTCAATGTATTCCGCGCGCACCTGATTGGATGGCGGGTCGAACATGATTTCATTGATCACAATCTGATCATGGATGAAAGGTTCATTGAGCGCAGAAGGTGTTGAATCCGCGGTGGCATACCATTCGTTGCTGCCTTTTGGGAAGGCCTGCCAGGTCAGCCCAAGTCCAGGGCTACCGAATCGATGTGAATCCAGAACTTCATCTCTGAAATTAATCACGGACAAAATATGTCTGCCCCTGCCGACCTTAAAAGGCGCTTCCACCTTGAGGTAGCCTTTACTTGGAATGGCATCGACAATCTCGATTGAATCATTCCACCGCTCACCCTCGGCCAACCGGATTGAACGAGCGCTGATTTCGCTATTCCCTCCATTCCATAATTCTACCCACTCGATCGCTCCTTCCTCCGCATAATGTACTTCATTGATATGAATGGCAGGTCTGGCGCCATCACTGCCATTTGGACCGTCTGGTGAGGGCGAGGTGAATGAGAACCACTCTGTTCCACCATCTGGCTTGCGACCGATGGATCTACCATCTCGAGAGATAGATGCGCTGAGGGCTGAGACTGGAGAATTGCCATCAGGTTCGGTCAAGTAGACAATCGTTCCCGTCTTGGCACTAAGAGAAATATCGTTATACGAGATGGACTGAAATCCTCTGGGAGCCACCGTCAAATTCTCGGTAATCATTGCCTTATCCAGTCGGCCCGGGTCATCACTGATGAAATAACCTTTCAGAGAGACGGCAACAGGAAGGGGATTATAGATTTCGATGAACCCTGTATCTCCAGGCATGGGCAGTACTTCATTGATGACGACGGAGGACCTCGAGGAAGTGGTTAATCGCAGGCGAGCTCCGAACACGGCATCAGAGGAAGTGGTGTTGGTCTGATGTAACTCAACCGCCAATTCATTGGTACCAGATCTCAAGAGATTGCCTGCTGGTTGCAGCACAGCCTCTTCCAATCTGGCGTTTGTGACCGCTCCTCCGGCAGAGGTTGTGGTAAAGTTAATGGTCCCATTTGGCATACGAACGCGCCCCACCTCTGTGCCGTTGAGATACACCACTGCTCCATCGTCCAAAATCATATCCAAATTCAGCGAGACACCTGTCGGGTCTCCCTGGAATTGGAACGATTTTCGGAAGTAATAAGTCAATTGATCTTCGTCATTGAGCGGGGTTTGAATACCGGGATCAGGCAGCGCAGAATTTTCAAAGCCAAATAAACCCGAGCCTTCCTTCCAGGAGGTGTCGTCGAAACCCACTCTTCGCCAGGAAGTTCCCAAATTCTCATTATCATCATGAAAACGCCAATCATCCCCAAAATCAACAAGGACAATTCCCTGAGTTAAATCCAGCTCCGGGGAATCAATGGGGGTTTCAGCCCCCTGGATGGGCTCTGTCCCGGGTGTGCCGTCCGGACGTTCACTTGCCTTCCAGGCGCGCCAGTCATTGACCGATTGATCTCCACTACTCAAAACGAGGGCATGGCCCATTCCATCGGCTGCCAATGGCCAGCGCCCATCATCGTCATAATCCAAGCGAACCAATACGACTTCGTTTTTATCCTTGAGTATGATGCTGTCTCCAGCATCTGAAAGATCTCCTGACCACGGGCCGAAAACCCGGATCGATTGAGGGATGCCGTAGTGCGCGCGCAATTCGCCTGGCGAAACATTGCTGACCACGAACCTTTCCCAAGCTTTAGCAAATCCGTCTTCAGCGAGATCAGGATCAAAGGAAGGGAAATCAAAATGGATGCCCCCGCGCAATTCCCAATCTGCCATATCCAGAGGAGTGGGCGTTTGGTTGTAAAATTCAATGTATTCCGGTTTGTCTCCCCGAGGGTGATACATGACCTCACTGATGACCATCTGCTCCCCTCGCAGCAAAGGTGCGCTTAGCATGTTCAACATCAGCAAGAACCATCCAGAATGAAAAATCATGAGATAAGCTTTCTTGGTTGGCTTGGTGGGTGTGCTTTTCATACGGCAATTCATATCTTTCATTGTGCTCCAATCTTTCACGACGAGAAATCAAGGAGAACCAAATTAAAATGCAGCTAAAATCATGCCAAAACAATCCAAAAGCAATGAAGCCCACGGCCAATAAGGGCTTGGGCTTCATTGGCTATCTTGAAATCAGTAGCTTATTTGAGATGCCGATCAGCAAATTGGAGGTATTGCTGCCAGTCAAAATCCGTCACATTATGTTTACCCGAGCGCATGTGGTAACCGATGGAGTCACCTACGGGTTGATTGACCTCCGGCATTTCTGTTTCAGAGATGCCGTTTTTTCCCAGTAATCGATAAACTGGATCCGCATGAACGCCAGACAGAAATTCGCCCTCTGGGTCTGCCCATCGATCTTCCTGTGCGCTGGCAATATAAACAGGGCGAGGTGCCATCAGGGCAATCAACTGGTGCTGGTCGAACGGGAGCAAGGATTCTCTGTCGTTGTAATAGGCGAAATTTCCGCAAAACCAATGCGGGAAAGAGGAGTTGATTTGTCTCAACGTTTCGCCAAAAGCGCGTCGGCTCAATGCGGCACCCCCACAGCCTGAATTATTCGAAATAACAATGGCAAACCGGGTGTCTGTTGCTCCCGCCCAAAGCGATGTTTTCCCTAATCTGGAGTGTCCCATCACCGTCACTTTGTTGTGGGCGATGAGAGCGTCCGTTTCCAGATAATCCATGATTCGGCTCAAACCCCATGCCCATGCAGCAATCGATCCCCACTGGTGCGGCTCCGGGGCTTGTTGTGATTCTCTGTAGAACAGGGGATGCACGCCGTTTTGCCAGCCATCATGAAAATCAGGATCCACATCACCATAATAGGCCGTTACGAGCCCATAGCCACGTTCAATAATCATTTTGAGAGGCCACCTTTCCGATCTCGTACCTCTGGAGGCTTCCGTTGCTCTGTTCTCTTTGACACCATACTCACTGTTGTTCCGCATCCACGCAGTGGACAGAGTGATGCCTGGATCATCCTGGATACTATGGTTGCCATAAAAGTTATATCCTAGAAACACGGGTATGTTACTAGTTGTTTTTGCTGGGAGGTAGAGCAGGATTTTGACTTCAGCGCTTTTCTCATCGTCTTGATCGCTCAAACGAATCGTCACCTCTTTGCGCCGCGCCAAACCGTCGAGTGCATCCGTTACGTCGGAGGTGACCTCAAATTCCATTTTCACCTGTCGATCTGGGAAAGCACCGAACATTTCTCGGGTGAAAAGAGACAAGAGTTCAGGCCGACGTATTTGATTCCAGGCTGAAGGGGTCTGAACAAGCAATCCGTTTTCGGCTATCAGGGGATTGGGTAGATTGTAAGCTGGAATCTTTGCTTCATCATAATTAATCACCAACGGTTGCCCGATGCAGGTAGCTGAATGGGGCCACAGGAACACGACTGTCATTACTATGATCCATTTCTCTAGAGGGAATCGCATAGGACAAACACTAAAAGATACACTTGAGTTTAAGCAAGACCTTAGGGCCAAGGTCAAAATCCAGGATACAGGCATAAAATTTTCAATGCATGCCAATCAACTTCAAATGATTCAGACGATGCCCTGCATTGCGGACCCTGCACTCGACTTCACTCCGTGATGATGGAATGAAGTTACCGAACATGTTTATTTATCCATTCCACAACTTGAGAGCCCTTGATCTTGCTCTTACTCGGTGTTAAAAATGTTTCGAAGATTATTATCATATGCCATTTCTGAAACCAAGAGTTGAACCGATTTTATCTCCTATCATTGGTCTTGTCATTCTGACTGTCGCATTTTTGTTGCAGGGGCAATCACCATCCAGTTCGGTCGTCACAACATCTGGAGCGTCCACTGAGGCTATCGAAGCTGCATCTAAGCTCAGTGTCTCACCTGGTTTCAATTTGGACATTTATGCCTCGGAACCTCTTCTGGCTAACCCTGTCAGTCTAGCTTTCGATGCCAAGGGGCGATGTTATGTGGTTGAGTCCCACCGGCGGCGTACTTCTGTATATGACATCAGGAGATTTCCAGATTGGCTGGATGCCGATTTTTCCTTCAGCACGGTTGAAGATCGAGCTCAGTTTTTGAAAGAAAATCTGTCCGCCGGCAATCCTGCCATTCCGAAAAAATTTATTGTCGATCGCAACAAGGATGGAGTTTTTGACTGGAGGGATCTTGAGGAAGAATCCGAACGCATCGTTCTTTTGGAGGACACGAATCAGGATGGCAAAGCAGAGACATCCAGGGTATTTGCGGACGGATTCAACACCCTTGTTTCTGGCGTAGCCGCGGGCGTTCTGGTTAGGGACAACAAAGTCTGGTTCACGTGTGTGCCCGATCTATGGCAATTGGAAGACTCCAACAATGATGGATTGGCGGATCAACGTTCAATCCTTCATCACGGTTTTGGGGTGCACATTGCCTATGGTGGGCATGACATGCATGGACTCATTATGGGACCCGATGGACGTATCTACTTTTCGATTGCCGATCGAGGTACGCGTGTTGATCAGGACGGAAAAACCCTGGTAGATTTGCCGCACACTGGAGCGGTGTTTCGATGCCAACCTGACGGATCCGATCTCGAAGTGTTTGCCCACGGTCTTCGTAATCCTCAGGAGTTGGCTTTTGATGCCCAGGGAAATCTATGGACGGTTGACAACAATGGTGACGGGGGAGACAAGGCTCGTTTGGTTTATCTGGTCGAGGGTGGAGACAGTGGTTGGCGTTTGGGGTGGCAGTGGTTGGCCAACATGGGTCCTTGGAAAAATGAGCATCTTTGGGAAACCGGGGAAACGAATGAGGGCAATTACCTGATTCCCCCCATCGCTTATGTGGGTCACGGTCCGGCCGGATTCGCATTTTATCCAGGCACTGGAATGCCCGATATGTTCAAGGATCATTTTTTCCTGGCGGATTTTCCGGGCGGCATTCGTTACTTCAAAGTGGCTCCATATGGCGCCAGTTTTCAAATTCAACATGATCAGGAATACCTTGAGGACAACCGACCTGGTCACATGAACGGTAAGCTCCTTTGGGGATTGTCGCCCGTCGACGTGACTTTTGGACCCAAACCTGGCATCTACGTTGCAGACTGGATACAAGGTTGGGAAAAAACCGGGAAAGGGCGCATATTCAGGGTAAGCAGTTCAGAGATGAACTCGACGGAAG